>Ga0256786_1000156_pt1 | contig 47286 bp, 48 predicted proteins | sample MC6MC0937MT_FD_186053 | JGI IMG/M metagenome (GOLD analysis project Ga0256786, IMG submission 186053) | Metatranscriptome of enriched soil aggregate microbial communities from Iowa State University, Ames, United States - MC6-MC0937-MT... | ecosystem: Environmental > Terrestrial > Soil >...
AAAATATGCTATAATTAATCATCAGAAAAATGCTGATTTTTAATATAAATTCTTAAAACTTGTTAATTTTTATTAAATAAAATTAAAATGAATATGTCCAGAATGAGAAAATATATTTATTTTAGTGCTTTAAAAATTTCTAATGAAAAGATATACTCTACTTTCTGTTTTAATGCTGTTGATTTTTAATGTGACATCAGCGCAGACTTCTTCTGTTTTCGGATCGGTTACAGAAGCAAAAACAAAAATTGAAAACACTGTTCCTTTGGTTTTGGAACATTTGAAAAAAATAAGTGATGCACAAGGCGACGCAACCGTTCTTAGCAACGGCAAAACTGCTTTGAAGAAAGAATATGACGCAGTAGCTTTAGAATTTGATCTGTATAAAGGAAATATGGCAAGCTGCATCGTCAATAAATCGAAGACGGCTACGAAATGTATGAATTATCATACCCAGTATTTCAGAAACACCTTAGGAAATTACGACAACTTCATCAACTATATCACTAAGAAAAACGGATATTTAGGTGTAGAAGACGATAGTGTGAAGAAAGACTTCAAACCTACAGAAATTGCTACTAAAATCGATACCGATTTTGCAGCAGCATCAAAAGCAGTAAAAAGACTGAAAGGAAACAACAAATCTTCTTACTTTGAACAGGTAAAATCTGAAGATTATAAATTGGCTCCGTTCGAAACGTTGGCTAACAAATAATTTTTCTTAAATAATAATCTAAAAGTCCCGCTTCTTCGAAGCGGGACTTTTTTATAACTTTTTGTATTCGTCACTGACTACTCTACCGTTGAAAGGTTCGCTCCAGGCTACAAAAACCCTTTCGTCTGCGGATCTTATAATTTCAGCCTGAATCACCTCATATTCTCCATTTTCAGTTTGTCTTTCGACAATCAGATCAACACCTTTTCCGACAACCTTATCTACTTCTACTTTGTATCTGCGATCATCCTGTATAAAATCTTCTTTTCTAAATGTAATATCTGCCATAATTATTATTTTAGAATCACCAGAGCAATTAATAAACCAAATCTTGTTATTAAAATAATATTTAGTTTAAAAAATATCGTTTTAAACAATTTTAATTGTAAAAGTAATTTCACTTAAAAAATCCCAGAATTTCAGGCACAAAAAAGGAGAACCATTTTCTGATTCTCCTGTTGGTAGCGGGGACACGACTCGAACGTGCGACCTCCGGGTTATGAGCCCGACGAGCTACCTACTGCTCTACCCCGCGGTATATTTTTAAACGTTTACCGAAAACGTTATGCTTAGTAGCGGGAACCGGACTCGAACCGATGACCTTTGGGTTATGAGCCCAACGAGCTACCTACTGCTCCATCCCGCGATATTGGATTGCAAATATACGAATATATTTCAAAATCACAAGCAATCCTTTTAGATAAAGGCATATTCTTTGATTACACATAAATATTCGTACATTTGTTTATGGCAAAAATTCTGAAAATTTACCCCGAAAATCCTCAGGAAAACCTTATCAATGAGGTTATTAAAACCCTGAATAACGGCGGACTGATTATATATCCGTCTGATACTGTTTACGCTTTAGGCTGTAATATTTTTGATATTAAAGCCATGGAAAAGCTGGCTCAGATAAAAAAACAGAAGCTTGAGAAAGCAAAATTTTCAATTATCTGTAATGATTTAAGCCATCTTTCTGATTTTACAAGACCGATCGACACCTCTGTTTTCAGATTTTTGAAGAATCGTCTCCCGGGACCTTTTACATTTATTTTAGATGCTAATAAAAATTTACCTTTGGCTTATAAAAATCATAAGACTATTGGTATTCGTGTTCCCGATCATCCTATTCCTCAGTTGATTGTTGAAAAACTGGGACATCCTATTGCTTCAACTTCTATCAAAGATGATGACGAAATTATCGAATATTCTACCGATCCGGAACTGATTGCCGAGAAATATGACCATTTGGTTGATATTGTGATCGATTCAGGATATGGAGATAATGTAGCCTCAACTATTGTAGATTTGACTTCCGGTGAACCCGAAATTATCCGTCAGGGAAAAGGCGAAATTTAGATCAATTGTTACAATGAGTCTGAACGGAAGATATTCTTTAGGCATTATCCTCACTTTCGTATTGCTTACTGCATCCATGCTGTATTCAATACCTTTGATTAATTTATTTTTCGAATCTAAAGTTTTAACAGCAGAAATTTTCTTTTACAACAGGCTTTCTCTGTGGCTGGTTTTAATTTTGGTACTCGTATACAATTTTTTTATCGAAAACAGGTCTTTTTTTGTTTGGGAAGACCGGAAATATTCGGTTGAATTTTACTTTGGAGCCATCGTTATATTATATTTAATTTGTTCATTTGGCGGAGCTTTCCTGAATGGAATCATTATGCTTATAACCAAAGAAAGTATCAGCGAAAGAATCGTGCAGCTAAGTTCTTTGTTTAAAAATAATTATTTCCTGATTATTTTTACTTCTCTTACCGCAGCAGTAATTGAGGAATTGTTGATGAGAGCTTACATTCAGCCAAGAATTGAAAAAATATACAACAGCCCGATGTTGGGAGTGATTGTTTCTGCGCTTTTGTTCGGAATTTTGCACAGCACTTACGGAACGGTAGGTCAGGTAATCATACCTTTCTTTATTGGGATTGTATTTGCCATGTTTTATAAAATTTATTCTAATATCAAAATTCTGATCGCCTGTCATTTTATGTTCGATTTCATTTCACTGATGATCATGAATTTCATTGATATTAAACATTTAACTTTACTTAATCTATGAAAATTATAACCTCTCCTGCTAAATTAATGAATGTAGAAAATTCAACAGAATTCTTGAGAAGTACAACTCCAAAATTCATTAATGAAGCTGAATTAATCCAATCACATTTAAAGCATAAGTCTCCAAAATATCTTTCCGATTTAATGGAAATTTCATCTAAACTTGCTGATGAAAACTGGGAAAGAAACCAAAAATGGAAAGCTAAACCCACAGCAAAAGAGTCCGCTCCCGCAATGTTTGCTTTCACAGGCGAAGTTTATCGTGGTCTTGAAGCAAAAACTTTAGATAAAAATGCGGTAGATTATCTTCAGAAAAACTACAGAATTCTTTCCGGTTTGTACGGTTTGCTGAAACCTTCCGATAAAGTAATGCTCTATCGTCTGGAAATGGGCAGAAATTTTGAGTTTGAAAACAATAAAAATCTGTACGATTTCTGGACTGAAAAAGTAACACAACAGCTCAATTCTGAAATGAAGAAAAACGAAATTCTTCTGAATCTTGCCAGCAATGAATATGTAAAAGTTGTAGACCGGAAAAAGCTTAATCATCAGGTTATCGATTTTGATTTTTATGAAATGAAAGACGGAAAACTCAAAACAATTGTTGTTTACACCAAGCATGCGAGAGGCTTGGTCGTAAGATTCTGTGCAGAAACCAATGCCAAAACTTTGAATGACGTAAAAGCCTTCAACTATGAAGGTTACAGAATCGACGAGAAGAAATCAACAAACAACAAACTGGTTTTCACAAGATAATGACGTTTTTACAACTTAAAAAGCATTTTTCAGACTCAATTTCAGAAATATATTCTGACTCGGAAACTGTATTTATATTTCAGGTTTTTGCAGAAGAATTATTAGGCTTAAATTCTATTCAGCAAAGACAGTTTTCTGATCAGGAAGTTTCTGCTGAGCATGAAGAAAAATTTAACCAAATCATTTCAGAATTAAAAACCGGAAAGCCTTATTTACAGATTTTAGGTGAAACCGAATTTTACGGAATGAGAATCTTTGTCGACGAAAATGTATTAATCCCACGTCCTGAAACAGAGGAACTGCTTGAATTTGCAATCCAAAAAATTTCAAATCTCAAATCTCAAATCTCAAATCTCAAAATTCTCGACATCGGTACCGGAAGCGGCATTATTCCTTTAGTTTTAAAAAAACATCTTACTGAAGCTGAAGTGAGTTCAATTGATTTTTCAGAAAAAGCTTTGGTGACGGCTAAAAAGAATGCAGATTTTCATCAATTGGAAATCAATTTCATTCATGCTGATTATCTGAGTTTAGATTTAGACCAAAAATTTGACGTAATCATTTCAAATCCACCCTATATCGGGATTGATGAAGCAAACGACATTGCAGATTCGGTGAAAGAATTTGAGCCAAAAATGGCGCTCTTTTCTCCCACTTCTGATGCATTGATATTTTACCGTAAAATTGCCGAAGATTCTAAAAAATATTTGAATAAAAACGGATTGTTGTTTTTAGAAATCAATCAGAAATTAGGAGAAGAAACTTTGGAACTGTATCAGGATTTTTCACACAGTGAACTGATAAAAGATTTGAGTGGAAACGACCGTTTTATTTTTGGAATTAAATAATATTACGTTCAAAAATTCATATAAAGTTAATTGTAATCAAATTTCGTTTTATTTTTATATTCTTAATTTTATCACACCAAACAAAAATTATTTTTATGAAAAATTCAATGAAAAGCGCTCTGCTTGCTTGTGGAGTTTTATGTACGATTTTCAGCTGCAGTACTGATGCGACAACTCTTACGGATTCTGAAATGAATCTTGCCAATAAAAGTGAGAAAAGTAAGAAACAACAGACTTATCAGCTAAAAGTAGGGACTACTCAAAACGGAGTAAACTACATGAACGGAACTTATGACATGGGCGGAATTTATGCAACCGACGTCAATACAGGTGATGTTTATGACGGATATATCACTTATGCTGGTGGTTTTGCAAAATTACCCGGATATTTTAACGATCTTCCTGCAGGAACTTATGAAATATCAGCGTATCAGGGACAAGGAGGTTGGGTTGGTTATGGATCTACTACAATAACCTTGACACCATCTTCAGTTGGACAAGACGGCTACGTGAATGTTTATATCCCAATTGCTTGGGCCGAATAGTAAATCTAAAATAATAAAAAAGACTGTTTTCATTAGAGAACAGTCTTTTTTTTTCAGATGATTTGAAAGAATTTAGTTAATTCTTTTTCTTACAAATATTTCATATCCTAGATAAATAAGCGGTAGAGACATGATTCCTATAAATAATGAATTTGCTATTGCGCTTTGAGGCTGAAGAATGATAGCATAAACTAAACCAAAAAAAGCTCCTCCCAAATGCGCCGCATGTCCCAAATTATCCCATTGTTTCGGGTTGAGCATCATATACACAGAATAACTGAAATACAACAAACCAAATACAAAACCAGGAATAGGAATTGGAATAAAAAAGAAGTAAATTCCAATATTTGGTGACATCGCTATCGCCGCAAATAATATTCCTGAAACACCTCCACTCGCTCCAATTGCTGAATACCACGGTTGTTTTTGATAGATAAATAAAGAAAAAATATTTCCTAACAGAATAGATCCAAAATAAATAATAAGAAATCCTATATTCCCAAACCCTTCTAAAATGATAGGTCCGAAGAAATATAATGTCATCATATTAAACAATAAATGCATTATATCTGCATGCAGAAATCCGGCAGAAATAATCCTTACATATTCTTTTCTATGCTGAATTGCGCCAACATTAAACTTATACTTTTCAAATATCTCCTGATTATTAAAAGCAATAAAACTTATAATTGCTGTAATTGCAATAACTATAATGATGATACTCATATTTTCTAATTTTCACTTTCATCACTCTGGAACAAATCTCCAATTGTTCCTCCTTCATCGTCTCCTGAATTTGAAAAATCGGGTTCTTCGTAAACTTCAGGTTCTTCTTCCTGTTCAGGAATTGTGATGTTGATATTTTTTACTTTAAACTTTGTAAACTGATTTCCGATGGCTTTTATTCCTTTTACAGCAATAAACTCATCGATGTTGACAGACTCCCGATCACGCTCTTTTCCTTTATCTTTTGCAAAAATAATTTCTGCTGTTGCATTATTCGAGACAATAATCCTTTCAATAAACGATTTCGGATGTTCTGAAGGCATAAAGGTCTGAACATTTATAGTATTCTCCAATAAAAATCTTTTGATGAAATACATATCCTTTTCACCATCGTAATAAATACATGTTACAGGTTGATTGGGTCGCCATTTTTCCAGAACAATGTAATCGTCATCAAAACGGTTTCCAAGGTCGAAACTCACCAATTTTGCTTCGCCTTGTGCATTAATGGTCAGAATTTTGTCGTCTCCTTTAAAATTCCCCAACAAAGTTCCTCTTACATCGGCATTTAATCTTCTTACCGTTTCATCAAACCAGATTTTTCTTGGGGCTAAAGTAGAAACGCCTTCTTCTTTTAGATCAACTTTCTTTACGGAATATTTGGTTACCAGATTTCCTTTCGAATCTCTGCCTTTAATCGCCAATTCAGAAAAATCGATCTCCATTTTATTCTTTCTGATTCTCGGATTGGGTTTTAATAAAACGGTTACAACTTCTGCTTCCCCATTCGGATTGGCTGAGAAATAAAGCATTTCTGAGCCTTTTTTATCGGAAGCCAAAGGATAATCTGTATTTCTTGTAACACCTGTCACCGAAAAACGTTTCATATAATAAGGTCCGTCTCTTCCTTCACGGTAGATCATGTTGTAAACGGTACGTTTATCGTTCTTTTTCCAGATGGCTACATGCAGAATATCTTTTCCGATGAATGTTTTGGCTTCCACCTTTACGACTTTCATACTTCCGTCTTTTCTGAACGTGATGATGTCGTCGATGTCTGAACAATCAAACAAATACTGATCTTTTTTTAAAGAAGTTCCAATGAAACCTTCTTCGAAATTTGCATAGAATTTTTCGTTGGCAACGGCAACTTTTGTTGCATCAATGGTATCGAAAATTCTTAATTCTGTTTTTCTTTCTTTGTCTTTTCCGTACTTTTTCTGAATATTCTGGTAATATTCAATCGCATAGGCAATAAGATTGGCCAAATGGAATCTTACCTGCTCAATTTTACCCTCTAATGAAGCGATATTTTCTTTAAATTTATCTAAATCGAATCTTGAAATTCTTTTAATTCTGATTTCTGTTAATCTTAAAATATCTTCTTCGGTTACTTCCCTTAAAAGATGTGCAGTATGAGGTTTTAAACCAATATCAATTGTTTTCAGAACTTCTTCCCAGCTTTTTACCTCTTCAATATCGTGGTAAATTCTGTTTTCGATGAAAATTCTTTCCAAAGAAGAAAAATGCCAGCTTTCCTGTAATTCATGAAGTTCGATCTCCAATTCTTTTTTCAATAAAGAAACGGTGTGATCGGTGTTCATTTTCAGGATCTCAGAAACACTCAGGAACATCGGTTTATCACCAACAATCACACAGGCATTCGGAGAAATTGTAACCTGACAGTCGGTAAACGCATACAACGCATCAATTGTTTTGTCCGGCGAAACTTCATTGTGAAGATAAATCAGAATCTCAACTTTATCTGAAGTATTGTCTTCAATTTTTTTAATTTTAATCTTCCCTTTTTCGTTGGCTTTCAAGATAGAATCAATGAGATCGCTGGTTGTCTTTGAAAAAGGAAGCTCAGAAATCATCAAAGTATGCTTGTCGACCTGAGAAATTTTTGCTCTCGCTCTTACTTTTCCACCTCTTGCACCGTCGTTGTATTCTGAAACATCAAGAAATCCTGCCGTTAAAAAATCCGGGAATATTTCAAACCTTTTACCTTTCAGATAAGCGACTGATGCATTAATCAGTTCATTAAAATTATGCGGAAGAATTTTTGTGGAAAGCCCGACCCCGATTCCTTCAACACCTTGAGCTAAAAGCAAGGGAAATTTTACCGGTAAATCTATTGGCTCATTATTTCTGCCATCATAAGATTTAGACCATTCTGTAGTTTTAGGGTTAAAAACCACTTCCAAAGCAAAAGGTGTTAATCTCGCTTCAATATATCTCGCTGCAGCGGCAGAATCTCCTGTATAAATATTTCCCCAGTTTCCCTGAGTATCGATAAGCAATTCTCTCTGCCCGATTCCTACCATTGCATCAGTGATTGACGCATCACCATGAGGGTGATATTTCATCGTGTTACCTACAATATTTGCCACTTTATTGTAACGCCCATCTTCTAATTCACGCATAGAATGCATAATCCTACGCTGAACCGGTTTGAAACCATCATAAACAGACGGAATGGCTCTATCTAAAATTACATAAGATGCATAATCCAGAAACCAGTCTTTGTACAGCCCTGAAACTTTTTTTAAGCTTTCGCCTTCGTGCGAGTTTTCTTCTATCATTATTATTCTTGAGGTCTTTTCTCTGTATTAGCTTTTACTACTTTGTTGAGTGATAATTTTAAATCGTTGGCTTCTTTTCTTGTAAGATAAGAAGTATCGTACTTTAAAATAGTTGAACCCATATTTTTACTTGAAATGGTAATATATAATCTTTTAAAGAATAGAATACTTACCATCTCGAATTTGATCAGTTTATACTTGGGGAATTCATCGCTTAATGCCCTGTTAAGAAACGGAATAATATTCTTATTTCTAAAATGCAATGCTTCACCATCGCTGTCGTACTCGAAAATCTGCCTTCCGTTTACATGAAAAATTATCAGTACTAATAAAGGAACAATAATTAAAAATATACTTTTCTGTCCCAGAATATTAAATCGCATTTCATCAAAAATAAAACCTATAATTCCTGCTGAAAGCATCATCAATAAAAAAGTATTGAAAAAATTATAAATGGGAGCTTTTTTTCTGTTACTTAATCTCATCTTTAAATTTGTGCTGTGTTTATGGTTGTGTTTTTATTATTTTCTAAGATTCAACTTCATCTAAAATTTCTTTCTTATTAATATCAGGATCTTCTACTACAAGGTTTTCGAGGATAAAAACCTGTCGGTCGGGTGTATTTTTGCCCATGTAAAATTCCAGAAGCTGTTCGATAGTCTGGTCTTTTCCAAGAACAACAGGTTCAAGTCGGATATCTTTTCCTATAAAGTGCTTAAATTCATCAGGAGAAATTTCACCTAATCCTTTAAATCGGGTGATTTCAGGATTTTTACCCAATTCATTTAAAGCTTTCACCCTTTCTTGCTCAGAATAACAATATCTCGTTTCTTTTTTATTTCTAACCCTGAATAACGGAGTCTGAAGAATAAATAAATGTCCGTTTTTAATCACATCCGGGAAAAACTGAAGGAAGAACGTAATCATCAAAAGTCTGATGTGCATTCCGTCGACATCGGCATCGGTTGCAATAATCACCTGATTGTATCGTAAATCTTCAAGACTTTCTTCAATATTTAAAGCAGCCTGAAGTAAGTTGAATTCCTCATTTTCGTAAACCACTTTTTTGGTTAAACCATAGCAGTTCAAAGGCTTACCTTTTAAAGAAAATACAGCCTGAGTTTCAACATCCCTCGATTTTGTAATCGAACCTGATGCAGAATCTCCTTCGGTAATAAAAATCTGAGTTTCAGCTTTTCTTTCAGCCTTTTGGTCGTTGTAATGCTGTCTGCAGTCACGAAGTTTTTTGTTGTGAAGCGAAACTTTCTTCGCTCTTTCTCTCGCCAGTTTCTGAATTCCGGAAAGTTCTTTTCTTTCTCTCTCGGAAATTAAAATTTTTCTCTGAATCGCTTCTGCAATCTCAGGATTTTTATGAAGGAAGTTATCTAATTTACTTTTTAAGAAATCAATGATAAACGTACGAACCGTCGGTCCGTTTGGTCCCATATCATTCGAGCCTAATTTGGTTTTCGTCTGAGATTCGAAAACCGGCTCTTCAACATTGATTGAAATTGCTGCAACAATCGATTTTCTTACATCAGATGCATCGAAGTTTTTATTGAAAAACTCACGTATAGTTTTCACATAAGCTTCTCTGAAAGCATTTAAATGCGTTCCGCCCTGCGTTGTATTTTGTCCGTTTACGAATGAAAAATAAGTTTCCGTCTGCGATTTATCGGTATGGGTAATCGCCACTTCAATGTCATTATCTTTTAAATGAACAATCGGATAAAGTACATCACTTTCCAGCTCTTCTTCCAACAAATCTTTCAGTCCGTTTTCAGAATAGAAAGTTTCGCCGTTGAAAATAATCTTTAATCCAGGATTCAGATATGCATAATTGCGGAGCATTCTTTCGATATACTCTTTTCTGAATTTATAATGCAGGAAAATTTCAGAATCGGGCGTAAATAAAATTTCGGTTCCGTTTCGGTCAGAAGTTTCCTTTTCTTCGTGCTCTTCGGTAATAATTCCACGAGAAAACTCGGCAACTTTCATTTTTCCTTCACGGAAAGAACGCACACGGAAATAATCTGAAAGTGCATTTACGGCTTTTGTACCAACCCCATTCAGTCCGACCGATTTTTTGAAGGCTTTGCTGTCATATTTACCTCCGGTATTCATTTTCGAAACGGCGTCAACTACTTTCCCTAAAGGAATTCCACGACCAAAGTCACGAATCATGACTTTTCCGTCATCCACTTTTATTTCAATTCTTTTACCGGATTTCATTCTGAATTCATCAATCGAGTTATCCAGAATTTCTTTCAGTAAAATATAAATACCGTCATCAGCAGACGATCCGTCGCCAAGCTTCCCGATGTACATACCGGGACGCAAACGGATATGTTCCTGCCAATCTAGGGTTCTGATATTATCTTCGGAATAGATAGGTTGTATTTCTTGTGACATATATTATTTCAGCAAACATACAAAAGTATGAAAATGAACAAAAATATCCGAATTTTTTAGTTTGTATTTATACACATTTTAGTTAAATTTTAATAATATCAATATAGATTTATCACTCTTTAAACCTCAATATTTGAAAATTTGCCTTAATTTAGATTCATAAAGAATTTAAATGATACAACTTCCTTACTCGAAACTTACCAATGTTGGCACAACTATATTTACCCAAATGTCTCAACTTGCCAACCAACATCAGGCAATTAATCTTTCACAAGGCTTTCCAGATTTTGGAACTGATCCTGAACTTCTGAGTTTTGCGGATGATTTTATTAAAAAAGGATTCAATCAATATGCTCCTCTAGGCGGAATCATAGGTTTAAAAGAAGAAATTGCAAGAAAAATCGAAAACAGTCACAGCGCAATTTATCACCCAGATTCTGAAATTACGATAACCGCAGGCGGAACTCAGGCAATTTTTACGGCAATTGCAACATTTGTTCAGAAAGATGATGAAGTGATTATTTTTGAGCCTGCTTACGATTGCTACGAACCGACTGTTGAACTTTTTGGCGGAATTGTAAAACGCTTCCAGATGAAAGCTCCTGATTATGAAATCGATTGGAATGTGGTAAGAAATTTAATTTCAGAAAAAACAAAAATGCTCATTCTGAATAATCCGAACAACCCTTCCGGAAAGATTTTGAAGGAAAACGATATTCAGGAATTAATCAAAATTGTAAAGGATACCAATATTTTAATTTTAAGTGATGAAGTTTACGAGAATATTGTCTTTGACGGAAACCAGCATTTAAGCATCTGCAAATATCCTGAATTAAAGGAAAGAAGTCTTTTAGTGGCATCTTTCGGAAAACTATTTCACATCACAGGCTGGAAAATAGGATATTGTGCGGCTCCAAAATCTTTGACAGATGAATTCAGAAAAGTACACCAGTTTAATGTTTTTTGTGTGAATACTCCGCTACAGATGGCTTTGGCAGAATACATGAAAAATGATGAGCATTACAATCAACTCAACCAGTTTTTTCAGGAAAAAAGAGATTTTCTGAGACAAGGTTTAGCGCAGACTTCATTTGAGCTTCTCGATTGCGAAGGAACGTATTTTCAGGCAGTAAAATATGATAAAATTTCAGATAAAAATGATTTTGATTTTGCAACATATCTAACAATCAATCATAAAGTTGCGAGTATTCCGTTTTCTGCTTTTTATAAAGATAAACTGAATGAAAATGTGATCAGATTATGTTTTGCGAAGAAGAATGAGACTTTGGAAAGGGCGATTGAGAATTTGGCAAAGCTTTAAATAGATCTCACGCAGATTGAGCGGATTACGCAGATAAAAATCTGCTAAATTTGCTAAATCTGCGAGAGAAATAAGTTATCTTAGAAAAACATTCCGCCGGAAACTTCAATCCTTTGCGCCGTAATCCAACCCGCATCATCAGTACATAAAAACGCAACCACTCCACCAATATCATCCGGTAAACCTGCTCTTCCCAAAGCAGTGTTGTTGGCGACCATTGCATTTACATTTTCATCATCCCTTGTTCTTCCTCCACCAAAATCAGTTTCAATCGCTCCCGGAGCAACAGCATTTACCTTAATTTTTCTTGCGCCCAATTCTTTCGCCATATATTTACTCAGCTGGTCGATAGCTGCTTTCATTGAACCGTAAACTGACGAACCCGGCATTGCAAATCTCGCCAAACCTGAAGAAAGATTAATAATTCCGCCATTATCATTCATAAATGGCAAGAATTTCTGAGTCAGGAAGAAAACTCCTTTGAAATGAATATTGACCATATCATCCAATTGCTCTTCTGTAACATCTGCTATGGCTGCATACAGGGCTGTTCCTGCATTATTGATCAGGAAGTCGATGTTTCTGCTTCCTGTATTTTCTTCTAAATGATCGCCAACTTTTTTCACAAACTCATCAAAGGATTTCACATCTTTCGTATTCAACTGATAAGCAATTGCTTTTCTTCCTAAAGCCTGAATTTCAGCTACGGTTTTATCTGCTTCTTCTTTGTTGGAATTATACGTTATGATGACATCTAATCCTTTTTCTGCAATTTTCAACGCAGAGTTTTTCCCTAAACCTCTGCTTCCACCCGTAACAAGGGCAATTTTTGTTCTGTTTTCCATAATTGATTTTTTGATGATACAAAGTTCAGTCAATTTCATACCAATTGAGTTACCCGAATCAATCTGAAATTTGCAAAATTCAAATCAAGACCGAAATTCCATTGGTGTGAATGAAGTTTTGCGCTTAAAGAAATTAGAGAAATGGGCTATCTCTTCAAAACCTAAAGCGTAGGAAATTTCAGAGACATTCCAGTTCGTTTGCTTTAAAAGAATTTTCGCTTCCTGAACAATTCGGTCTGCAATAAACTCGGTGGTGGTTTTACCTGTGTTTTCTTTTACGTTTTTATTTAAATAATTAACGTGAATCGACAATCGTTCGGCAAAATCATTGGCAACTTTCAGCTGAATTCTTTGATTCGGAGATTCAACAGGGAACTGTCTTTCTAATAACTCGATAAACAATGAAACCACTCTTAATGAAGCATTATGAGTATTTTGAAATTTTTCTGCGGGCTGTAATTTTTGTCCGTAATGAATTAATTCTGAAACATAATTTCTAATTAGGTCATATTTAAATTCATAATCAGAATCGATTTCTTTTTTAATTTTTGTAAAAAGCAGATCAATTTCATCTGCTAATTTATCATCGATTTCAAAAATCGGAATCGTACCCGGTTGAAATAGGGGTAAATCTTCAAGAATATTATGTGATGAGTTTTTCGTGAAAAAATCTGTTGTAAAAACACAGAAATTCCCGGACTGATTTTCATCTTCAGGAACATAATGATACGGAACTTTCGGGGTTGCAAACAATAATGCATTCTTTTTTATAGAAATAATCTTATCTGCATATTCTGCTCTGTTCTTGCCACGAATTAAGCTTATTTTATAATACTTCCTTCTGTTGTAAGGCATTTCACAGGTTTTCTTCACCGTCGCAATTGTCTGCGCAATATCAAAAACATTGAAATGGCCAATGTCTTTGTGAAGACCTTTTGGAAAGATACTTTCCATATCTTTTCCCAATCTTTGAGTCATTTCAAGATAAAAATCTTCTAAGGATGCGTGAGCGAGTTTTTCCATGATGCGGAATTTGTATAATTCAAATATAGGAATATCTTACGAAATCGTTCCTCCAACATTTTCAAAAACCCATTTTCCATTTTTAAATTCAACCCTATAATCCGTCGTTCCTCCACCTCCCGATTCAAATATATAGAATACATTAGGATTATTTTTGTCTTTTTTAATCTTAGAATAACCTCCATTAAAAACATCTGTAACTCTTACATAATAAGGTTGCTTCTCTTTATCTTCCGGAAAGATCAGGACTTTCGCTTCCAGATTAATCCTTTGAAAATAATCGCAATCACTCTGAAAAGGCATAATGAAATAATCCATTTTATTTAGATTTTCTCTTATTCCACCTAATGGCTTATTGACCAAACTTTCATACAAAGCTGTAAATTTATTTTTCTCAGATTTAAAAAGTGGATTATGGTCTTCAAAATCATTAATCCCGTCTCTATCTGTATCTTTATTGTTAGGATTCAAACCAAAACAGTTCTCAAAAATATCTGTATACCCATCATCATCTGAATCTTTCTTTAAATCTTGCAGTTTAATTTTAAATAATTTTCCATCTTCAATAGCAGAATAGTCATCATATCCCGGTAATCCCGGAACTTTTATGATTTTAACAAAGCTTCCTTCAAGCTGAAAACTGCCATCTTTAACAATTGGATTCTGTTGTAATTTATTAAATTGACAATGACTGAAACTTAACCCTAGAAAATAAGCAGAAGGTTTGTCATTTTTAATTTCTAAAAGCCAATATCCCAATCCGTTTCTACCCAAAGCATATTTTACATCGTTTTCAGTGTGCTTAAATGAATAAAGAAATTGTCCTAAAAATTTTTCCTCAAAATCGGCAAATAAAGTTTTCTGATCTTTCCAGTATTTTTCGTTTTTTTCAAGTGTGTTATATAAATTTTCAGCTTCCAGACTATCTTGTTTAAAGCTTCTGAAATTTTTTAAATCAACAATCTCAAGATAGTCCGGTTTGTTTTGTAAAATTTCGTTGACCGTAAAAGCTTTAGGCTGTTTATAAGAATCAAAATGGAGTTCATCCTCCTGAAGAAAACACCTATCTTCAACACTTTTTGAACATGAAAAAATCAGAAACAAGAAAAATAAATATCTCATAAAATATTTTTACTAATATATAAAAAAACGCTCCCAAATTCATGGAAGCGCATTTAAAATACTATATAACTAACTTTTAATATTTTTAAACATTAAATCTGAAGTGCATCACATCGCCGTCCTGAACGATGTATTCTTTTCCTTCAACAGAAAGCTTTCCGGCTTCTTTAACTTTTGATTCCGAACCATACGTCACATAATCATTATATTTGATCACTTCTGCACGGATGAAACCTTTCTCAAAATCGGTGTGAATTACACCTGCAGCTTGAGGAGCAGTCCAACCTTGTCCGATTGTCCAGGCTCTTACTTCTTTTACACCCGCTGTAAAGTAGGTCTGAAGCTTTAATAAATCATAAGCTTTTCTGATCAGACGGTTTACTCCAGGTTCTGTAAGACCTAATTCATCAAGGAAGATTTCTCTTTCTTCGAAAGTTTCAAGCTCATTAATATCAGCTTCAATCTGAGCTGCCAAAACAACAATTTCAGCACCTTCACCTTTCGCCATTTCTTCAATCTTTGCAATCCATTCGTTTCCGTTTTTAATTGAATTTTCATCCACATTACAAACGTAAAGAACCGGTTTATTGGTCAACAACTGAACTTCTCCGATAATTGATTTCGTTAAATCATTTACGGCAAATTCTCTTGCATTTCTACCATCTTCAAGGTGTTTCTGAAGACCCTGAAGCGTTTCATAGGTCAAAATATCTTCTTTCTTACCAGACTTAATGAACTTTTTAGCTTTTTCAACAGCTTTTCCAACTGTTTCCAAATCTTTCAACTGAAGCTCGATATCGATAATATCTTTATCTCTCAAAGGATCTACTGAACCTTCAACGTGGATAATATTTCCGTTTTCAAAACATCTTAAAACATGAATAATCGCTTCACACTCACGAATATTCGCTAAGAATTGATTTCCTAAACCTTCTCCTTTACTTGCTCCTTTTACAAGACCTGCAATATCTACAATCTCTACAACAGCAGGCAAAACTCTTTCAGGATTTACCAGTTTTTCAAGCTCAAATAATCTCTGGTCCGGCACAGAAACCGTTCCTAAGTTCGGTTCAATCGTACAGAAAGGATAGTTCGCTGACTGTGCTTTAGCATTGCTCAAGCAGTTAAAAAGAGTTGATTTACCTACATTCGGTAAGCCTACGATTCCACATTTCATATTGTAAAATTCAAAGTTTAAGGTTTAAAGTGTAAGATTGTTTTACCTTTCACTTTCAGCGTGCAAATATAGGTATTTTACGGCGTATTTCATAATAAAAAAATCCGCCAATGATTTGACGGATTTTCAGAAATAATTTTTAATGAATCTGTGTTTATGGGTTTGCTCCTGTTGCATTTTGTGCAAGTTCGGCATCATCCGGTGCACTTTCAAGCGTTCTATCAAGGGTGAACAGAGACTCATCACTCGCTCGGTCTCCGCCTGCAATTTTAAGCTTATCGATAAGATCCATGGCAAAAGTTTCTTCCTCAATCTGTTCTTTTACGAACCACTGAAGGAAATTCCATGATGCCCAGTCTTTTTCTTCCAGCGCTATATCAACCAGTTTGTAGATCGCTGTTGTATTTTCTACTTCATGTTTAAAAACAAGATCAAAACATTCCGTAAGACTTTGGGGTTCATCGTTTGGCGCAGGAAGTGCCGTAATGGTTGGCTTTCCGCCTCTGTTCAGTACATATTGCATAAATTTCACCGCATGATCTCTTTCTTCCTGAGCATGTCTGAAAAGAAAGTTTGAAATTCCGTTGTACCCTTTATCAGCTGCCCAAATTCCATAAGAGAAATATGTTCTGGATTGAAGGTCTTCTGTATTCATCTGATCGCTCAAGGCTTTTTCAAGTCTCGGTGAAAGTCTGTTGGTATTCATAATTGTATATTTTAGTGTGATTATGATTAAGGATACAAAAATGATTCCGTGTAAAGTCTTTTTATAGTTTTTTAAAAATTAATTATTACAACTATTTGCAAAACAGTATTTTAATACAATAATTTATAGTTAGTCTAAAATAAAAAAGCCAAAACCTTTTCGGAATTGACTTTTATTTTTATAAAAAATAATGACTTTTAGATTTCAAAAATCAAATTATTGCTTGGTCAGTTTAGCCAAATAAGAATCTTCGTCTTGAATCACTTTTTCTATTTTAAAGCCGTTATTTTCCGCAGCGTTTTTCAAAGTATTAAAATCAAGATACAGCCATTTGATTGGGTCTTCGGATTCACCTTTATAATGCACGATATAATCTAATTCGCCATAATATCCGTCTGCAGGAATGTACACTCCGCCATCTTCATCGGTGTCGAACATATACAAAATATCCGTGCTGTCAATTAAGACTTGTCCGTTTTTATTTAATAATGAATGAAGTTTCTTCAAATAAATATCGATGACTTTCAGGCTTTGAAAAATTCCTGTCCCGTTCATTAATAGGAGAATTGTATCGAAAGTTTCTCCGGAAAATTCAAGCATATTATGGGCAACAGCTTTTTGAATTCCTCTTAGTTTACAAACCTCAATTGACTTCGGCGAAATATCTAAAGCGGTCACATCTAAATTTCTTTCATTCTGAAGATACAACGAATGAGAACCCGCTCCTGCACCGATATCCAAAACTCTTCCAGAAGATAATTTTAAAGCTTTCTTTTCAATTTTATTCATCCATTCAAAATCTCTGAAGAGATAGTCTACCGGAAGTTCATCAAGTTCGGAAATAGAAGTTTCAGTCTGCAAATCTTCAGGATTTTCTTTGTGAAAATAATCCCAGATGGCGCGTCCCATTAAGTCTTTCATAGTGGTAATTGTGGGTGCAAAGATAAGTGTTTCCAAAGATTATAAACTCTTGTTGTATAAAGTGATATTGTAAAGTTTAAAATAATTAAATTTATTGTATCTAAATTATCACTGATGAAATATTTGTATCTACTTATCATTGCTTTTTTAATCTGTGGATGTGCTAAAGAAAATCTCATGTTTGATAAAATTACTTACAAAACGACAAGCTGCTTTGGAACTTGTCCAACTTATTACCTTGAAATTAATAGTGATAAAACTTTCAAATTATTTGCTGAACAAATTTATAAAGACGATTTTTCAATTTATGGTTACGAATTAGATTCTTCAAAGATTGGATATTTTAAGGGAAAATTAGATGATGTCACTTTTAAGAATTTAAATCAAAAAATACAGAAAATATCAAACCCAAAATACAAATACTACCGTGATGGAATGATTACAGACACACCAACAATTACCTTAGTCGTGCAAAGAGGAGGCGATAAAACCTGTTATCAAACACGCAACCCAACAGATGATTTTCAAATTCATGTAATTGATTTCTTCAATAAAATATGTTCTGGCAAAGTTGAGAAAGGCGAAAAATTTATGACAGATTACAAATTTGATTGTTTTTGATTACACTCCTTTCAATTAACATCATAAACATTTTCTATTTTCTAATTACAACCTTTATAGAATATTTCCCTAACTTGTCTTTTCAAAACAGTAGAACAACCTAATGACAAATAAAGATTTTAATTTTCATCAAGGCTTTACTTTCAGCAAACATATTCCCGAAGAAATTTCGCATTTTGACAGGGTTTTCGATGTTTTCAAAGATCTTTTAACGCATACTTCAGGAGATATTGAGGAAGCTTTTGAATGGCTCGATATGCTCGACAAAGAATACGATATTTTCAGTGATGAATATACGCTTGAAGATTTTGAAGAAGACCTGAAAAAAAGAGGATATATTAAAGAAGAGGATCCTGAAGACGGAAATTCAGGAACCGGAAAAGGCAAAAATATTCTCACTGCAAAACTGGAAGCAGCGCTTCGGGAATATGCTTTAGACCAAATCTTCGGAAAGCTGAAAAAAAGCGGAATCGGAAATCACAGAACCTCAAAAACCGGAATCGGAGACGAGCGTGACGGCGAAAACCGAAACTTTCAATACGGCGATGATTTATCAACGGTAAATATGACCGAAAGTCTGAAAAATGCCCAAATCAACAACGGTATTTCTGATCTCAGAATGACCGAAGACGACCTTATCGTAGAAGAAACCAAACATAAAGCTCAGATGAGTACGTTTTTGATGATCGACATCAGCCACTCGATGATTTTGTATGGCGAAGACCGAATTACTCCTGCCAAAAAAGTAGCAATGGCTTTGGTGGAATTGATTAAGCGAAAATATCCGAAAGACTCTATCGACATTATTGTTTTCGGAAATGAAGCGTGGCCGATCAAAATCAAGGATTTGCCTTATCTGCAAGTCGGACCTTATCATACAAATACTGTTGCAGGACTTGAGCTTGCGATGGATATTCTCCGCAGAAAAAGAAATACCAACAAGCAGATTTTCATGATTACCGACGGAAAACCAAGCTGCCTGAAACTTCCCAACGGTGAATACTACATGAACAGTGTTGGTTTGGATGAAAGAATTGTTTCAGAATGCCTTAACAGAGCAGCACAGGCGAGAAAGCTGAAAATTCCGATTACGACCTTTATGATTGCACAAGACCCATATTTACGCCAGTTTGTGAATGCATTTACCGCTCAAAACAAAGGAAAAGCTTTCTTAACCGGACTTTCAGGTTTGGGACAGATGATTTTTGAAGATTACGAGAAAAATAGGATTAAAAGGATTTGAGAAGAGCCAAGGAAAAAGTTAAAAGAAACAAGTGAGCCGAGTTAATATTGCCTTTGCTGAGTGAAACGCCTTTGCGAACGAAAAAATATGCATAAAGTATTTCAAAAAAATCTTTGCGAACCTTGGGTTAAAAACATAAAGAATAATTACATCATTACAAAAATGAAAAACGATACAACATTTAAAGAATTAAAAAATTCAGGATATACCGATAAAACAATCAGTCAGGAAATTCAGGGGAACTTAATTGCAAAGATCAAAGCGAAAGAACCTGTTTTCGAAGGATTATGGGGCTATGAAGACACCGTGATTCCTCAATTAAAAAAAGCAATTTTGGCAGGGCACCATATCAATCTTTTAGGTTTGCGCGGTCAGGCAAAAACGAGAATCGCAAGAAGCATGATTAATCTTTTGGACGAATATATGCCGATTGTGAAAGGTTCTGAAATCAATGACAGTCCGTTTCAGCCGATCTCAAAATATGCAAGAGATTTAATTGCTGAATTGGGAGATGAAACTCCCATCTCATGGGTTCATCGTTCTGAAAGGTTCTTTGAAAAACTGGCAACTCCTGATGTGAATGTTGCGGATTTGATTGGTGATATCGACCCCATCAAAGCAGCCACTTTAAAATTACCTTATTCAGACGAAAGAGTTTTGCATTATGGAATGATTCCGAGAGCGAACCGTTCGATTTTTGTTCTGAATGAATTACCCGATTTGCAGGCGAGAATTCAAGTTTCTTTGTTTAATATTTTACAGGAAGGAGACATTCAGATTCGCGGTTTCCAATTGAGAATGCCTTTGGATATTCAGTTTGTATTTACGGCAAATCCTGAAGATTATACCAACAGAGGAAGTATTGTAACCCCTTTAAAAGACAGAATCGGGTCTCAGATTTTTACGCATTATCCGAAATCGATTGCTTTGGCAAGACAGATTACAGAGCAAGAGGCTTTGATCTCTGATGAAGACAAAGCTCAGATTCAGATTCCTGATTTGGCTAAAAATCTTTTAGAAGAAGTAGCTTTTGCAGCGCGTGACAGCGAATATGTTGATGAAAAAAGCGGAGTGAGTGCAAGATTAACCATCAGTGCGATGGAAAACCTTGTTGCAGCTGCTAAATTACGTTTAATAGAAACCGGAGCTGAAAAGACTTCTGTCCGATTGCTAGATTTTATGTCGATTATTCCATCAATTACCGGAAAAATCGAATTGGTGTATGAAGGCGAACAGGAAGGTGCAGATTACGTAGCAAAAATTCTGATTGACAAAGCTGTTATGAATCAGTTTGAAAGTATTTTTCCTCGCATTTCAAAATTGGAGAAAGAAGGAATTAAAACTCCTTACACCGATTTGATTCAATGGTTTAATAAAAATCAGCTGGAGTTAAATTATGGAGATACCGACGAACAATTCTATGCAAAACTGAATAAAACCACGCCATTGACAACCGTTGTGGAAGAAAATGCATCTGATTACAGTGATGATGATAAAAACTTCTTAAAAGAATTGGTTCTTTGGGCTTTAACGATTAGCAAAAAATTAGATAAATCTGAAAACAGCGCAAATTTCACTTTTGATTCTGCAGATGTAAGACAACTGTTTAGGAATTAATTTGACTTTGCTCCGTAGGAGCAATATGTGTAGACCTATAATATATTAAGATGTATGGCGCTCCGTAGGAGCGCTATATTTATTAAAAAAACATTTACGATTATTGATTCATTCTAAATTGTATATTTGTCAGAAATTAAAGCACAATTTTGGAACTACAGGAACTTTTTGAACGCTTAGCGATACTTTGCCTATCGATTTTCACCCTTTATTATTTTTCAAACAGGAACCGTAACATCCGATTGCATCCGCTTTTGGGATTAATCAGTGTTTGTACGTTTTTTATGTGTCTGGTTTTTACAAAAGCAGAGTACAGTCTTGGTGTAGGTTTCGGGCTTTTTGCCATTTTTTCGATTCTCCGCTTCAGAACGGAAACTTTTACCATTCAGACGATTGTTTTTCTGTTTGTTTCGATTACACTTTCTCTTTTAGACGGACTTTTACCTATTAAAAATCTTGAAATTCTTTTAGGAATTAATATTTCGATTGTTGTAATTTATTTGGTGTTAAATTACTTCGAGAAAAAATCACCTATTGTTTCCGAGAAAAGTTCGATTGAGGTTATTTCTTCTTTGGATTTTCTTCAGCTGGAAGAATCAGAGCGAAAGAGGGTTCTTACCGAAAAAACCAAGCTTAAAAATTTCAGTTATAATATTAAAAGTATTAACCTGAATGATAATATTGTGATTTTAAAAGTTTCGCATTAGAATTTTGTTATTAAGAATTTAATGTAATCATAAAATTTGTCATTCTGTAGTAATCTCAAGATTTGGATTCCTATGGAATGACAAACACACTTTTAATAAAAAGTCTCTCGCTGATTTAGGAGATTACGCAGATTAGAAAAAAGAATTATCTGCGAAATCAGCCAAATCTGCGAGAGATATTTAAACAAAATCAATCCATGTAAGCTCTTGCCTGCTTAATATACAACTGCTTCTGGTCTCCTAAATATTTAAATTCAATATCCAAAGGATAATTTTTCTTAGCCATTTTTCTTTTCTGCCAAAGCAGATACATTTTACGCTCCAAAACCGGAGAAATATCAAACAGTTTTCTGATTTCGGTTTCGCTAAGGATCGGCTTTCCTTTGTTAAGGCTCGATGTCGAACGGTAATCAACCACAAAAGATCCTAAAAAATTGAAATTGTGACAGTAAAATTCATCGCAGGTTACTCCAGGTTCTGGTTTTACAACGGATTCTTCACCCAGCTGAACATTGACGGTAATTCCTGCATACTTGTCACGGTATAAATTTCTTGTCACCAAAACGCCATTTGCTTTTTCATCAGGGAAAGAGCGGTGTACCAAAACCCCCATTGCGCAGCTTTCATGATTGATTCCAAACAAATCTCTTTCCTGAAACGCACGGAAATTCCAGAAGCTTGACCATACATCCAAAATAGCTTTTTCTATCGTTTTATCGGCATCACCGATGATACCTGTTTTAGAATCATACAACCCGGCTCCGTTGAAACCTTCCATATCTTCGGCATTGGTTGAAGACCGGAACCTGAAGTTTTTAAAATCAGTTTGTGCATTCAGCTTTTCTTCGATCTTTTTCAAAAGCTCAGGATTTACCTTCGAATCTTTAACTGTTTTTCTAAAAGCTTTCAGTTCTTTCTCTAAAAGTTTTACGGAGTCTTTAGGAATCGCATACAAAGCATTGATTTTATCCTGAAAATTGTTTTCTTTAATATGCTGGTCAAAATAATAAAAAGGAATTGCAAAAGCGTATTCAGGTGTTTTAAAGGATTTCATTTCTTTCTGAATCTGTTTTAAAAGTCCGAGGTTTGTTGCTTTTGAGCCGATTGAATGAACAATATTTAATGGTGTTGCTTTTTCTAAATCTATTAGATCAGTTACCGATAGATCTTTTTGCAAAATAATTTCCTTCACTGCTTTTTTCGTTACAATCGGCTTCTGTGATGCTTTTAATGAATATGAATTTTCTTTCGTGATAAGCTCAACTTTTTTTCCTAAAAGATTATTCACCGATTGCTTATCCCAAACTTTCGTATCGACATACACCGGAATATTTCTGTTTTTTGCCAGTAAAACCAAATGGCTTAAGGGCGTCTGAAGTTCGGTAATGATAATTCCTTTTACGGTTGGGATAAATTCAGGAGTGGTATTGATGATGATGATTTCATCTGATTTAGGATTAAAATCTTCCTTCTTCTGTAAATCATATTTTTTAAGAATCCCCACATTGTTAGCATTTTCTATTGACTGTTCGGTAATTCTTTTAAAGATAAAATCCGAGAAAACGGTTGGGATTTTCAGTTGATTTTTTGAATTTAAAACAATGACATGAGGAGAATTCAGATAAAATTTAAGCTTATCTTTAAAAAAAACATTTTTGCTGACTTCTTTATAAAAGAAATTAATGAGCCCTGCATTCATTTCGTCAGATGCAGCGAGCTCCATCACCCAATCGTCTGAATCTTCAAGATAATTAATATTAGCAAGAAGGTAATCTCTACTATTGGTTTGGTTGTAAGAACGTTTGTTGAACTCGCCATTATCTTGAGCATATCCTAAAACTTCAACGCAAAATTCGTAATGATAGGTGTATTTTGTACTGTTGAAAAAGTACATTTTTTTGCTGTTGTAATCATACACCACTTTTACCGATTTCATATTGGTAAACTTGTCGGTAAGCGGTTTTCCGGCAAGATTCAGGAACTGCTGTTTTTTGGTGATGGAATGCACATAATTGTCCTGTGAATATGATAAAAGTGAAATGCTAAGAAATAAGAATAAGAATATATTTTTCATGTCTTTGTGAAGATTACCCACAAATGTAGACAATATCCTGAATTTGGCAAATAGTGATAAACGGGTGCATTTTATTTACAAAAATGATCGGTTTAAAATTTCCCCGAAACGGAAAGCTTCAAATAAGTGTATAAATATCTTTCCGGAAAGATAATTCTTACTTTTCAATCTTGAGGTAAATTTTTCAATACCTGAATAGAATTCCCCTCCTTTGGAGGGGTGGATTCGACAGAATGGAGAAGACGGGGTGGTTTCATGAAGCGTTATTCTGTTGTGTTCTCTTTCAGTTAAAAGAATGCCTGATTTCCTAGCCCAGATAGAAACGACATCCTTTTGTGAAGCGGAGCGGAACAAAAGATATAGTGGATAGCTGGAAATAGCTCCTAAAAAAAGCAAAGCTCTATTTTACGAATAAAACAGGACTTTGCACGTGAAAACAAGGTGTCTCTTACATCGCAGACCCAGCTGCATCTTTTATTTCTTCAGCAATTTTCCTTTCTCTTATTCTTCTTTTTGCGATGATGGATTTACCACTTAATACTCTAACAAACCTTAAATATTGAAATCTTTTTTTCCCGAAATGATGGGTTAAAACATAGATCAAAACGCCAAAACCGATCATGATGATGTATCCGAATATTTTTTTATTGGCTGCGAGAATGGCGTTTAGCTGGATTGTTTTCATATTTGCCATTACATTTTGTGAAGAAACCGTCATTCCGTCTATATAAACCGCCAAATCACCTAGACTTATAATCTGAAACTGATACTGAAACCATGACAATAATGCCGAGAAAATACCTACTGTAAGAAAAGTTCTCCAAACCAGCACCAACCCTATTGCAGCCAACATATCGTTGAGCTCCAGTTTATCTAACGTATAAAACCATACAGCGATAAATAAAGACCCCATACCGAAACCTTTCAGAAACATCGGTAAGTACCAATTTTCGTAATTAAATTCCACAACCATCGAGAAATACATGACCAAAGCATATCCTATCATTGCAGAAAATCCTGAAAATATAAACATCTTCACCGGTTTTTGTTTTTTGAACCAGAAGACGGCAGTAATTCCTGCTGCAACCAATCCGGGAACCATGAGTAAATTCAGTTTTGCATTGGTCAGCTGATCGTATCCTAAAACACCCACCGCAAAAATATTCTGTATAGATGCCGTTCCTAAAAACATACCCAACCAGAAGAGCATAAACATGCCGTTCAAAACATTACTTTTTGAAAATACTTTAAGAGATAGATAGGGTCTTTTTAAAGTAAACTGGCGCACGATCAGTAATGCAAAACTTACAAATGCCACAATGCCTGAATTGATAATTTTAGTTGAATTCAGCCAGTCCTGCTGTTTGCCAAATGCCAAAACATAAGCTGAAAACATAAATGTTGTCGTAAAAAGGATAATGCTCATCCAATCGATATAATGCAAAGGAACCTTTAGAGAAAAATATTTATCGTGCATCAAAACCCAGCACAAAAGTGCCATTATGAAACACAGGATTGCAATAATGATAAAAAACTGCTGCCAATTATATATGATAGATACTTTCACAGCGTAATAGCTTGAAAACTGAGTCAACGTTAAAACCGCTGTATAAAAAACTCCATAAAAAACTCCACGATCCCCAATCATCATCATCAGTGGTAAAAAAAGCTCAATGGCGACTATCATTTTCAGAAATCCTATAATCAATGAAACTGCAACAATGACTAAAGGATTGAGTGTCGTAGCATTCACCCAATTGAGTAATGCCAATAAAACCAATAACAGAACCATTTTATTACGAACCTTAAATCTCATTTTCATTCTGAGAACAATTGGCATAGAAGCTCCCATCCCAATTGTAGTTGCATAATTGGCAAACATAAAATATTCTGAAAGTTCACCTGTACTACCCACCATAAAACTGATATTTCCGGTGTAGACTCCGCCTAAAGGCAAAACCACAATGACCAGTAAAATAATCATTAAAAGCTGAACGGGTTTCGGAACCCAGTCGTTGAATAATCCTTTGTTGTACATAATTTTGTTTTTAAGAGCCAAGTAAAAAGTAAAAAGAGCCAAGTTGTTTGAACCAATTCGTAGTTATGCCGAACCTTAAGTCCTCTGACTACATTTTTTAAGTGTATCCACTTACTTGTTTCTTTTTATTTGACTCTTTTTACTTTTTACTTTTAATATGGCTCTTTTCAATTGATTCTTTTTACTTTTTACCTGGCTCTTTAATAGAAACATTCATATTCATTCCTGCACTTAGCTGATCTACATTTTCTTTTTTGTTGGAATTTGTAAACTCTATTCTTACCGGAATTCTTTGCTGAACTTTGATGAAATTACCTGTAGAATTATCGGTCGGAACGTTTGAGTATTTTGAGCCTGTTGCCGCAGAAATTGCCGTTATAACACCTTCAAATTTTTGTCCGCCCAAAACATCTGCACTCATCATTATTTTTTCTCCTATTTTAATATTCGGCATCTGACTTTCTAAAAAGTTAGCGGTAACCCATTTCTGTCCGTTCAAAACAATGGTTGCCACCTGTTGACCGGGCTGAATCAATTGTCCTTCAGAAATCGTTCTTCTTCCCATAATTCCATCATAAGGTGCGGTAATTACTGTATAAGAAAGATTGATTTTAGCCATTTCCAGAGCTGATTTTGTTCTTTTAATTTCGGCATCGTTAATTCCCAATTTACTTTTAACTTCTGTTGTAGAAAGGTTTGCCGATTGTTTTTGATTAGCAAAAGCTTCGTAAGCCGCTTTTTGTGCATCATATTCAGTTTTTACCTGATCAAATTGTTGTCTGGTAACTGCCTCAGAAACCAATAAGTTTTTATATCGGTTTAAATTTTGCTCAGCATTCCAGAGTCTGGCTTTTGCTCCTGCAATATTCGCTTCCATCACGCTCACGTTATTTGAAACTGTATTAACGGATGAACTTGTAGCCGTTCTTTGCGCCAAAGCATTTTGATAAGCCGCTTCGGCCTGACCCAATTGTGTTAAAATTTCACGATCGTCAAGAATGACCAAAGTGTCTCCTTTTTTTACTTTTTGATGCTCAATAAATTTTATTTCTTTAATATATGCAGAAACTCTTGTGTTGATAGGATTGATGAATTCTTCAACCTGAGCTGCTTCAGTATAGGTTTTATCTCCTACATGAAAGTATTCGCTAACGAGCCAGTACAAACCAAATCCTATCGCCAGAAACACAACAATATTTGAAATGATAGCTCTAATTTTATTTCTCTTATTTTCTTTCTTTTTTGCTGCAACAGTAGATTGTGCAGGTGCAGATGATGTATTTTGTTCCTTGTTTTCCATTGTATTCGGTTATAAAAATTAAAGCGTTCCTGTAGATTTCAAAAGATTGTAGTATTGATAAAGCACATTGATTTCTGCGTTGGCATAATCTAATTCAGACTGTAGTTTTTGGTTCTGTGCATCGATCATTTCTGCCTGTACCGCCAATTGATTCAAATATTTGGCTTCCGTAATCTTGTAGTTTTCTTCTGCCAATCTTTTAGCATCATTAAGAATTTCAGCCTGTTGTATAGATTCCTGATATTTCACATACGCTGCATTTACACCCATGTTGATATTCTGTTGGGCTAAAGTCAGGGTTTCCGTTGCCTGGTTTTTCTGAATTTCACCAAGCTTTACCCTTTCTTTGGTTTTGAATAAATTATCAATATTGTAGCTCAAAGAAATTCCGGTTTGCCAACCTCCTGCATACATATCCAAAACAGGATTTCTGGTGGTGATCGGTCTTTGTAGAGTATAGCCTCCGAAACCGGCAAGCGTAGGCATTTTATCGGTTTTTATAATTTCAATATTTTTCTCTGCAACATCAATATTCGTTTTTGCAGATTTAATTGAAGGATTGCTCTGATAAGCAAGATCGAAATAATAATCTATCCCGATTCCTGATTCTTTATTCTCTAAACTTTCTACAGGAATGATCTCGGTCTCAGAATTTAAACCTAAAGCAATGTTCAAATTATAATTAAGAATTTTCCGATTGTTTTTTAAAGTTAAAATCCCCTGATCCAGATTTTTGATGGCAAGTTCACCACGAATTATTTCATTTCGGGTAATCATTCCCTGCTGATAAAATTTCTGAATGTTTTTCAGCCTTTCCTGAGCAAGCTTTTTATTATTTTGAAAAACTTCCTGTTGGTTAATAATTTTATAAACATCCAGATAATTGGAAATCACTAAGAATTTTACATCCTGTTTATTCTTTTCTAAATCCAGTTTAGAAAGTTGCTCACGAAGTCCGGCCAATTCGATCGATTTGTTTACCAAACCACCTTTAAAAATCAACTGAGTTGCCTGAATACCATAAGAACTTCCATAGTGAGGCATCGTTATATTAGTAGAATTTGAAAAATCTTTGTCGATTGCCACCATATCACCTAAATAAAACTGACTCATAGAAGCTGTGATGACTGGTAATTTCTGAAGTTTTGCAACGTTGATATTTTGCTTTGCAATATCAATATTCTGAGCAGAAACTTTCAGTTGCTGATGATTTTCTACAGCCAGTTCTGCAACATCTTTTGCAGTCATCTCTTTTATTTCTTGTGAAAAAAATAGCGCAGGAAAGATACCGATCAAAACTGATAGTGCTGTTTTTATGTTCTTAACCATTTTACCTTGTTTTACTGATGCAAAGTTAGGTCGGTTAGAGATTCAAACAAATGTTTGAATTTTGGAAAAAGATGTTCAAATGTAGGATTTAATTATTGATATTGTTGTCTGTACTGACTCGGACTCATCCCCAAATGTTTCTTAAAAAAGTGCGAAAATGAATATTGGTCGCTAAATCCGAGAACTACAGAAATCTCTGAAACAGGCATTTTAGAAGAATTTAAATAGACTTTAGCTTCATTGACTACTATCGAAGCAATAATCTCACTTGCAGTCTTTCCTGTAACTGCTTTTACGACCGATGAAAGATGTCTGGTTGTCATCGACTGCCGTTCTGCGTAAAACTCTACATTGCGGTTATTAAGATGATGGTTTGACAAATCGCTAAGGAATAAAAAAACAATTTCTTCCTGTCTCGACATCTGATTCATCGCACTGGTGTCTTCCTTAGAGATAATTCCCGCCATCTGATAGCAAAAAACAGAAAAAAGATGCTCTACAATCTCTTTCTTGTAAGTCATTTCAGTTTCAGAATCGAGAATATATTTTAAGAAATTGACGCTCTTCCAAACCACATCCAAGTCATCTTGTGAAAACGGAACCCCCACATTCATCTGTTGACGGAAATAACGATAGGTAATTAGCCTGTTGAATTTCAAAGATAAAGCAGAAATAAATTCACGCTTGTAAGAAACCATCCTCGACTGAAAATCATCACTGATAGAAATCAATTCATACACAGTTTGCGGGTCTGTTACGATGAAAGTATTAGCTGTCAGTTCAAGGTCGCTGAGATGTTGGCGTAGCTTTATCGTTCCGCTTTTGATAAATAAAAACGCAGGATTATCCGGACGAAAGGGTTTATCCGCCGAGATTCTATGATGAATGGTTTCCTGCGTAAAAATCTCAACCCCGAATTTTTCTAAAACAGACATAAAACAAATGTAAGCAATCTCTTGAGCGGTTGCAAAATTTTATTATTTTAGTGTTCCCAAATTTTGATATGAGAAAGATTGATTTGTTACTTGCAGAATATGGCGAGAGCCACAGAAACGCAACCAATAAACTGATTCACTGGATTTGCGTACCACTGATTTTCTGGACGATTTTAGGTTTTATTTCTTACATTCCGACTCCAAATATTTACCTGAAATATTACGGATTTCTAAATGTGGCAAGTTTTGTTGCATTAACATTAGTTACAATTTTTTATTTCCGACTGTCTTGGCGAATTGCGATCATCATGATTTTTATAATGCTTTTGATGGAGCATTTTGTTTCGTTGGCTAATGTCACATTCGGAACAAAATCATGGATTTTTTATCTTACCATTTTTGTAATTACATGGATTTTACAATTTGTAGGACATAAAATTGAAGGCAAAAAACCATCCTTCTTAAAAGATCTTCAGTTTCTTTTAATTGGTCCGATATGGCTTTTGAGTTTTTTTCTTAAAAAACTTGGAATCAGATATTGATTCTAATCAAAATGTTGAAAGTTTTTTCAGGTTTTAATAACTTCCCTCATCCATCATCAAACTTCCAGCCTTTTAATCCTCCAAAGCGTAAACTGCAAAACTTGCCAACCAGTGATCACCACCGTAATTCCCCTGAAAAAGCAACGGAAGACCATTATTCAAAAATACGGTTGCCGTTTTTTGGAAATCCTTTCTTAAAAGGTGATTGTCCGGAAGAGATTTTGCAATTCCTTTCATACACCATGCTTTAGAAAAAGATAAGCCAACGAGATGTACGGTTTGGTAATCACTCAGATCACTTACAACAGGAATTTTTTCGATATTCTCTAAACTTCGTTTTTCGTAGAATTTATTCAGCCATTGTACAAAATCTTTCTGAGGAAGCACCCTTCTCATTAAATCTGCAATTTCTAAACTTGGAGAAAAGAAGTCGGAACCATCCGGTTCAAGATAAGCCGGTGTTTTTTCATCTTTTAAATAAAAATATTTTGCTTTTTCAATTAACTGATTTTCAAAGCCGCTATCTTTATTAGCTCTTGCCCAATCAATTGCAAAAGCCATGGCAAAGGCAGTGTTTGGATGAACTCCCGTTCTGTTCGGATATGTCTGTTTTGGCAAATACGCTTTCCATGAATTCAGAATTTTATCTGTTAACGGTTTTAAATTCTGATGCCATATTTTAGCTTTAGGATGATTCCAGGTTGTTAATTCTTCATCTAATTTTAGCAGCCAAGCCCAACCGTAAGTTCTTTCAAAAGTTGTTGTAAGCTGATATTTTGTGAAATAATCGGCTTCAGTCTGAAGATTTTCTTTTTTGAATGAATTGTCAAGAATATTCTCGATGTCTTTTGCAACAGATAAGTTTGGTTTTGTCTTTAATAAGCGAACCAACATCCAATGACCGTGAACAGAGCTGTGCCAATCGAAACAACCATAAAAACTGGGATGCAGATCCTTTGGAGTTAAAGGAACTTCATTCGCATTGTTAATAATATGCGCTGTTTTATTCGGATATTCCTGATTGATGCAATGAAGTGGTTTTTCAGATAATTTGATCGCCATTTCATCTGTCAGTTTCGGGGTTTCCTGAGCGAAAATGAAATATGGTAATAAAGTGAATGCTAAAAGACTTTTTTTCATTCCATAAAAATAGAAAAGTAATTCTGAATTTTAAGCATAGTTTTTGCTGAAGTTCCAAAAACTGATATATGAAAAACATTTTTATTGCCCTTTCATTCATAACTTTCGTTCATTGTAACAAATCTGAAAATTCTCATGAAGTTCAGGCCAATCTTCTCGAAGTACAAGACGACAATGTTGATGCTTCTATTGTATTTGAAACTCCACCTCCACCTAAAGAAGAGCTTCCGAAAAGTGCACTGATTTCTGATAAAGCAGTAAACGAAGAACCTAATATTTCTGCACCAAAAAACAATGTCATTGCAAAAAAAATTATTAAAAACGGTGAAATAGAAATTCAGATTGGAGATATTAAAAAAGCTCAGAATCAAACCAGTGAAATTGTAAAAAAGAATAATGCTTATATCCAGACAGAACGTTTTACCAATACTGATGTAGCTGAAAAATCGTTTTTAACGATTCGAGTTCCGCACAAGAATTTTGATGCTCTGGTAAATTCTTTTTCCAATGGAATCGGTTCGGTTTTATCTAAAAATATTTCTTCGGATGATGTGACGGAAGAATATACCGACGTTTCGATAAAATTAAACAACAAAAAAATCTATCTTGAAAAATATCGTGATATGCTTCGAAGTGCAAAAACTACGAAAGATATGCTGGAAATTCAGGAGAATATTCGTGAGCTGGAAGACGAAATAGATATCGCTGAAGGAAGACTTCGCTTCATTGATGATCGTGTAAACTACAGCACGTTGAATCTGGTTTTATATAAAGAAAAAGCAAGAAGTTCTGCCACTTCAAAAGTTGGTTTTGGTAGTCGCTTTGGAGATTCTTTTACCGAGGGTTGGAACAGTTTTATCGCTTTTTTCCTTGGAATAATTTCTTTCTGGCCTTTCTTTTTGCTGATTCCGGTTGTTATTTTACTTTGGAGAAAATGGAGAAATAGAAAGAAACATTTCACAGAATAATTAGTTTTTTTTATCTCGCTGATTTTGCTGATTTCGCAGATTAAACTTTGAAAACATATTAGTAAGAGAATTAATTTTAATAATTATAGAAATTTTACTAATTTCATAAAAAAACAAATGAATGAAAATGAAATTTCTTACATCGTAAGAAAATGCATCTTTAATGTTTACAACAATCTTGGTCCGGGTTTATTAGAAAACATTTATCAGAAGATCCTAATTTACGAGCTTCAAGAGAATGGATTAGAAATAAAATCAGAATTATCACTTCCTGTTATTTATGATAATAAAAAGTTTGATCTGAATTTCAGAATTGATATTTTAGTAGAAGACAAAGTAATTCTTGAATTAAAATCCGTGAAAAATCTCGAAGATATTCATTTTAAGCAATTGCAAACTTATCTCAAACTTTCAAATAAGAAATTGGGTTTATTAGTCAATTTTAATACTGCTAATATTTTAGATAATATTAAAAGAGTTGTGAATAATTTGTGACTTTACTTATATAAATTTAGTAGATTATGATTGATATTAAAAAAATCTGCGTAATCAGCAAAATCTGCGAGAAAAACCTACTTCCCTAAAACAAATACCGCCGGAATTTTATGCAGTTCCGGCTTTTGCTTTTGCCAGTCCTTTATTGTTTTTGTTTTGATAAACTCGTGTTCCGGATCGTTGATATTTGCCGCAATGCAAAGTTTTGTATTGGGTGATAAAAATTTAATTAAATCCTCGAAAAGAACATTATTTCGATAAGGTGTTTCCATAAAGATCTGGGAATAACCGGTTTTCTGAACCATGGATTCAAGATATAAAATCTGTTTTTTCTTTTCGCCTTTATCAATTGGAAGATAGCCATTAAAAGTAAACTCCTGCCCATTGAAACCACTCGAAATTAAAGCTAAAATAATAGAAGAAGGTCCTGAAATCGGGATCACTCTGATATTTTTCTCATGACACCATTTTACCATCAGATTTCCCGGATCTGCAATACAAGGAAGTCCGGCTTCTGAAAGTAATCCGAAATCCTGACCTTTCATCATTAGTTCCTGAGCTTCTTTAATATCTACATTTTCGGTGTATTTATCTAAAAGAAAAAGCTTCAGATCTGACTGTTTTTTTTCAGGAGCAAAAAATTTCACGACTTTTCTTGCTGTTTTTTCGTTTTCAACAAAAAAGTAGTCAGTTTGCATGATATATTCTTTGATTACAGGAGCAAAATGACTGATGGAAGTATTTTCTGAAAGATATGCGGGAAGTAAAAAAAGCATGATTTTAGACTAAGATTTAGGTTGAGTTTGAGATTTTAATATGGTTTTTGAAATAATTTCACAAGCTTCATCAATCTGACTGAAAACCTGATCAAATCCTTCCGAACCGCTCCAATAAGGATCCGGAACTTCAAGTGGAAAATGTTTTAAGTTTAAATCCTGCATCAATAAAGAAACTTTGCTTTTCTGCTGATCTGTTTTCGCCAATGAAAGCACATCACAAAGATTATTTTTATCCATACAGAAAATTTTATCATATTCATCTAAATCTGACGGCTGAATTGGTCTTGAAGATTGTTTAGTAATATCAATCCCGTTTTTTGAAGCGACTTCTATTGATCTTTTATCGGGACGGCTTCCTTCATGCATATTAATCGTACCCGCCGAATCCACCTGAAAGTCTTCAGGAAGCTTAGATTTCATAATTCCTTCTGCCAACGGACTTCTACAGATATTTCCGAGGCAAACCATTAAAATTTTCATTGATACAATTTAAAAAAATTCAGATTAAATTCTGCAACAAAACTAAATAAAAAAAGGAGAATAGATTTATTCCCCTTCTTAAAATATTTTAATATAGAACTTAGCTTTTGATTCTCTCAGTAAGTTCTTTTACGTATTTTTTTACTTCTTTATCAATTTTAGAAACATCTTTAATTGTTTCGCAGGCGTACATTACGGTTGAGTGGTCTTTTCCACCCATTTCTTCACCAATTTTGGTAAATGTAGCATTGGTAAATTCTTTTGCAAAATACATTGCCAATTGTCTCGGAAGGGCAATTTCTCTTTTTCTCGTTTTCGATAAAAGCTGCTCTCTTTTAATTCCGAAATAGTCACAAACAATCTCCTGAATGTATGGAATATTGATAATCTTTTTCTGATTTGCCGCAATCTTGTTGATCGTTTCTTTTAATAGCTCAAGGCTTAAGTCTGATTTATAAATTGTAGAATAAGCAATCACCGAATTGATCACACCGATCAGTTCTCTTACGTTAGTTTTTGCTTCCGCAGCAAGAAAATCAAGCATATCATCGGTAAGAACGATACCGTCTCTGCTCAATTTGTCTTCAATAATTTTTTTTCTGGTTTCAAGATCCGGAGATTTGATCTCTGCAGAAAGTCCCCATTTGAAACGGGAAACAATTCTGTCTTGAATATCCATAATATCAACAGGAGCTTTATCTGAGGTAAGAATGATTTGTTTCCCGTTCTGGTGCAGATAATCAAAAATATGGAAGAAGCTGTCCTGCGTTGCAGATTTACCGGAAAGGAACTGAATATCGTCAATAATCAAAACATCCACCATCTGATAAAAATTGGCAAATTCTGTCTGCTTATGAGCTTTCGCTGCTGAAATAAACTGCTGAATAAACTTTTCAGATGACAAATAAAGAACTACTTTATCAGGAAACTGGTTTTTAACTTCCAAACCTACCGCCTGACCTAAGTGTGTTTTACCAACACCATAACCTCCATATAAAAACAATGGGTTAAAAGCAGTTGCTCCCGGTCTTTTTGCTATCGATTTAGCAACAGTTGATGCGAATTTATTGCTTTCTCCTTCTACATAATTGTCAAAAGAAAAATCAGCTTTCAGATTCGAATCGATATTTACTTTTTTGATTCCCGGAACCACGAAAGGATTAACAATATTACCTGAAAAACCTTGAGGCATAGTCTCCTGAACTTTTGGTGTGGGAACAGATTTCCCTTTCATATTCATGGTAACGGGTTTTTCTAAACCGCTCGGCTTGTTTTCCATTACCGAATACCAAAGTTTAACGCCTTTACCAATGTTTTTCTTCAGGGCAGCAGAAAGCAATGACAGATAGTTATCTTCAATATATTCTTTGTAAAAATCGCTCGGTACCATCAACGTAAGATTATTCTCAACCAACGAAATCGGTTGTACTTTGTCGAATAGTAAATCAAAAGATTTTTCAAGTTTTTTAAGATCAGAATTATCTTCAGCCGCGTTGAGATTATCTCGCATAAACTGAAGGCATTTCTGCCATATCATCATTAAATTTTCGTTCATTTTTATGCCTTGATTAATTCTTTGGTTAGTCGTTTTTAGGAGGAAGACAAAGGTCTCATTTTTTATTTTCAAAAAAAAATATTTCGCATATTGATTATTTAAAAATATATTTGTATGTATAATTTAAAGCTTAAAATGATACACTCAAAACACTCATTACGAGTACGTTACGCAGAAACAGACCCTATGAAATATGTTTATTACGGAAATTACGCAACGTATTTCGAACTCGGGCGCGTGGAACTTTTTCGCAGCATCGGGATCTCTTACGATGAGATCGAAAATAACGGAATCTGGTTACCTGTTTCTGATTATAAAATTAAGTATTTAAAACCAGCACTATACGATCAGAAATTAGAAATTCACACATTTATGAGAAAAATTCCGGGAGTGAGAATTGAATTTGAATATGAAATTTACAATGAAGAAGGAATTAAAATTACTGAAGCTTCCACTACTCTTTTCTTTTTAAACGCAAAAACCAACAAAGTGATGAAATGCCCAGACTTTTTAATGAAGCTCATTGAAGAAAACTGGAAGGAAGAAGTTCTTTAATTTTTAAAACTTATGATGAATTATTCATGTAAATTTTATTAATAGAAATTCTAAAATCTCATTGATGGGGCTAATAAAATCAACGAAAGACTATTATTCATCAATATTTTACAAATTATTTAAAAAATTCATTGACAATTCATAAAATATAAGTACATTTATCACGTTTTTAACGCTCATATTATTAATTATGAAAAAAATTCTATATTCTTTATTTATTTTTGCTTCTGCTACTCTATTTGCACAGAAAAATCCTAATGTAAAATTTGCAGTATCGGGAGATATGATAGGAACGGTTGCGATGTTTGAAAGCCAAAAAGACTTTGTTCAAAGTACACAAGTTTATAAAACTGCAGCCAGTCTGCCTCAAAAGCTAAAAAAATTCAGTTTTCTAGCTGACCAGGGACTTACTGAAGTGAAATTCAAAAACAACGTTAGTCCATTCGATAATATCAGCTTAGCTTCTTTTAATCAGCAAAGCAATCTTCCAAAAGATACTCCGGTATTTGTTGAAGGGTATGAATTTAAAGACACCAATATGAGAGTCTTTTCAGAAATTGCGCAAAATCTAGAAGTAAAAGACTATAATGGCGTAAAAACTTTGTTTATTACGAGTACAAGAAAATAGTGATTAAAATAATTTATTATAAAAAACGGATGCCTTTGAGACATCCGTTTTTATTTAATATTTGTCGCTCCATTTTTTCTTAAGCTCATCATAAATTTTCTTTTCAGTTGCATTATTGCCCGGCTCATAAAATTTAATATCTTTAATTTCTTCCGGCAGAAAATCCTGATCTACGAAATTTCCTTCATAGGAATGAGCATATTTATATTCTTTCCCATAATCTAAATCTTTCATCAGTTTTGTCGGTGCGTTTCTTAGATGAAGCGGAACAGGAAGATTTCCGGTTTTCTTTACAAAAGCCAAAGCTTCATTAATTGCAGCATACGCCGAGTTACTTTTTGGGGAAACCGCAAGATAAATTGCTGTTTCACTCAGTAAAATTCTCGCTTCAGGATTCCCGATTACGTTAATTGCCTGGAAACAATTATTCGCAATGACCAGAGCATTCGGATTTGCCAAACCAATATCTTCAGAAGCCAAAATAAGCATTCTTCTCGCAATAAATTTAATATCTTCTCCACCGGCAATCATTCTTGCCAACCAATATACTGCACCATTCGGATCACTTCCACGCATCGATTTAATGAAAGCCGAAATAATATCGTAATGCTGTTCCCCATTTTTATCATAAAGTGCCATCGTTTCCTGTAAAACCGACATCACATCATCATTGGTGATCTCTATGGTTGAAGAATTTTTAAACTGATTAAGAACCAATTCCACAGAATTGATCAGCTTTCTGCCATCACCACCCGAATATTGTATAAATGCTTGCTTTTCTTTAATAATGAAATCTGTGTTTTCATCTTTATTAAATCTTTCAGAAGCAATATCAATCAGTTCTTCCAGTTTTTCATAGCTTAAAGCTTTCAAAATGTAAACCTGACTTCTTGAAAGCAATGCCGAAACTACTTCAAAACTAGGATTTTCGGTTGTTGCACCGATGAGAACCACCCAACCTTTTTCTACCGCATGAAGCAAAGAATCCTGTTGAGATTTGTTAAAACGGTGAATTTCATCAATAAAAAGAATCGGCGATTTTCCTGAAAAAAGATTTTGTTTTTTGGCGTCTTCAATGACATCGCGTACATCTTTCACGCCCGAAGAAACTGCAGAAAGCTTAAAAAACTTTCTTCCTGATTTTTCCGAAATAATTTCAGCCAGCGTTGTTTTCCCGGTTCCGGGAGGTCCCCAAAGAATGAGAGAGTTCAGCGTATCATTCTCCAGCATTTTTCTGATCGTCCCTTTTTCTCCGGTAAGATGTTCCTGTCCCAAAACATCGTCTAATGTTTTAGGTCTTAATCGTTCTGCTAATGGAATATTATGATTCAAGATTTTCTAATTTAAGGTTTAAATATAAGTTACAAACTTTAAGACAAAAACAGGATCATTAATAAAGAACCGAGATTGAAAAACCTTCTGATTGATCAGACAAATGATATGTTTACCGTTTGAAACTTCTAACAAATTTAAACTAATTTTCATTTTTTTACTCTATTTTTGCATTGTTTTGAAACTCACCTTCAATAAAGTTATTACATCACCGTTGGTAATTCTCATCAGATTTTACCAGTGGTTTATATCGCCATTACTTCCCAAAAACTGCCGTTACGAACCAACGTGTTCACATTATATGGTAGAATCGTTGCAGGTTCACGGTATTTTCAAAGGTTTTTGGCTGGGTGTAAAAAGAATTTCAAAATGTCATCCTTGGGGCGGAAGCGGTTATGATCCCGTTCCTCCGAAAAATTAAAATATTCAAATTAAAAATATAGAAATGAGCAATATTTTCTTCCGAATGTATCTTGTGATATTTGCTTTGGTTACCCAATGTTTTTTTGCACAGAGTTACCAAGACAGTTTATCTGACGGAACATTAAAAATCAATTCTTCTGAATTTCCTGTAAAAATTTATGCAAGTACAGAATTTAGCTATTTAAATAAATTCGCCTCTGTAAACACAACAGGAAACACACTGATTATATTTAATAAATCTAATGTAGAAGCCGATCAATTCCACACCAATTCAATTCTTATTAACAGCTACAAAAATGCTGCTTACAAATTTTTTGATAAAGATTTTAAACCGGTAGATGTTACAAATATTCCTGAAGATAAAATCGAAACGCTGAAATATGCTTTAAAAACCGAAAAGCCAATCGCTTCCGGAGACACAATATCTTTGGAAACTCCTTTTAAAATCTGGGATCCTACTTCGGGAATTCAATTGGGACCGATAACGCTGCATTTTTACAGTCTGATGTTTATTTTCGCATTTGGTTTCGGTTATGTTTTGATGACCAAAATATTCAAAATTGATAATGTCAACCAAAAATATCTTGAACCACTTTTTACATGGACTTTGATTGGAACAATTCTGGGAGCAAGAATGGGACACGTTATTTTTTATCAGCCTGAATTATTCAAGGAAGATTTCTGGAGCGTTTTCTTACCGATAAGTACGAAAAATGGTTTGAAATTCACAGGATTTTCCGGATTGGCAAGTCATGGAGCTACGATCGCTTTGATTTTCACAACGCTTTATTATTCATTCAAAATCATCAAGAAAAATCCGTTCTGGGTTTATGACAGATTAGGAATTGTAGTTGCTTTAGGAGGTGCTTTTGTAAGAATGGGTAACTTTTTTAATTCTGAAATTATCGGTAAACCGGCAGATCCGAACTCTCCGTTTGCCTTACTTTTCCCACAACAAAGCAGAGAATACGGAGTAACGATTCCACGTTTTCCTTCTCAACTGTTCGAAGCTGTAGGATATGTTTTGCTATTCGTTTTACTTTGGATTTTATACAGAAAAACCAACAAAAAATATCAGCAAGGCTGGCTGTTTGGTTTGTTCTTCATTATTCTTTGGGCAATCCGATTCTTTGTAGAATTTCTGAAAGAGCCTCAAGGTGACGAGTTTATTTCTTTTGCAGGATTAAACACCGGTCAAATCCTTTCAATTCCGTTTATGATTGCAGGAGTTGTCATCATGATCTACTCTAAAAAGTTTAAAATTACGGAAGCTGAAAACGGAAAACCTGAATAAATGCTATTAGCTTTTGGCTTTTAGCAATTAGAATTATCACTGTTTAAAAATACTTAAAGTCACAACAATGTTGTGGCTTTTTGGTTTAAATCAAGAAAGACATTTCCGATTTCATCAATAACATCTGTCGGTTGCATCGCTTCTTTTGAATGTTTTTCAGCAGCTAAATCAGCCGCTTTCCCGTGAAGCCAGACTCCCAAAATTGCTGCATCTTCGGAAGAATATTTCTGAGCTAAAAGTGAAGTAATTATTCCCGTCAGAATATCGCCGCTTCCGCCTTTTGCCAAACCAGAATTACCTGTAATATTATAAAAAACCTTTCCTTCAGGATTTACAACCTGCGTGTGATGATCTTTTAAAACAATATAAATTCCGAACTGTTTTGCTTTGGTTTTGGCTACCTCTAATCTTTTAAATGAATTTTCTGTTTTTCCGAAGAGCCTTTCAAATTCTTTTGGATGCGGTGTAATTATCGAGTTTTTGGGAATTAATTTTAAATGATCTTCATTTTTAGAAATCATATTAAGCGCATCTGCGTCTAAAATTAAAGGAGATTTATGATTTTCTAAAAATTTCAATAAAGTTTTTTCTGTTTCTTTCTCAGTTCCCAATCCAGGACCAATTCCGTATACTGCATTTTCCTGTTCATCTATTGTGTCTATATTTTTCACTCCGCCTTCAATAAACATTGCTTCAGGAGCAGAGGTTTGCAGAATTTCATAACCGCAATTGGGAGCCAGAACAAATGTTAATCCCGATCCTGTTTTCAAAGCGGATTTGATAGCAAGAACTGCTGCTCCGATTTTTCCATAACTTCCGCCAACAATGATTGATTTGCCATAAGTTCCTTTGTGAGTGAAATCTGCGCGAGGCTTAAAAATTTTTAAAATTAAATCATCATCGATTACAAAATCATCTGACTCTGTTTTATCAATAAATTCGTAACTCAGTTTTATATCTAAAACAAAAGCTTTCCCTGCAAATTTTCCGGTTTCGGGATGAAGAAATGTTTTTTTCCAGAATTGAAACGTCAATGTATAATCTGCTTTAAAGATCACATCATTCTTTTCATTAAGCTGATCGGCAAACATTCCTGAAGGAATATCAATTGAAATTTTAGGATTTTTTTTTAGGCTTAAATTTTCGATCAAATCTTTATAAATACCTTGTAAGTTTCTGGATAAACCTGTACCGAAAAGAGCATCAATAATAACAGCTTTTTCAAAATTATATTTTTCGATTTCACTGAAATCTTTAACAGAAATTCCCGAAATATCTTTTAACCGTTTATAATTAATCAAAGCATCTTCAGAAAAACTTACTTTATCTTTATTAATGAAAACATCCACATCAAAACCTTTCAGATAGAGCATTCTTGCAACTGCAAAACCATCACCGCCATTGTTCCCATTACCGCAGAAAACTACAAATTTTGTATGTTGCTTACAATTTACCGAAATCCAATCAGCACAACTTAAAGCCGCTCTTTCCATTAACTGTACTGAAGAAATGGGCTCATTCTGAATGTTATAATCATCTGCTTTTCTGATATTTTCTGCTGTAAATATTTTCATTGATTGCGATTTTTATTAAATTTAACCATAATTATTTAAAACTAATTATAATTTAAATCAAAAAAATGATGAAAACTTTTAAGATTACTATTATTAAATAATACTTTTGTGTAAAACAATTAAAAATATAAATTATGGGATTTGCTAAAGAATTTAAAGAATTTGCGTTTAAAGGTAACGTGGTTGACCTTGCTGTCGGTGTGATTATTGGTGCAGCATTCAGTGCGATTGTAAAATCTCTCGTGGATGACATCATCACCCCACTGATTTTGAATCCTGCTTTAGAGAAAGCCAATGTAAAAAACATTGCAGAACTTTCGTGGGACGGTGTAAAGTATGGGAATTTCTTATCTTCCGTAATCAGCTTTCTGATTGTTGCGTTCGTTTTGTTTATGATGATTAAAGGGATCAACAGCCTTGGCAAGAAGAAAGAAGAAGCTCCTGCTGCGCCTGCAGGACCAACTGAAGACCAAAAATTATTAATGGAGATAAGAGATTTATTGAAAACAAAAAATAATATATAACAGAAACGCCGCAGAAATTTGCGGCGTTTTTTTATTTTAATATCTGGCAAATTACTGAATCTGCAAAATACTTGAAATCTGATCTGCTAAAGAAAGTCCGATTCTATCCTGTGCTTCCAAGGTAGAAGCTCCTGTATGCGGAGTAACCGAAATTTTTGAATGGGTAATCACTTCTTTTGAAGGTGTTGGTTCATTAATGAAGACATCAAGACCTGCAAATCTTACTTTTCCTGAATTTAAAGCTTCAAGTAAAGCCGTTTCATCAATCACACCGCCTCTTGAGCAGTTGACAACAGCTACTCCGTCTTTCATCATATCAAATTCCGCTTTTCCGATCATGTATCCGTCTTTCTGAGCCGGAACGTGAAGGGTGATGAAATCTGCGTGCTTTAAAACATCATGCAAAGGTTCAGTTTCAATATCAACATTGATAAACTGATTGTTGTAGAATGTTACTTTGATGCTTGCTTTTCCAATCATGTTATCTGCAGCAATAACTCGCATTCCTAATCCTAAAGCAATTTTCGCAACTTCCTGTCCGATTCTTCCCATCCCGATAATACCAATGGTTTTACCTTTCAGCTCGATTCCTGCAGCATACGCTTTTTTAAGTGATGCAAATTCGGTATCACCAACCAAAGGCATTTTTCTGTTGGAGTCCTGTAAAAATCTCGCCCCTGAAAACAAATGGGCAAATACAAGTTCAGCTACAGATTCTGACGACGCAGCCGGTGTATTGATCACATGAATTCCTTTTTCCCTGGCATAATCTACATCGATATTATCCATTCCAACTCCACCTCTTCCGATGATTTCCAGTGACGGACAATTATCTATAATATCTTTTCTTACCTGTGTAGCACTTCTTACCAAAAGCGTTTTGATCTGGTTTTCGTTGATGTAATCTAATAAAAATTCCTGCGGAACTTTGGTGGTAATCACTTCAAATCCTTTCTCCGTTAATGCATCGATTCCTGACTGGTCTAAACCGTCGTTTGCTAAAACTTTCATAATTGCTTAATACTATATTTAAAATGCAAAAAGATTTAAAAACTAAAAGATTTTGCGCTTATGCTTTTCTCTGTTTAATTTTTAAACCTTTTCTATGATTTAATCTTCTTTAAAAACTTCGATGGTTACCTGTTTTTCGATAAGGTCGGTAAATTTACCTTTGTATCGCGTTGCTCTTACCAGATGATTGTCGATCCAGTGATAGTTTCCGCCTCTTGGTTTTCCACATAATACACTGTGATATTTGAATCCGTGTTTGTCTAACCAGTCGATTGTAATTTGCTTTAAATTTTCTGTTCTGGAAGTAAAGAAACAAATCTGGTGACCTTCATCATACCACTTGTTGATCGTTTCCAGTGCATCCGGAAATGGTTCACAGGTTACCATTCTTTCCGGCTCTTCGTTTGGAACGTCTTCTGTAATTGTTCCGTCGATATCGATCAGATAATTTTTAATTCCGTCTTTTAGAATCGGACTGATATGCTCAATATAATCTAGTTCCATCGTTCAAAAATTTTAAAGCGCAAAGTTACACAATATGATTCATATAGGAGCATTAATTTTAGCTTATCTAAAAAAACAATCTAAAACATTACGAATAAGAGAAAATTTTTAACATTTAATTTGGAAATCCTATCTATTTGATTAAAATTTTTCTTTTTAAAACAATCAAATTTCATTATCAATTCCTCAATAATTAAAAATAAATTAACATAAAGTTATCTCAACAATTCAAATTATCAGTTTGATTATTTTTTTTGAAGGCAAATAGTCAATTTTTAGTATATTTAAATGTGACTTAAAAAAGATTATGAAAAGATTTTTTTCTTTAATTTTTGTTATTCTGGGATGGTTTGCGATTATTATGCAATATATTCTCATGTGTAATAATTCTGAACTGACCTTACCAGAAATGACCATCAGATTTTTCAGTTATTTTACCATTCTTACCAACATTATAGTTGCGTATTATTTTACGTTGCAATTATTCCGAAATTCTGAAAAAATAGAGAATTCAGGGATTATCACTGCAATAACGGTTTATATTTTGGTTGTTGGCCTTATTTATCAATTGATTTTACGATCTGCATGGAATCCTTTAGGAATGCAGAAAATAGTTGATGAACTTTTGCATTCGATCATCCCGTTTCTTGCTTTATTATATTGGATTTTTATTGCAAACAAGAAGGATTTATCCTACAAACTGATTCCTAAATGGACAATTTATCCATTACTTTATCTGGTTTTTATTCTTACCCGTGGGAGCTTTGCCGGTTTCTATCCTTATCCTTTTGTGGATGTTACCAAGTTTGGCTATTCACAGGTTTTTATTAATTCGCTTTATATTCTGATCTTTTTTATTGTTTTATCAGTGGTTTTTATCATAGTAGGTAAGGCTTTAAGCAGACAACAGACTTAGTTTTACTTTTAATCATGATGTTTTACCAAAAATTTCCGAAATACATTTATTAAACTTAAATTTGTCGGAATGGAAGAATTGGTAGTTTTAGTAAATCCCGAAGATCAGGTTTTGGGTCTGATGGAAAAACAGCAGGCTCACATCAATGGTTTGCTGCACCGTGCTTTCTCGGTTTTTATATTTAATGAAAAAGGAGAAATGCTTTTGCAAAAACGTGCCAAAAAAAAATATCATTCTCCCGGAAAATGGACCAATGCCGTATGTTCACACCCAAGAAACGGAGAAACCTATCTCGAAGGAGCAGAAAGAAGACTGAACGAAGAATTAGGAATTGAAGCCGAGCTTTCAGAAAAATTTTATTTTATCTACAAAGCAGATGTTGGTGGCGGTCTTTGGGAGCATGAGCTCGACCATGTATTTACAGGAATTTATAATTCGGATTTTAATCTCAACGTGGATGAAGTAGAAGAAATACGCTTTATTTCTTTGGAAGATCTGGAAACAGAAATGGCAAAAAATCCTGAAGAGTTTACCGAATGGTTCAAAATTATTTTAGAAGAATATAAACACAATCTTTGATGACACAGATGAAAAAAATTTTATTCGCCGCTTTTATTTTTGCGACAAGCTTTCTTTTTTCACAACAGTTGGGAACTGAGCTTTATGACAGTGAAAATTACTCAATTGTAATGCCCGATACCTGGAAAGCAACGAATGATGACGGCATCGTGAATATTTTCCCGACCAACCAGATTGGCGCGATTACCATTTCGGAATATCACGATCTCGAATTGCCAAAATCTGAAGTGAAGAAATTTATTTTAGCCTTATACAATTCTTCAGATGAAGAAAAAAAAGTAAAAAATACAGGCAGCAAAAAAGGGTATTCCGAATATCTGTACGAATATTTTGATGAGAAAGAAAAGCTTTTCTGGATTACCAAATTGTATCAGAAAAACAAAGATATGTTCATCATAAGCATCAATTGCCAGGAAAAACACTGGAACGGCAATTACATGAAAGTTTTCAACGAAACTTTCGACAGTTTTAAAATTAAGAAATAAATTAGGTTCAAAACCTCATGCCCTTTGCTGAGTAGAACGCCTTTGCGAACTTAAAAACAGCTAGTAGTCCAAAAAAAACTTTGCGGACTTTGCGTTAAAATAATTGCATTAGATAAAGAAATTAAACTAAATTTAAACATGAAAAAAACAGCATTGTACGACAAACACGTTTCTTTGGGAGCGAAAATAGTACCTTTTGCAGGATTTGAAATGCCTGTACAATATTCCGGAGTTACGGAAGAACACTTTGCAGTAAGAGAAAAAGCAGGTTTGTTTGACGTTTCTCACATGGGACAGTTTTTCATTGAAGGAGCAGGTGCAAAAGATCTTTTGCAGTTTGTAACGACGAACAATGTAGATGTTTTAGAAAACGGAAAAGCACAATATTCTTGTCTTCCGAACGAAAACGGAGGAATTGTGGATGATTTGATCGTTTACAAAATGAATGACGAAAAATACTTTGTGGTGGTAAATGCTTCAAATATCGATAAAGACTGGAATCACATTTCAAAATACAACACTTTCGGGGCAAAAATGACCAATGCTTCAGACGAAATGTCTTTATTGGCAGTTCAGGGACCGAAAGCAACTGAAATTCTTCAGAAACTAACAGAAACTAATCTTTCTGAAATTCCATATTATCATTTTACGGTAGGTTCTGTTGCTGGCGTAAGCGATGTTATCATTTCAAATACAGGTTATACAGGAAGCGGTGGTTTTGAGATTTATTTTATGAACGATGCTGCAGAAAAACTTTGGAATGCCATCATCGAGGCAGGTGCAGAAGAAGGAATTATTCCTTGCGGATTGGCTGCAAGAGACACTTTGAGACTGGAAAAAGGGTTTTGTCTTTACGGAATGGATATTGACGATACCACTTCGCCAATCGAAGCCGGATTAGGCTGGATTACGAAGTTTGACAAAGATTTCGTATCTAAAGATATTTTTGCAAAACAAAAAGAAGAAGGTGTTACGAGAAAATTAGTTGGTTTTGAATTGACCGACAAAGGCGTTCCAAGACACGACTACCCTGTTGTAGACGCAGAAGGAAACGTGATCGGAAAGGTAACTTCGGGAACTCAGTCTCCAATGAAAAAAATCGGTTTGGGAATCGCTTATGTTGATAAGCCTCATTTCAAGCTTGGTTCTGAAATCTTTATTCAGGTAAGAAACAAAAATATCCCTGCAAAAGTGGTGAAAATGCCGTTTGTTTAAGGAAATATTTTAATGAAATATAAACCGCTTTATCATTCTGATGAAGCGGTTCTTTTTTAGGAGCTTTTTCCCGCTTTCCGCTGCAATCTTTTTTTTCAAAAAAGGATTTTCACTGCAATCGGGGCTAGGTTTTTGTCTTTAACACCTTGTTTTTACAATTGATTAGGAACTTCACTGAATTTCTTTTGCTATTAATTGCAAAAAAACCTCATAGGTTTTGAAACCTATGAGGTTTGAATGCTATTCGAGAATCTGTGAAATCTGTGAGAAACTATGCCACTCCAAAAAATGATTTCAAAGCTTCCACATTATTTTTATCATTTCCAACAAAAATTTCTTTATCCGTGATAAAAACCGGGCGCTTTAAAAACGTATAATGATCTAGAATAAGCTCTTTAAAATCCTTTTCTTTCAATGATTTCACATCCAATCCTCTCAATTTAATCTGAGTCGATTTTTTGCTAAACAAATCTTCGTATGACTTCGTTTGCTTATGCATTTCTTCCAGCTCTTCTTTTGTAATCGGCTCTTTTTTGATTTCTCTCAACTCCCAGTCTGATAAATCAAACTGTGCTAAAATTTTTCTGCACGTATCGCAGGTATTAAGATGAAAAACTTTCTTCATAAATTAAATTTATCCCA
>Ga0256786_1000157_pt1 | contig 47246 bp, 48 predicted proteins | sample MC6MC0937MT_FD_186053 | JGI IMG/M metagenome (GOLD analysis project Ga0256786, IMG submission 186053) | Metatranscriptome of enriched soil aggregate microbial communities from Iowa State University, Ames, United States - MC6-MC0937-MT... | ecosystem: Environmental > Terrestrial > Soil >...
TGAAAAGATCCGGTAGTTCAGCTGGTTAGAATGCCGCCCTGTCACGGCGGAGGTCGCGGGTTCGAGTCCCGTCCGGATCGCAAAAGTTTTACAATTTTAACTTTAATAAAATTGATCCGGTAGTTCAGCTGGTTAGAATGCCGCCCTGTCACGGCGGAGGTCGCGGGTTCGAGTCCCGTCCGGATCGCAATCCTGTTTCATTAAGAAACAGGATTTTTTTTGCAAATACATTTTTATTTTCTTCCTAAGTTTTGTATTTGATCCTTTGGATTTCTGATCCGTATTGATTATTAATCTTCTTATTAAACCAAATTTTTTTTACGCTTAAAATTGTTTTTCAAAGGTACAATCAGAATTTTTTATGATTTTATAATTTTTGCGTGCTTCGTTTGTAGGATGATTAGTAAAATATTTAGTATTTATTTAATTGTTTGAAAATGAATTGTTTGAAATTTTATTTTATTGCAATTTTTACAAATTTTTACGTCATTATTTATAAATGATTCCGACATGTACTTGCCAATAAAATTTTGTGATAATATATTTGCCATAAATAAATGAAACACCAAATCATTACATAATAATTTTCATCATTCAGTTTTCATGTAGAACATCAGGGTTCATATTATCTAGGGAATGAGCCCTGTTCTCTACAATTAATGAAAATACTATTAAATTAATATGAAATCAAGATAGACACCAACATTTACGTTTTATTAATAGAAAAACAGAATCTTCCCGAAGATTCTGTTTTCATTTATATAGCATAACGGTATTAAGAGTCATCAGTATATTGCTGTTTAAATTCATAAATATTCTAATTTGATATTCTATTGTTTCTACATATTTTTTATTCACTGATGTTAGAATTTTGAGAGTTTGTTATAATTAATTTAACAAATATTTATTCATAAGGAAACATTGGCAGGTAACCACAGGATAGCCAGACTACTCATTAACTATACTTTTATGAAAATTAAAAAGGATGATTGTTGTCATTCTTTTCTAATTTTTGATCCGATTCTTTAATGGAACATATAAAACAAGTAAAAAATTTTTAAACCAATCACAACGTATACATGAAAAAGACGATAATTACGCTCGGTCTTTTAATCGGTACTGTTAACTTAGTATTCGCACAGGAAAACCAGACGAACGGTGTGGCTAAGGATACAACGAAAAAGACTAAAGATATTGAGGAAGTAGTCATTATTGCTTACGGAACTCAGAAAAAAGGAGAAGTTACCGGATCTGTAGGAAGGGTAAATGCCGAAAGTTTCAAAGACCGCCCGATTGCCAGAGTTGATCAGGCTCTAACCGGACAGATTGCAGGGGTAAAAACCCGTTCTACGACAGGAAAACCCGGTGAACCTTTAGAGATCAGAGTTCGTGGTTCAGCTTCAATATCGGCAAGTAATTCACCTCTTTATGTAATCGACGGGATGGTTGCCGATGATATGGCAAATGTTTCTCCTGATGATGTGCAATCGATTGAAGTATTAAAAGATGCCGCATCTACAGCAATGTACGGATCGAGAGGTTCAAATGGAGTTGTTATTGTGACTACTAAAAAAGGAGCTTCAGGAAAACCGTCATTCTCATTCTCTCAGTATTATGGTGTTCAGACCATCGAAAAAAAGCTCGATATAATGAACAGTGCAGAGTGGATTGATTATGCGACAGAAGCCATCAATAAAAGATGGGAAGCTTTAGCTCCGGGGAATTCTGCATCCGACAGCTATGAAAAAAGAGCAAGTTATTTCAACTTAGCAAATACCTACGATTATAATTTAGCCAATATCACCTATATGATTGATCCTAGATGGGGAACCAATCAGGTGGCATATATCGATTGGCAGGATGAGTTTTATCGTCCGGCAGCCATTCAGAACTATCAATTAGCAGTAAGAGGCGGAAATAAAAATATGAAATATGCTATTTCGGCAGCTTATTTTGATCAGGAAGGATTGGCTTTGAATACAGGTTTCAACAGATTTAATCTAAGTGCAGCCATCGATGTTAATATTTCAGATAAATGGAAGGCCGGAGTTACCTTACGACCAAGTTATTCCCAAAGCTACGGAGCTGCAGTAGACGGAAAAGATAATGCAGCGCACAAAATGCTTTCAATGGTTCCTGTAGCAGAATTATCTGCAGGACTTTACACCAACTTCTGGAAAAACCTTCAATACAGATGGGCGGGTTCTACACAAAGCCCGATAGGTATTTTAGAAAATACAACAAATGATACGGATGAATTTCGTTTATTATCCAGCTTATATATGTCTTACGACATTACTCCGGATTTAAATTTTAAAATCTCAGGAGGAGCAACGAATAATTTCAATACCAATACAGGTTATATCCCAACATTTAATTTGGTAACAAATATTCCGGGACAGGTAAGTATTGCGAGCCGAAGAACAATAAATTACAACAGATATTTAGGAGAAGCTTTATTAAACTATAAAAAGACCTTCGGAAATCACAGCATTGCTGCTCTTGCGGGTTACAGTGCAGAAAATTACAGAACAACATCACAGTACAACCGTAACAAAGGCTTTGCGAATGATGATCTTAAAACATTCAACTTTACGCAGTCTGCATCGGTGTTAAATTCAGAATATACCGCTTCAGAATGGATGTTGGTTTCAATGTTTGGTCGTGTGAACTACGACTACAAAAAGAAATATATGTTATCAGCAAGTGTTCGTAGAGATGGATCTTCAAGATTTGGCTGGAATAATCTTTGGGGAACTTTCGCCGCATTTGGTGGAGCCTGGAAGATCGATGAAGAAGAATTTTTGAAAGATATAAGCTGGCTGAGCAACCTAAAATTGAGATACAGTTGGGGAGAAAACGGAAACAATTCCATTGGAGATTACCGTGCTTTCGGAACATTGGCAGGAGGAAATTACTCTTTTGGAGGAAATTTATCAAACGGTTTAATACCTAATACGATTGAAAATCCTGATCTAACCTGGGAAAAAACACAATCATCAGATTTTGGTCTTGAACTGGGATTATTCAACAGAATTAATTTAACGGCAGATTATTATATTAAAAAAACCAAAGATCTTCTTCTGCAGGAACCGATACTTGCAACAACAGGCTATACAACGATGTGGAGAAACGTAGGCTCTGTTCAGAATAAAGGTCTGGAATTAGAATTAAATACAAAAAACTTAACAGGAGCATTCAAGTGGAATACTTCTGCAAATATCTCATTCAACAGCAATAAAGTACTGCAGTTGGGAAGTAATAACAAACCAATTCCTACAGGCTTTAGCGACCTTACCAACATTATCCAGGTAGGTGAAGAGCTGAACTCTTTTTACCTTTATGAAGCAATAGGAGTATTGTCTACAGCAGACATCAATAATTCAGCTGTTGCAAAAACCAACGGTGCAATTGCCGGAGATGTGAAGTACAGAGATTTTAACGGAGATGGTAAAATTGACGAAAATGACCGTCATATCATTGGTAGTCCGACTCCTGATTATTATTGGGGATTCACCAATACATTTTCTTTTAAAGGATTTGATCTTTCATTATTCTTCCAGGGACAAAAAGGAGGCTATAGCTATGCTTTATTAGGTCGTGCAATCGATCGCACCAGTATGGGAACTACAAACAATGTGATGGGCAACTGGGCAAACCGTTGGCGTTCCGATGAAAATCCGGGAGACGGAAAAACCCCAAGATTGGACGGAACTACAGGAAGCCTTTTAGATACAAGATGGTTGTATGATGCCACTTACATTCAGCTGAAAAATGTGACGTTGGGTTACAACTTCCCACAGGAATTGGTTGAAAAACTGAAAATATCAAACCTGAGACTCTATGTAAGTTTAGAAAATGTATGGCGAAAAGATCATTATTACGGAGGTTACAACCCTGAATCTGTGCAGTCAGACGGTACCGATTACGGAGCATATCCTAATGCGAAAGTATATATGATGGGTTTAAACTTTAATTTCTAAATTTTTAAAAATGAAAACAACTAAAATAAATAAATACCGATTACAATTTAATATGAAAAACATTGGTAAAATGTTAATCTTTGGAGCATTAACTTTAGGTACAGTAAGCTGCGAAGATGATCTGATGCTGGAACCTGAAAACAATATTACCCAAACTTCTTTTTATACAACTGAACTTCAGATTCAGCAGGCGGTTTCCGGGGTATACTCTGCAATGATCAATGCGTCGTCAAGAGGCGGTTTTGATGTTAATTTTTATTTACTGGCATCAGAAGTCCGTTCCAATAATTACAATGCAATTTTACAAAACGGTAACAGAGATTATTATGCAATCAACCGTTTTCAGGATACTTCATCTACCGAAGAAATGCAGGTGCTTTGGGAAGATGCGTATCAGATGATTACGTATGCAAATAAAATCTTATCGAGAATTGATGAAGTTCCTTTTGCCAATTCTGCAACAAAAGAACAATATCGCTCAGAAACCCGTTTTCTACGTGCTTATGCCTATTTTGAACTGATGCGCAGTTTCGGTAAAGTTCCTTTGGTTACAAAACCGATGAGCCCTGAAGAGGCTGCACAGATTCAGAGAACAGATCTTGCAACGCTTTATGATTTTGTGACTTCAGAAATTGAAGCTTCGGTAGGTGGTCTCAAAGATATTTATGATAATGCAAACAAAGGTCGTGTTACGAAATCTGCCGCTCATGCCATGTTGGGAAGAATTTATCTTACAGGATCAGGTTATCCGCTAAACAACAGCTCTTATGTGGCAAAAGCAAAAGATCATTTGTTTACCGTAATTCAGGGGGAAGGTCAGTTTGTAACTTTTGCACCTACTTATGCTGATTTATTTAAAAGTGCAAACGATAATAAGTATCATATTTTTGAAATACAGCATATCAGCGGCGGTTTGTCACAAGGTTCTTATCTTCCGAGCTATGTTTCTCCGAATTTTGGTACGGCAGATCCGTTGTATAATGCTCAGAGCAGTTTATACAGTGCAAGTGAATTGGGTGTTTCGCAATCACTCATTAATGCATATGAACCGGGAGATCTTAGAAAAGCTGTTACAGTTAAAACCCAATTTATAGCCGCCAACGGACAACCGGATAATGCTAATTATTTTATCAAGTTCAGAGAGCCCGGAAAAGTGATTACCAACAGATACGATTGGCCAATTAATTTTCCGATTATCAGATATGAAGATGTTCTTTTGATGTATGCTGAGGTTTTAAATATGCAGGGAAGTACAAGTGCTGCAGTTCCGTATGTGAACAAAATTCGCCAGAGAGCTGGTCTTACTCCGCTTTCAACTTCAATTTCGGCATCCGATTTTACAACAGCTCTTCGTAAAGAAAGAAGAGTAGAATTTGCAGGAGAAGGCGTTTACTGGCACGATCTGGTACGTTGGAATATCGCAGTAAGCGTAATCAATCAGGCTGCAGCCGACCTGAATTACAATTATACCATCACAACGAACGATTATCTGTATCAGATTCCTCTTTCACAAATTCAGTTGGGGGGATACGAACAGAATCCTTAGAACTTACAGTTATTTTAAAATTATATTTTAGTCAAGAAATCTTCCGGAAACGGAAGGTTTTTTGTTTTTTCCCACCTTGGTGTAAAAATTCGCGATATTTTTTTAATTTTAAAGGATAATAATTTTGCACAGATGAGAAAATTTATTCTTATTTCCATTTTTAAAGCGTGGTTGTTTTCATCAGTCATTTCTATACTCTTACTGTTTTTATATTTGGATGCTATAAAAAGACCTGAAGAAAAATATCGTCATATGTGCGATATGAGTGGTCTGGCTTACGGATTAATTATCATATGGCTTTTATTTCTGAGCCTGTTTTCTTTTTCTGCTTTATTGAGCTGTAGAAAAAATTTTCAGAAATCTGCTTCAAAATTTTTGTGCTGGTTTTTGTTGCCGTTCTTATTTTGCATCGTATTTTTTATTGCCTTTTCAGAAGGTGGTTTCGATAAAGAAAACATAATTCTTTCATTGATTTCATGTCTTCCTTGGTTTTCTTTTTGGGGATTTTACTATTATCAGTTTAATAAAAAATTTAAAAGTGATGAAAATGTATAAAGCTCTTTTTATTGTTGTCTTATTTTTTGCCTTTCATATCAAAGCCCAACCATTTACTTTAAAATCGGTTGGTGAGAAAAAACTATTCAGTCTGGAAATTTATTACGGAACCAAAGGAAAAGGAGCTTTTGTACAGTATAAAGGCCAGAAAGGGATTATTCCTTTAAAAATAAAGAGCTACAAAATCGATGACAGTCAACGGGAATACGGTCAGCCGGATTTCACTTGTTATGTTTGGGATGAAATCGTAGACGGAAAAGTGAACGGAACCTATTATCTAGCAGAAGGACTTCGGGATGTTTTTGATGTAAAATATATCAGGAAAAGCGACAGTAAGGTTTTTAAACTCGAATTTCATGAAGACAAAAGTGAAGAATATGATGGGGTAAACCGCCTTTTCTTACATCATGCAATGATCTCGTATAATACCTTTTATAATAATTTACTGACAATAAAATATTCTGAAAACGATCAATTTAAAACAGAATTACCGGATATCGACAGTCCGAGTTTTTCCCGCCATACAATTATTGATGATTATAATTTTGATGGCTATGATGATATTTCTTTCTCAATTCCCGATGCAGGAATGGGAGTTTACAGAACCTTTACCGTTTTTATTTTTGATCCTGCGACAAAAAAATTTAAAAAGTTGAAAGAACCGGATTTCAGTAAAGCAAAATGTTCTTGTTTTTGTGATCTTAAATTAGATAAAGTTAAAAAAGAGATTTCCAGTGCATGCAGAGGTGGTGCAAGATGGTGGAAAGATGTTTATCAGTACAAAAACGGAAATTTGGTTTGGCTTCGGTCTGGAGAAGCAGAATAAAAAAAGCATTACCGTCTTTCGAAAGTAATGCTGTTCTCAGTTTTCGTTTGAAAACGTTATTTCATGATTTTATCGGTAATGGCAGTTTTAATTTTACCACTGTTGTTTATGATTTTTATTTTAAAATTGTTTTCTTTCGACGAACTGTTTACTACATAAAGTTCGTTTTTAAAATCGATTTTTGTTACAACAGAATCATTTTTCGGAAGAACTTTTGTTTGGGTCTTGTTAGTTACATACTTCAGATCATCAGTTTTGGAGGTGTTATATAAAACCACATTTAAATTTTCTTTTGATGAATTTTTGATCTGAAGGTTTTTCTGTGCAGGAATTGGCCACTGATTTCTGTATAAATGTCTTCCTTTTGAAATCTGGAATGACGATAGGATTAAAGTTAATGCAAAAACCGCTGGAGCAGAGTAAACTGTTGTCTTTTTCATTATATAGTAAATGTTTTGATTTAGATTAATTCAATATTTAATGAATTATTGCAAATATATAATTTCTTTGCTGAAATAAAAGATATTTTATGTAGATTTAATCAAGACTTATAGAATTAAAAAAACGTAACCATGAGAATTTAGGTCTGATATTTGTAAGTCTTATCAAACTCAAATGAACCATTGTACTTTATGAAAAACATGACTTTGAAAAGATCAATCATTTACACATTATTTTTCGCATTGTTTCTTACTTCCTGTAAAAAGGATGAGGTCGCAAGCAGTGATCCGCAAACTCCATCTTCAGAAGAAATTGCAAAAAATACTTCTGATCCGGATTCTATCAAAACAAAACCGGTCGAAGAATCTGCACCTCCAATGATGCAGGAAAATGGCTTCTACAATGCTTTTGCCATTCCGAAAGATAAAAAGCTGAGAGATTCGCTGTATGCAGTTTTCAGTAAAAAATATAATGAAAGAGAGCGATATGCAATTTTGGCATTAAACCGTTTAGATTCAAAAAGCAAATGGAATTCTGATACCTTGGTTGTACCTGCAAAAATAGATACGACTTTAATGGCATACTCACCTTTCCCATTACAGCTTGATGTTTTGAGTGATGTGAAGAAATTTGTGATATTTTCGTATCCTATTCAGGCTTATGCCGTATATTCGAACGGGGCATTGGTAAAATGGGGCCCGACAAGTATGGGAAAAAAATCGGCTCAGACTGATCGAGGATTAATGTTTGCGAACTGGAAAAAGAAACTGGCAATTTCCACCGTCAAAAGCGAATGGAAACTACCTTACAATTTTAATATTCACAACACCCACGGAATCGGGTGGCATCAGTATGATTTACCAGGTTACCCTGCATCACATTCGTGTTTAAGATTATTGATGAAGGATGCAATCTGGCTATACAATTACGCCGATACCTGGATTTTGAATCCGGGTGGAGCAACAACGAAGGCAAAAGGAACTCCGGTGATGGTTTTTGGTGATTATCCTTGGGGAAAAAGAAAACCCTGGAGAAACCTTCTAAATGATCCTAATGCTAACAATATTTCTGTGGAAGAAATGACGAAAATGATTCAGCCCAATGTTGAGAAAATGATTTTTGAGCAGACTAATCGTGAAAAAGTTGCCGATTCGATCAAGACAGCAAAAGCTTCAGAAGCAGCGGCTGTTCAGGAAACTGAAGTTTTAGAAAATTAAATAGTTTTTTCAAATTTTAAAGTAGATTCCTCCGCAAACCTGCGGAGTTTTTTCATTTCGTCTTTTGCTTTACTTTGCCCGAATCTCGCAGCGGCGTAAGTTGTAGCAATAAAAATAAGCATCAGAAAAGAAGCGTTCAAAGCCCATGGATATTCATTGCTATTAATTTGATTTTCTACATAATACATCGTAAAAAAAGTCATCCACATAATGGTAAAAAGGAAATAGAGAAACATAAAAAAAGTCCATACTGCCGAACTTGGTCCGAAAACTCCCCGGATGACGGTAATTTCTTCATCAAGCTCTGTTCGAAGTGCTAAACACGGCTTCCAATAGTTATCATCTTTGGTCAATACAGAAATTGTCGCCACTTCTTTATTTACATTTCCTGTAAATTCGTCTTTGTGTTCTGCCAGATAATTTTTCAGATTTTCCGCATAAGATTCTTTGCTGAGATGGGTGTACATTTTAAATCTCGGTCTGTTTCTTATTTTATCTAAGGTGGTTTCTTTGGTTTCCATATTTTATTCTTGATAAGGGATTGGGTCTTCTAATGTGAAGGAGAATTTCAGTTCCACGCCTTTTCTATCAATAGTCATGCTAATTGTTTTGCCTTCTTCCGATTTCATCATTTCCATGATCTTGTTTAAGGTCATATCAGCGGTTTTTCTTCCGTTAATAACGATTAATTTATCGTCTTTTTTGAGTCCGGCTTTGTAAGCTGGAGAATCTTTTCGAACTCCGGCGATTGAAAACAAGGGTTTTAAAATAAATTTATACTGCAGATTACTATTGTATAACTCACCGTTTCCGGCGGTGGATTTTTCATTTAAAGTTCTGAACGTTAAATAATCTTTTTCCCATTGAAGCCCGTCTTGTTTAAAATCGAGTCCGCTCATATTAAAATGAAAAGGATCATCATAATTTCTGTTTTTTCTAAGATATAATTTTTCGTTCTGATAGTCGAAAGCGACGGTGAATCTTCTCATAATATCGCCTCCGAGAGAACCTTTCCTGTCTTTCACTAAGTTTAGATGCTGAATAGAATATTCATCGGGCATTGCGGTCAAAGGTTTTTCAAATTTAAAACCACCCAGATAAAAATTATGGATGCGGCTTCGTTTTCCATAAATATCACCGTTGAAACCTCTTCCCAAAAAATCTTCAATATTCGGACGATTGTAAACAAAATCTTTTATCAGAGTCGGAAATAACCAGATTGCATCACTATTGCCAAGATCAATCAGAAGTTTTGATGTTTTCTTTTCATTGGTCATTTCTACCTCGATATCAATGTAAGGTTTACTTTTTTCAATAGAAATAGGCAGTTCATCAAATTTTTGAACTTTTTTTAGAAATAACTGTTGATCTTTAAAAACAGTTATTTTCTTTGAGCTGTAATCGATGATTATGGGATAATCTTTAAAAAAATGATAACCTAAAATACCGTTGACGGGAATTCCAACATGTGGAGAAATATTAAAATCTTCATCCAGAATGATGTAAAGCATTAATGAATTATTGACGATGTGGTTTCCGATCTTGGCAATATTACGGTCAGATTTAAAACCTTCAATGCTTGCATTTCCTCCTAATCCTGAAAATTTCATTTTTTCCATTGAGGGAAGTGTCATTTCTTTATTTTCTAAACTGAAAATTGTGTTTTCGGCGACTCCGGTATCCAGAAGAAATGTGAGCTCAACTCCGTTTACAGTCATCGGAATAAAGATCAGATTATTGATAAACTTAAAAGGAATAACAACTTTTCTGGCGTTTTTTATTTCAAAATTATTCTGGGCATTCATGAAAATGCTCAAAAACAAAATTGATATTAAAAACCATGATTTCATTTACTGAATTTAGTAAAATATATCACATGTAACAAAAAAAACATTCTTCGGAAAGAATGTTTATTATTTTGAAAATCTTAAAAAATGTTATTTTGAGAAGAATTCCATCAGATCGATATAGTTTTTCTGATTGACTCCATGACCGCTCATATATTCTCTGAACGTAAAATATGCGCTCAGATCATAAAGCATGTCTGCTGCTTTTCTTCCCCACTCCAAAGGAATAATGGCATCATCGGTTCCGTGAGAAACGAAGAAACGCAGATTTTGAAGTTTCTTTTTGTCTTTTACAATGTCAGTAAGCAGCTTTTCTTCAGGATAACAGCTTAGGCAGGCCACTTTACTGAATAAATCAGGATATTGCAAAGATAAGGCATAACATAAAATCCCACCCTGGCTGAAACCGCACAAATGTGTTTTACCAGTCGTAAGACCATAGTTGTTTACAATTTTCATGATGTTTTCAGTAACTGCCGCTAATGATTCTTTTGCCTGATCGATGTCAATAAATTTTTCAGGGTTATTAAAATCGATATCATACCATGAGTATCCTTCAAACTGAGTGGTTTTTGGAGCTCTGAAACTCACGATGATCCAGTCTTCCGGAAGGCTTTCTCTGAAACTGAAAAGATCCTGCTCATTGCTTCCGTAACCGTGAAGCATAAATAGGATGGAAGTATCGGGTGTAATATTTTCGGGTTCTCTTACGATGTAATCTAAATTCATACAGCAAATATAATTATTAATGAATGATTTTTTAATTGATAATTAATGAACTTAAAATATTTGAAATCTATATAAATAACTGCGTAAAAGTCTTTTGTTGATTTGATATTATTTAGAAATCTTTATTGGAAATTTTACATAAAAGTTATTTTTATATTGATAAAAAACCTATATTTGAAACATTAAAAAATCTATTTGGAGAAATGAAGCAATTTTACAAATCAAAAAATTTACTTAGACTTTCATTTTTAGCAGTGATATTACTTTCAGTAGCTTCTGTTTTTAATTCTTGTAAAGATGATGAAGAAGATGAGTTTCAGGATCACCTGGTACAATTTGAAGCAAAAATAGTTAACGGAGGTACGGCTCCAACTCCTCCTGTGAGCACTTTCAAAACCATTGTAAGTCAGGTAGGAATTAAGCAGGAAACTTTATATGATTCTCCTGGTTTGGTATGGACGAGCGGTGAGTTTTTTGTAAACTCAAGCCAGTCGCAGTTGAATTTAGCTGCAAATGCAAACCTTCTGAATGCTGATTCTAAACTGATCGTATCCATCTATATCGATGGTGAGATTGCAGAAACAGATACCATCGAAGGAAGCGGAACGAAAGAGGTTGCAGTTGCACACAGCTTTCTTGAATTATAATTGAATAAAATTATATATATAAAACCTCCGGATTTTTCGGAGGTTTTTTTGTTTAGGTACTTTCCTTGTGCATAATTCCCCATTTTTCCAGTTCTTCAATGACGGGTTTTAATTTGTAACCGATTTCTGTTAATTCATACTCAACTCTGGGTGGAACTTCTGCGAAAATAGTTCTTGTAATAATTTTATCTTCCTCCAATCTTCGCAATTGGAGTGTGAGCATTCGTTCTGTTATGTTTCCCAGGCTTTTTCTTAATTCGCCAAATCTCAGTTTTCCGTTGATTAAATAACTGCAAATAGCGAGAGACCATTGTCCGCCTATCATTTTTGATGCATAGAGTTCCGGACATTCGTCTGTGAGCGCTTTTTTGTTGGCAAAATTGGTTGAGGTTTCTTTTATTTTAGTCATACTTACATTTTTTATAGTACCATACAATGGGTTGCTAATATCGTAAATGTAAGTTACGGCTATTATTTTTGTAAAAGAAATTTTAAAATATGAAAACATTAATTATAGTAACACACCCTAAAATGGAGGAATCTTTAATCAACAAAAGATGGGTGGAAGAATTAAATAAATATCCTGAAAAATACAAGGTTCATCAATTGTATGAAAATTATCCTGATGAAATTATTGATATTAAAAAAGAACAGGAACTAGTTGAAGCCTATGATAAAATTGTTTTCCAGTTTCCGTTTTACTGGTTCAGCAGTCCGTCTTTGCTTAAGAAATGGTTTGATGAAGTTCTTTTGCACGGCTGGGCTTACGGAAGTAAAAGCGGATATAAAGTAGGTGGTAAAAAGGTTGCTTTGGCAATATCTGCAGGTGTGGATAAAGAAGATTTCAGTACTGATGGAAAGTATAGACATACGGTGATAGAATTTACGAGACCGTTTGAACTGAGCTTTGAGTATGTGAAAGCCGATTATCAGAAGCCTTTTGTTTATTATGGTCTGGAGCATAATGTTTCTAAAGAATGGATTGAAAAAAGCGTTCCTCTTTATTTGAATTTTATCGATAATCTGTAAACATTCATCTAAAGTAAACTGTCGATAATTTTTTGTCGACAGTTTACTTTATCTTTGTTTCATTTTAAATTAATAAAAACCTAAACTTCATTTGAAGAATCTTAAATATTATTTAGCTGCCATTTTTGCTTTTGCCACTTGGGGTACATTTAGTCTGGTCTTAAAGCCATTACATGATTATGCTTCTTTAGACATTCTTTTTTACAGGGTTTTCAGCTGTGCGGTTATTATGTCGGTGGTATCATTGCTATTCAGACGAACGAAGCTGAAAGAGAATCTGAAAATTTTCAAAGGTTTTGACAAAAAAAATAAGCAGAAAGTAATCGGATTAAATATTCTGAGTAGCATTTTGCTCACCGGAAACTGGTTTTCATTTATTTATGTAATGAATCATATCAGTGTAAGAGCAACATCTGTTGCCTATCTTGTTTGCCCGATTATTACAACGATTCTGGCATTTTTTATCCTGCGAGAAAAGCTTACAAAATTACAATGGCTCTCAGTCTTTCTGAGTGCGGTTGGTTGTGTTTTGCTTTCGTATTCCAATTTGATTGATATGGCTTATAGCAGTATTATTGGGGCTACTTATGCATGTTATCTTATCATTCAAAGTACCAATTCTAAATTTGATAAATTTTTGATACTGAACTTTCATATGATTTTAGCATCATTTATTTTATTGCCTTTTTTTCCAGCCTATTCTGGACCGATTCCGTCAGATTTTCAATTCTATCTGTATGTCGAAATTATCGCTGTAATGTATACAATTGTTCCGTTATTACTAAATCTGTATGCTTTATCGGGAATAGCTTCTTCTAAAGTTGGAATGATTTTAAATATCAATCCGATTATTGCATTTATTTTGGCGGGAGCTGTTTTTCATGAATCACTCGGACTTTTACAAATCATATCGTATTCAATTATTTTTATTGCGGTTATTGTGTTTAATACAAAAGAAATTTTCAGGTTGAAAACTGAGGAAGCTTTTAAATTTAATTATAAAAAATAGCCTACTGACAAACAGTTGTCAACAGTTTATATTAACTTTATCGTAAAATTTGTTACAATGAGTTATTGTTCAGCGATTGAAAGAATGCAACCTGAAAGCAGGAAAGAACTACATAAAAACTACCACGATAATCATTACGGATTTCCGATTCATAATGACAATGAGCTTTTTGGAAGATTAATTATGGAAATCAACCAGGCTGGTTTGAGCTGGGAAACTATTTTAAAAAAAGAAGAGAGTTTCAGAAAAGCTTACGATCAGTTTGATATTAAAAAAGTGGCTTCTTATTCAGAAGAAGACAGAGAAAGATTGCTGAATGATCCCGGGATTATCAGAAATAAATTAAAAGTAAACGCTGCGATCGAAAACGCAAAAACCATTATTCAGCTACAACAGGAATTCGGCTCGTTTGAAAAATGGCTCGAACATCATCATCCAAAGACTTTACCGGAATGGATGAAACTTTTTAAAAAGACGTTTAAATTTACAGGCGGAGAAATCGTGAATGAATTTCTGATGAGCATTGGTTATTTAAAAGGAGCTCATGCAGAAGGATGTTCTGTGAATGATGAAATTCTGAAGCATAATCCGATGTGGAAAAATTTAGGTTAGGGTTGAGTTTAATTTTCATCTAAAATTTTGCAAAATTTTAGATTCTTTTATTTGTAGTTTTAATTTCGGCGGCGGCAAAGCCGCCGCCGAAATTAAAACTATCTAAGATTTCTTACTGTAACATCAGGTTTTTCACCCTGTGGAACGATAAAAATTGCATCATCATTAATCGTGTCTCCCGCATCAAAATAATAACTTCCGATAACAGGAAGAATACTGGTCGTCATTTTTCCAGATTTATCATAAGCAGAATATGAAACATTAATGGTCTGCGCTTTCATTTTAAGCTGAATTTTTTTTGAAGTCAGCTTTGCTCCTGTTGCGTTGATGCAGTCCAGCTCTACAATTCCGATATTCGTAACGATTTGCGGATAAGAAGTTAAACGGATATTATAAGATTTATCAGAATTATTTTTAACGGAAGCCGAAACTTTATATCGGTCAAATGCTTTTCCGTGAACATCAATGCTTTCTTTATTGGTGAGGTTGAAGCTTACCTTCATTCCTTTTACATCAATACTCTCACCATCGGAAATTTTTTGAGCCTGACAAAAATTACTGAAACTTAAGAATGTAAGAACAAAGAATAAAAGAATTGAACTTTTCATAGGGTTTTTAGTTTTGTGGTTGGTAGTGTAAAGATAATGAAATAGTTTCATTTTTTTTTATATTAATTCCATAGTGTGATAAAAACGAGTAAATCACTTTTAAACATTGTCATTCCGACGAAGGCTGAGTCTCAAAGTGTTTATTTCTAAAAATATCTAAATCTAAAGCTTGATTCTGAAAATAGTTTTTAAATTTTTCAGATAGTATTTGATCTTTAAATTTTACGATTGTATAGCCACTATCAAAAGCTGTAATTTCAAGAATAGATTCAGGAATTTGAAATTCGTTATTTTTCCAGACGTTTAAATCTTCAGCTGAAAGAGTAGAAATCTTTTGAATATTGATTTTAATGTTGTCGGGAATAGCTGAAATAATTCCCCAAATAATTTGGGCATCTGACTGATAAACTTTTTCAAATTCTTCATGACTTAAAAGAAAATAATCAAAATCAAAACTAATTGGAATTTCAGTATCACTCATATAATCAAGATCTGTCAAAATCCAGTTGTAACTTGCTAAATCTTTCCAAATTGGCTTTAAAATTTCTTTTAAATTAGTGTGGAATTTAACCGTTTTTATGCTTCGAATAACCCAATTCATACTATTTGTTCAAAATCAGATTAATTCTCCTTTCCGCCTCTTCTTCAGAAATTCCATCATAACAATCTCTCACGAAACGGTCGTCATGAGAACTATGCGGAAGAACCAATGGTCGCCCTAAAGAATTGTCTACTTCTACATTTGTTGGGATGGAATCATAGTCATAATCATGCAAATAATTAGCTAACCATCCGAAATAAACAGCAGTAAATTCTTTATTATCATAGTTATCAACATATTCATTAAAGCTTTTTTCGCTTAGAGAAACCCAGACTCCGTATTCAAGATTTTGGCAACCATCAATCACGTTCTGTATGAGAACTGCTCGTACAAAATAAAAGGTTTCAGTATCGCATCTGATGATACAAAAATCAGAAGTTAATTCAGAATTTTTCTTTTCTTCATCAGAAAGATCCATATACAGAGATGGTGAATCATAGGCAATTGCGGGCCATTCTTCTTTTTCTTCGCCGCAACAAGGGCAGATGTACTTCATATTTTAATATTTCTCAATTTGACTTTTCAAACGTTCAATTAACATCGTAATAATTCGTTTATTAAAAACCTTACTGTCAGAATTATAGATCTTCATTTCCTCTAAAATAAACATACCAATCGTCATTCCAATAAGAGTGTTTTTTAATACCAAATCGTTTTGTAGACTTTGTTCAATAAACATATATTTCTTCGGTGTAGATAACAAATTAAACTCTGCATTTTGTCGAGTTGCATAATTTGTAAAAAACGAAAGATACAAATCATTCTGTAATTTTAAAATAGGACGTAAAGTCTGGTTTTGAAACTTTTCTTCCAAAGTTGTAGTTTCTGAAATAGGAATGTTTAAAGATTCTCGTAAATCGATTTTGGTTGCTATCATTTATATTGATTTCAATTATTTATAATGCAGATAAAACTTATTTTCAAAAATTTCCTGCGGATCATATTTTCTTTTCAATTCAAAAAAAGAATCAGATTGAGGATAAACTTTTCTCATTTTCATTTTGCCGATGTGAAGACGATACGGAAGATAGAAAGTTCCTTCATTTTTAATGGTCATATCAATTAATTTATTGGTCAGAATTTTCATTTCATTTTCTTGCTTTTCGGTCTTTTTTTGATTAAAAAGTAAAACAAAACCGAAGACATGTTCTCTTGCGTAATTCATGTAACTGTCATTATCTTTATCAACTGCACGAAGCGTAATATTAAGAAGATCAATTTCAGAACCTTTCAAAATTGGTTTAATATCTTTTATAAACTGATTAAAATTTCTCTCCGGAATAAAATATTCATGCAGCAAATCGGTAGAATTGGGATCTTTATTTTCAATTAAAGAAACATGACCATTTATCAATTCGTTTCGGGTAAAAACCGAGTTATTTAGAACAACGTTCATTCCTGCTTCTAAATCCCAGCGAAGCCTTTTTCCATATTCACTCCCGACTGTACTTCGGAAGACAATACGTCTTATTTCTCTGTTATTTTCCTGTTGTTTATTTAAAGAAAGAGGTTTTTCGACTGATTTTTCAAAATAAGTAATTGTTGCATCTTCTAAAAATTTTTTGTCTGAGATTTTCAACCTTCCAAAAACAAGATTTACATTAGGATTGTCTGTGATGTATTTTTTATAGTAGGAAAGATATTCATCAGATTTCATGGCGACCGATTTATATTTTAAAGCAACATTATCGACGACTTTAAGTTTTGCATCCAAAATAATCCCGAAAAGTCCATAACCTCCGATCATTAATTTAAACAATTCAGGATTTTCATTTCTGCTGCAATTAATAATTTTCCCGTCAGAATTCATTAACGTAAACGAAATCACGCTTGAAGAAACGGGCGGAAGATCTTTCTGCCATCCATGACCATTCACACTCATCGAACCCCCAATAGAAAACGAACTGAAAGCCTGCATTACTGCAACAGATTTACCGTATTTGTCCAAATAATTAATAGCATCTTCCCATAAAGCTCCCGAACCAATCGTGAGGATATTATTTTTTTCATCCAGTTCCATTTGTTTGTAAGGAAGCATATTAAGAAGAATTCCGTTAGGATAAATAGAATGTCCACCCATGCTGTGTTGAGCTCCTGCAATAGAAATTTTCAGATTTTTTTCTTTTGCATATTTGACAATCTGTTTTAGCTGATTTTGAATCTCCGTTTTATCATTTGGAACAGCAATTAAAGTATCAATTTCTGTGAGATTCAACTTACTTGCATCATTAGTAAAACCTTTGAGAGTTTCAGTTTTAATATCGGATTCATTCCATTTTGTTTTAAGAATATGAATAATTGGAATCGACAGAAATATGAGAGTCATTACAATTCCAATAATAAAAAAGTACTTTTTTTTCATCTACTGTAGAATAATTAAAAACGAAAATAAAGAAAATATCTTTGCTGAACATCATCATTGTTACATACATTTACTTAAAACTCTCCAACCCAAATCACCCCACCGTCGGCGTATCCTCTTCCTTCAAAATCTTTTTCTCTTTCATGGCAACCATCATGCGTTCGTATTTATATTTCGTCCAGTCGAATTGGTTGAGGAAATCGAGTGCGGCAACAAATCCAGCATTGAAAAGCTGTTCTTTTTCTTCTCTTTTCATGAAGAAATTCAGCCAGTTGCTCGTTCCGCAGTTGACGGTTTTTATGCTGTAGAGATTGTAGAATGAGTTCTTGGTGAGGAAAGATTTATCGTTGAAACCACGCAAAGTATCAATGATATTTCCGGTGTAGGAAAGGGGAGTTCTCATGATTTGTTCGCTGGTTTTTCCTTTTTCCTTCAGTATGTCAGACTCGCTTGTGAGCTGTACACCGAATAGCGGAAGTCTCGGATAAAAAATATCGTTCATGTGAAAGACATCAATCGGAAAATTGGAAATACTTCCGCCATCGATAAAAATCCCGACAGGATAAATGTTTTCTTTGGTGGTATTCATCCAGAATTTCCAGGCGTATTTTACTGAATCATCGTCTTTGTTGATGAGCTTTTGCATCGGTTCGAAAAAGAAAGGAACAGACATCGAGGCACGAACAAATTCTGCCGGACTGATATGTTTTAATTCTTCCTCAGACCAATATAAATTGGCCATCGTAGGAAGCTCAACTTTTATTTTGGCATTGATGTCGGTTGTAACGACAATATATTCAGATTTGAGCTGATAAAACGGATTGTTCTTATAATAATCATTGTTTTCGACGCTTTCAAAGTATATTCTATATCGGGTTTCATCGATGTGCTCGAGATTATTCATCTTGATTTCTTCAATTCCGTTAAGAGCGTTGGTGTAAAATTCCATACCGTTGCCGTAACGGTAATTAAGATTGAGTTTATGGTCTTTCTGAATAAATTTTTTGTTGAGTTCAGCCACCGTTTTAATTCCGAAATCATCCAGCACTTTTTTCATTGTTTCTTCAAAAACATTTCCGGGATTCAGTCCGCTGTTGCTTTTTGTGAAATTGTGATAAAGTTTTTTGAGGATTAAAAGAATGATAATCAAAGGAACAAGCGGAATCAAGAAGTAAAGTTTGGCTTCACTTGTGGTTTCAGAAGATAAAATAAAAGGTAAAGTGACCAATCCAATGGTGAGAACAATAGCGATGATCAAATTTATTTTAAAGAAATTTTTGTTGTTGAGCATTGCATGAATGGTACTTTTCACATAGCTTTTTCCATCCATAAAATCTGCAAAATTCCAGTTGAATAATATTTCTTTGATGATTTCGCTTTTGGCTTCTTCTTTGGTTTTGCAGGCAGCAATCAGCATGGTGTTGATGGCTCCTGCGCTGGTTCCGGCAACTTTCAGAAAACGGATTCCAAAAATTTCCAAGCCGTACAAATAACCAACCAACGCACTTCCCCAAACTCCGCCTCCTTCCTGTACAAATTCTATATATTGATTTCCTTCAGCATCCAGAAGGTCAGAGAATTCTCTGTTCGAAATATTTTCGTGCAGTGCTTTCAATTTTTCTTTGGATTCCTGAGAAAGTACATTTTCATCAAGGATTTTTTGGAGGGTTTCGGGTTTCATGATTTTGGTTTGGTGTTTTGTTGGTTAAGCGCAAAGGCGCAAAATTTTTGGTGAAATTATTTTGTTATAAGGCGCAAGAAAATCAAAGATTTTCAAAATATTCTCAATCAATTTATCTTGATAAAATCCTTGCGCCTTAATGGTTTTAAGTTTTATAAATTTCCTTGTGTCTTTGCGTTTAACCTATATAATTTTTCTCTCGCAGATTGAGCTGATTTTGCAGATAAATGAATGAAAAAAATCTGCGTTATCTGTTAAATCTGAGAGAATATCTTACCACTGCTTTCTTCTTGCATAAATAAAAGTAATAATCACAATTAATCCCATTACACCTAAAGTATAAAAATATCCTTGCTTGGTATGTAATTCAGGCATATTGTCGAAGTTCATACCATACAAACCGGCAATAAATGTGATGGGTAAAAAGTAAACCGAATAAATTGCCAGAACTTTCATCACCTGATTCGCTTTTTGATCAGACAACGCAAGAAACATTGAAATAAGGTTGGTAATCTGAATATTTAAATGATCAAAATCGGCAACAACATCTTTGTGCTTATCTTTTAAATCTACAAATTCAGAATCGGGAAGATTGAGCAGTTTAAACTTATCAATAGCATCGGTAGAAACAGTCAAAACCCTCGAATTCAAGCCTGATTTTCTTTTTAATTTATAAAGCCTGCGAATCTGATTGGTGTGATTGGTATTTTTAAGGAAGATTTCGTTTTCGATATTATCCATGGTTTCAAATAAACTCAAAGATTCATCGTCAAAACTTTTCATGATGACCAAAGCGATTTTTAAAGCGATTTTTTCCGGAGAACAAACTTCCTGATGTAATGAAAGTTCTTTCTTGGTTTCAGAAATACTCAATGCCTTCATTCTATGAACCGTAATAATCGTATTATCTAAAAGGAAAATTCCGATTTTGGTACTGATGTCGCTTATCGTGTTCAGGTTTTTTCTTTCCAGTTCGGTACTTTCACGCAAAAGGAAAAATTTCACATTTCCATCTTCCTCATACTTGGGTAAATGATTGGGATCTAAAGTATCTTCAAGAAGGAGATTGTTGATTTCGTAGCGTTCGTGAAGGTATTTCATATCTTCTGCAGTAGGCGCTTCCACGTCTATCCATTCGCATCCCGAATCTCTGTAAATTGTTTCTATTGGCATAAAGTAAATTTACTGTAAAAATTGAAATTGTATGTATTAAATAAATTTTATCTTTACCAAAATTAGAAAATCGATATGATTAAAAGTACAATAAAGGGGATCGGATTTCACGTTCCGGATCATGTTGTTACCAATGATGATTTAGCGAAACTGATGACCACCAATGATGAATGGATTACCGAGCGCACCGGAATTAAAGAAAGGAGGCACAGAGAAAATAGAAATGATGCGCAGGAAACTACAGCATACTTAGGTTTCAAAGCTTCAGAAAAAGCATTACAGCACGCTGGTTTATCAGCAAAAGATATCGATTATATTGTTTTTGCAACACTTTCACCGGATTATTATTTCCCTGGATGCGGCGTTTTGTTGCAGGATATGTTAGGGTGCGATACCATCGGAGCATTGGATGTAAGAAACCAATGTTCGGGCTTTGTCTATGCGATGAGTGTTGCGAATGCTTTTATTAAATCAGGAACCTATAAAAATATTCTGGTTGTAGGTGCTGAAATTCATTCTTTCGGACTTGATTTTTCTGATGAAGGAAGAGGAGTTTCCGTGATTTTCGGAGATGGAGCAGGAGCGATTGTACTTTCTGCAACGGAAGATGAAAACGCGGGAGATATTTTGGCCGTAAATATGCATTCTGAAGGAAAATTTGCCGATGAATTATGCACTCAGTTTCCGGGATCTAAGTTCGGTTGGAGTGACAGAATGAGAAAAGAACCGGAGAATGTGACCAATAAAGAAGTTTACCCGATCATGAACGGAAATTTTGTTTTCAAACATGCCGTAACAAGATTCCCCGAAACCATGCAGGAAGCTTTGGATAAAGCCGGAAAAACGATTGAAGATCTGGATATGTTTATTCCGCATCAGGCAAATTTGAGAATTGCTCAGTTCGTACAGCAGAAATTTGGATTGCCTGATGAAAAAATCCACAATAATATTCAGAAATACGGAAACACAACAGCAGCTTCTATTCCGATTGCTTTGAGTGAAGCGATAGAATTGGGCAAAATCAAAAGGGGAGATTTGGTTCTTCTTTCTGCTTTTGGAAGCGGGTTTACCTGGGGAAGTGTTTTGTTTGAGTATTAATCTTTTTATAGAATAAAATTGAAGTACGTCATTTAGAGTAATTTTTTACAAAAAACTGTATCGAGAAATTTGATATGTAATCGGAAGTTCTCGATACGCTTCGCTACTCGAACTAACTAAAAGTAAAGTTAAGATAATAAAACAAAAAGTCCGCTGAAAATATTTTCAGCGGACTTTTTTATATTTTAAAATTAAAAGCTTACAGACTGTTTAATAATTTTTCTGTATCTGCGGTATCTTCACCAGCAGCTTTCCCAAGCTCCACTGATTTTTGTGCCCAGATTTTAGCGTTTTTCTTATCACCGATTTTATTGTAAAGGTTCGCCAAAGTATCTGTGTTGGCATAGCTTTCTTTTTTCGTTACAGATTCCTGTGCCCATTTTACGGCAGTTTCCAAAGAAGATTTTGTCGTAACGTTTTCAAAGAAATTCCATGCTAAAGAGTTTAACTGATCTGCATTTAAAGCTGAAACATCTTTATTAAGCTCAAGTGTTAGCTTTTCATAAGTTGCAATGTCCTTATCTTTCAAAGCTCTGCTAGCTTTTACTCTTTTTAGGAGGTTTTCAGATTCATCTTTTGTCATGAATTTTTGAGTTCCAGTAAGGAAATAAGCTTCATCCAACTTTTTGGTCGTTGTATTGTAAGCTTTTGCCATTACTGTATTCACTTTTACATTTTTATCCATTGCAGCATATTGTTGCTCAGGAAGCATTTTTGTAATATCAGCTTTTCTTTCTGTAAAAACCTTGTAAGCTGCACCATCCGTGCTCTTCATTGCCTGAAAAAGAAGACCAAGGTTATCCTGATTAAATTCAGGTTTAGCAGCAAAATAACGCTCGATTACCTTATTAGAAAAATCGGTGTCATTATAAATAGTAAGATTGGCAAGATTTAATAAAAATTCAGGATCTTTTTCGCCTTTTTCGAATTTTTGTTTCAAAGCAGTCAGTCTTTTGTTTGGATCTCCTGCATCCATTGCAAACTGGATGAAATCTTTTTCTTCAACATATCCGATGGTTCTGTGAACTTCTTCACCGTCTCCGTTGATGAAAAGATAGGTAGGAAATACTTTTACATTGTATTTTTTGGCCAGATCAATTCCTTCACCTTTTTCCATGTCGATTTTTGCATTTACAAAATGTTCGTTGTAATAATCACCAACAGGTTTTAAAGGGAAAATATTTTTCACCATTAATTTACATGGTCCGCACCAAACGGCATAGGCATCAATAAAAACAAGTTTGTTTTCTTTCTTTGCTTTTGCTAAAATAGTTTTGAAGTTGCTGCCTTCTTCAAATTTAATTCCCTGTGCAAATGCAAGTGCTGCAAAGAACAGGAGTGATAATATCGCTGTTTTTTTCATGAATTTTTTTTGTTGGATACAAATGTAATAATTAAGTTAAATAATTATTCTCTTTTTGATGAAAATAAGATAAAAGCATTAAAAATTATCCAAAAATAAATCCGTAGTAGTTTATGCTACGGATTGTTTGTTACCTTGAACCTCCCACTTGTGTATTGGGTTTTGTTTCTTTACTGCTGTAATCTGTCGGTGATGCTGCCGTGTCTTTTAAACTTTTCGGGGTGTCGGTTTCCGGAGTTGTGGGTTCAGAATTGGCTACGGCGGAATCTCCCAGATGATTTCTTAATGAATCTTTGTTGTGTTCTGCTTTAAATTCTTCTCTGTTTTCTTTTTTGTCGGCACAGCTTCCTAAAGTGACTAAAGCTATAATTGCTCCTATTCCTAATTTTTTCATAGTTAAAATATAATGGTTGATGTATCAAATATAAAAAATCTGCTGAAATTTTCAGCAGATCTTGTGTTATTCAAAGCAAATCGCCTATCGCATTGGTGTTGTTGCTGTATCAACAGGCATTTTCATGGTATCCGGACTTTGCATTGGTGTGGAAGTTGCGGTTGTGTCAACTGTTGTAGTTGTTACATTCATTGAATCTTTTTCTGATGACATTGAAGGTTCTTTTGAACCACAGCTTGTCGCGACTAAGCCTAATATGAAGGCTGTTAACATTAATTTTTTCATAATATTTTATTTTTATGGTGGAATTAATCAAACTCAATTATCATTCCAAAAACTGTGATGTTTTTATTAAAAATGAATAAAATTTGTTAAAAAATGCTCTTTTGTAATTTTTTGTCGTAGTTCTACTACATGAAATCGTAGAATTACTACAAATTTTTAAATTTCGTTCTCAAAATATAAAATGTACTTGTAGAGGTTCTATCTTTGAACCATAAAATCAAACAAAAATACTAACGAATTAAAATTTACGCATCATGGCAGCAAATTCAAGAGGAATCTTAAAATTCAACGGCGGTGAAGGACAAAAATTATTAAAGCTGAACTACAGCGTTTCAAGATCTACGGATGTTTCGGGACGTGTAGCATCAGATCCTTCCAATGCGATCATCAAATTAACGGTTGAGGCAACAGAGAAATCTGACATCCTTGAATCATTGTTAAACGGAAAATACAAACCTACAACAGGTGAAGTTACCTTCAACAAATCTCACGAAGAAGGAACATTGATTACTTTGAACTGGGAAAACGGTTATGTGATTCAGCACGAAGTAGATTTCGACGCAGTAGACGAAAACTCAATGCTGATCAGCTTTGTAGTGAGTGCAGAAAAAATCAACTACGGAGGTGGAGCTTACGAAGGACTTTGGCCATCAAGCTAAAATCATTAACGCTTTTAAGTATTGATTATACAAAGTAAGAGGCTGTCTTTTGAGGACAGCCTTTTTTGCTATTTAATAGTAGTGTATAATTTTAAAACTTTTAGAGAATGTTTGAAATGGAAATGATCATTCTTATTTTAAATAAAATGGTGAAAAAAATTGCTAATCTCCAATTGTTAATATGTGCTAATTTTTCCTAAATAATCTTAATGAATTTTTCGCTTAAATGTGAAAATTTCTGCTGAATGTGTTTGTAAAGTGCTTTAAATAAAAGGTTTTTTATGATTTTACTGTGTAGTCGTAGTTTTACTACAACAAATCGTAGTATTACTACAAAATATGAGATTTCCATAATTTGTTCGTTATAACGGAATCAATGGCTCTATCTTTGAATCAAACAAATCACAAAATATTAATTAATTAAAGTTTACCATTATGGCAGCGAACTCAAGAGGAATCTTAAAATTCAACGGAAGTGAAGGACAAAAATTACTAAAGCTTAATTACAGCGTTTCAAGATCTACAGACGTTTCAGGACGTGTAGCTTCAGATCCTTCCAATGCAATCATCAAATTAACTATTGAAGCGACAGAGAAATCTGACATTCTGGAAAGCTTACTTAATGGTAAGTATAAACCAACTTCAGGTGAAGTTACATTCAACAAGTCTCACGAAGAAGGAACATTGATTACTTTGAACTGGGAGAACGGTTATGTGATCCAGCACGAAGTAGACTTCGACGCAGTAGACGAAAATTCAATGTTAATCAGCTTTGTAGTAAGCGCAGAAAAAATCAATTATGGAAATTCTGCTTACGAAGGTATTTGGCCGGGAGTATAATTTCTTGCTACAATAATGCAAAATGTGTATGGGTAAAATTATTCATACACATTTGTATTCTACAGTAATTTCTTTCTTAAAGTTAATTTTTCACTACTCAAAGCTTTATTCATGAATCAGAATGACGTTCAGGAATTTCTCGATTTTGGTGCGTTTAAATATGCTTGGTACAGAAATGGAAGGTATTCTGTAAATGTGAAGTCATACCTCACTTTAGGCAACGGAAAAGCCAACGAAACGGAAACTGAAGAAATCTGGGAAATCGTTCCCGGAGAATACAGACACCTCGAGATTTTTATTTCAGATAAAAAGTATATTCATTTTGATTCTCAGATGAAACCTTTTTATGAAATTATCGATCAGGTAAATTCTGCAACAAATCATCTTTCTGTCTTTTTAGACGAAGATAAAACCATTGAAAATGTAGAAAATGGAAACGAAATTACCGAAAAATGGGAAGAAGTAAAACGCAAAGAACTGCGTTTTTTACAGCTGGTGAAAGATTCTTATAACGAAATTATCGGCATTTACGATAAAGAATTCGAAAGAATTGAAGATAATATAAAAGCAAATCTTCTTTACCAGATCATGTTTTATCCGTTTCCGGAAGCCGGAGTTAATTTTAAAAATGAAGGTGAATTTAAAGAAAGAGAATTTCTTTCAACACTTTTTCCGGGTGAGAAAATTGTTTACAGTTCAGATTATCAGTTTCTGAACGATAAAGATCATTACCGGATGAATGTAAAAGGAAAAGTAAAAAGCCACACCGGAAATTTTGAAGAAATTTATGCTTCGAAATATCAGAAAGCTTTAGATATTCCTTTAGATTATGATTTGATGATGGAAGGAGAATATCATTATAATCATGATTCGGTTCTATCAGAAGTTATTTTTCATGTGAAAGAGAAGCTTAATGATAAAATGTTGTATGTCTGCAGATATCATATTCAATTAATACAATAAATATGAGCCAACTGTATATCGCACAAGAAACTCCGCTGATGTGCACAAGCGGAAGACGTTTGATTGGGATCGGGGTCAGCTCGCAATCCACTGTTTACCTGAAAGGTGGTTCAAAATTGGTTGCTACCGAAGAAGACCGTTTCAAAGATAATTTTATCTGTCCGCAAATGATGGTTGCAGGAGCTGTTGCCGGAATTGGAATTGCCGCTGCATTTGGTGGTGGTTTATTCGTTCTTGCAGCAGCAGCATGGGCAGGAAGTGCACTCATTGACGACTGTCTGAATATTTGCTCATTTCTTACAAAAGCAAGCGACTGGAGTAATACTCATCCAAAAGTAAGAGTAGAAGGCAAAAAACCGCTCCTTCAGAATTCTACGTTAAATTGTTTTTTGGGTGGAACGGTGAAATTTCATCTTCCCACAGCGGCGCAGATTGAGGAGCTGAGTAATGCTGCAGCAATGGCTCAGGATTCTTATAATGATAATTCGGATGATGCTGCACAAATAGGAGATTATAAAAGAATCAATACAGATAATCAAGATGAGCTGGATGCAATTTTTGGTGCAGGAAATCTTAAAACAGAAGATTTTGATACCAATGAAACCGACGGATTCTTTGCATCTCTATATTATAATGAAAAAACAAATAAATATTTTGTCGCTTTCCGTGGTTCTGAACCAAAAGGAGCACAGTTTTATCACGACTGGTTTATAGAAGATGGAGGACAGGCATTCGGTTTTCAGACTCCCCAGATTCAAAAGACAATGGATTTAGCCGACAAAATGGATGAGGCTACCAACGGAAATGTTGCCTTCACAGGACACTCTCTGGGCGGAGGAAACAGTGCAATGGCTTCCTACTACACAGGATTACCGGCTTACACTTTCAACACAAGAGGTGTTCATGATAATACGCTTAATTATTTAGACGAACATGGTGCTGTGGGATCAACTTCAAATATTACAAATTACAGTACTAGTAACGATATTCTTAATGCTCTTCAGAATAACAGAGAAGGTCTGTTATCCACCCTTGCAATTTCAAGAATTCCCGGACTGAATAATTTAGCACTTTTCGGAGGCTTAACAGGCGCAGTTCCTCGTGCATTAGGAGAACAAAACGAAATTTTCGGATACATCCCGGATAATGAAAGAATGAATCTGAAAACCTTCGGAAGCGGTCACAGTGCGTATGCAGATGCCGTTGAAGCGATGATTGCGACAATTAATATGAATGTAATTGCAACAAACTCATAATTCATGAAAAAAATAATTTTTTTAATCTTTTTTACCATGACCTTATTTTCCTGTCAGGACACCAGATCCAGAAAAACTCAAAATAAAGAACAATATCCTCCACAAAAATTATTTGAAGGTGCACAACTTGATGCTGCTCAGAAAATTTTTAATGAAGATCATTCTGGTTTAGGAAAGGAATTAAAAGATAATCCGATTGTGGTGAACCAACTGAGTGATGTGAAAAGCTACGGATATACTCTGCTGATGTACGCCTCTATTCTTGAGAATCTTGAAGCAATGAAAATTCTTTTAGATAATGGAGCTGACCCAAATATTGTTATTCCTCATCGTTTTATGACTCCATTATCACACGCTGTAGGAACAAACAATGATGAAATGGCAAAGCTTTTATTTAAATATAAGGCAAACCCCAATCCTGCAGTAGGTAATAGCCCGCTTCGTGCCGCAATGTTTTTGGGAAATGTACAAACAGAGAAAAAAATGATTGATTTTTTGCTGGATAATGGTGCGGATATTAATCATATTTCTTACTTGGGTGATAATATAATGGAAGCCGCAGCAAGAAGTAATATCGAAACTGCACAATATTTGATGGAAAAAGGAGGTAACCCGAAAATAAAAGATACTGAACTTTCTCCGATGGCTCTTTATCTAGATTCTCAGGATAAGAAAGGAACTAGAGTGAAAAATTCTAAAAATGCATCTTATTTTGATAAGATTTCATTATTAAAAAAACAGCTTACAGAAAAATACAATATTGTTTTTCCTGTAAAAAGAAGCGAAAAAGCAGAAGCAGAACTCAATGTGAATTTATATGAAAATCTGAGTGAAAAAGATAAGAAAACAGTCAATTTCAATAACAGTTATGGTGAAAACCGCTATAAAAAAGATAAGGAAATGGCGGCTCAGTAAATGTTATGAAAATTAAATAACGATAATCGTAGTTTTACTACAAAAATTAATTTTATGATGATTTAATTTTTATAAAAACATCATTATTATTAAATTTAAGATATATAAGATGAGAATGTTATCAAGATTTCGTTTTTTTTAAATCGAATTCTGTTGAACTAAAACATGTCAGAAAAAGAAAGAACCTAATTCACAAGTATAAAGAAAATTATTATGTTTCAGAATAATACTACAACACCGAAAATGCCGCAAGACGTAACGTCGAATGCCGTGCAGAATCTAAAAGAAGAAGCAACTTCAAATGTTGTCAGCAAATCGACTGAGAAAATTAAGGAAGCTGGGTCTAAGATTACAGAGCCTATAAATTCGGTAAAAGATTCTTCAGGAATGTTTATGAATCAGGTTGCTCAAACAAACAATCCCTCTTTAGTGGAAGACAAAGTCTGGTCAAATCAGCCTACCTCAAAAATTCATAATGCATTGGCGATTGCGACCAGCCAGATTTTGGGCATCAACAGAGTTGTAAAGCTTGATGTGATTGTCGAGGGAAAAGAAATTAAACATTTTAAACATTTTAAACTTCATCAAAGTGCCACAAAACATCATGAATTCAGCATTACCCTTGCTCATGATACTCTTGGCGCACCTGAAAATCATAATCTTGAAGAGGCTCAAAACTTTTTAGGGAAAAGACTTACGGTTATTTTCAAATACAAAGATGTGATCGACGGCCCTGAAAGAAATTTCGTGGGAGTGATTACTGAAGTTGGCTTCAGTCAGGAAAAAGGTAGTTTGGGAAATATTGTTCTGAGCGGTTTTAGCCCGACTGTACTTTTAGATGCAGCTCCACATATTCAGAGTTTTGGTGGAGCACAGCCAATCAGCTTAAACAGTATTGCCGATCATGTTATAAAAGAAGGTTTGGGCGGAAATAAATTTGATTTCAGAGTTGATGCTCAATACGGAAATGTTTCTTACAGTTCGCAATATGAAGAAACGCACTATAATTATTTAGCGAGAATTGCCGAAGCTTATGGTGAGCAGTTTTTCTATGACGGAGAAGTTTTGCATTTCGGAAAACTTCCGCCTGCAGAACAACCGGTAAAGCTTACCTATGGAAGTAATGTGAGTGATATTAAGGTAAAAATGAAGGCGCAGCACGTGAATCCGTCATTCTACGGCTATAACAGTAGCAAAAACGAAAAACTGACAACAGGAAGTTCAAAAATTACACATGCATCAGATATTGCAAAACGTGCTTACGAAATTTCAGAAAAAACATTTACAACACCATCTCTCAGAGTAGCTCCGATAAAAGCAGCATCTTTTATGGATATCGATGCTTCACAAAAGGGAACGGCAGGAAGCAACGCCTCACAGGTATTTATTACTTCAGGAGAAACAACAGTTCCGTTTTTATATCCGGGTTGTACTGCAGATGTGGAAATGAGAAAACCGGATACCAATCAGACTTCATATTTTACGAAGCTGATGATGATTGAAGTTACTCATGAAGTAGATGCAAGAGGTTATTACACAGGAAATTTTGAAGCCATTGCTGCCGACAGCGGATATATTCCCCGTCCGGAATTTGAAAGTCCCAGAGCGGAAGCTCAATTTGGAAAAGTAACTGAAAATGCCGATCCTTTGAATCAGGGGAGAGTAAAAGTGCAGTTTGACTGGCAAAGTGGGCAAGATACTTCAGAATTTATCAGAGTAATGACTCCCGACGCAGGGAGCAGTGATAAAGTAAATAAAAATCGCGGATTTATGGCGATTCCTGAAATTGGAGATCAGGTGATTGTTAATTTTGTGCATCAACATCCTGACCGACCTTTTGTAATGGGCGGAATGTTTCACGGCGGAGTTGGTGGCGGAGGCGGAGCCGGAAATAATATTAAAAGTTTAAGCAGCAAAAGCGGAAACATAATCTGCCTGAATGATGGAGCCGGTATTGAAATCAAAGATAGAAACGGTAATCATGTGACACTGAGCGGAACAGGAGATGTTACCACTTTTGTAAGCAATGATAACAAGGAGGATATTGGGAATAATCATACCACGAATGTTAAGACTAAATCAACCGTTACAATTGGGGAAGAAAAAAGTATTCTTACAATGGATAATTTAGGGAATGTCAGCGTGAAAAGTATCAACGAAATAAAATTAGAGACAGGTAGTAGTTCTATTGTCATGAAAAAAGATGGTACGATTGATATTAAAGGAGTTAATATTACAATTGCAGGCTCAGTAATCAAAATTAATGGATCAACTTCGGTTACTGCAGATAATTCTTCAGATACATCGTGTTCCGCATCAGGTATTAATGTTTCTCCGTCAATTATTTCAATCAATAATCCAAATCAGGTAGATATTAATTAGTAAATGAAAATTATAAAATATAAGATTGAACAAGGAGAAAATTTAACGTCTATTGCAGATAAATTTAATGTAGATACTGAAGAATTGAAGAAGTTTCATAACACGCATTCGGGTTTTTCAAACATGATTTTATCTGATAGTATACCTCTTCACCTTAATACTATTTTTATTGAACAGAAAAAGTTTGAAGATTCATTGATTAAAAATGGGAAAATGGAAAGTTTAAATTTTGAAGGTGTTGCCAGATACAGGAGCGAGCAGCTTAATATGAGCAGAATAAATAATGAAATTATTACACTTTCGGCAAACACGATCTATGAATTTTTAGTAAAAAAAGCAGAAAATACAAATGTTTTTGAGGTGGAACTTACAGATTCTGATTTTTCAGTGGAACCGGCAATCTATGAATCAGGTTTTTTGTTTGCACAAAAATTAGAAAAACTAAAATTACCGATTAGATTTAATATTTCGGATGAAGCTTTTATAAAGGAGATTTTCAACTATAAAGAAATAGAAAACAGATGGAACAAGTTTCGTGATTATGAATTACAGAATACAGACATTTATCAACAGCTAATTTCCCAATCTCCAAAGCAAGCCGAAGATATTATTAATACTGGAAATAAAGAATTTCTTGATCAGGATAACTTCATTAAAATGATGGATAAAAATCTTTTTTTCCATCTCTTCACGAAGTCTTTTTTAGGAGATCAGCTTCAGAACTACAGACTTCAGCAGTTTTCTCAGATCTTCCCTAATGTAGATCTACAAACAGATGTGACGAAATCTATTGTTCGTGAAGATGAAAATACAGCTACTTACCGACTTGTAGGAGCTTTAAACAGAGAAAATATTTCTGAAGAAATTTTGAAAAATATGTATGATACTATTTATAAATCAAGTTTAAAATTTAATTATACAGCTTTCGATTTTATTTATAGAATTACATATACCGTTGATAAAGAAACCGGACTTTTACAGGAAGGAAAAGTTTCTATTGCAGAAAAAATTAAGAATAATTTTGAAGTTATTACCGAGTATAATATTAAAAAAGTTGAACTTTAAAGAAAACGATGGAAAAAAAACATGAATTTAGGCAATATAGTATTTTAGTTTGGGCTATTACTTTGCTGGTGTTTTTTATTGGACTAATCGCTTTCATTAGCACAGATTTTATTTATAGGATTTTTAGTAGTACAACACAGCAGACCTATATCTTAATTTTTGCTTTATCTATTGCGTTATTTATAATTATAGCGATTAATCTTTATTTTTCTAAAATAATTTCAATTTCGGTAAAAGAAGATTCGATTGTAGTTAGCAATACCAAAGCAAATACAAATATAATATTATCAAACAGTATTATTAATTACAACTTAAATATCACCCGAAAAGGGATGTTAGATATATTGAGGATCAAACTGGCTGATAAAAACCTATATTTTTGGTTAGGAGGCGTTAGTATTAATCAGGAAAATAAAAGTGATGTTGCCAATAAAGAAAACCTTCTGCAGCAACTCAAAATAATATTACCTAATAAAAATGTGAAAACTTCTATGGATAATATGATCTTGTTTTTTGCTAATAAGTTTCCATTTATCATACTGTTTGTAGCATTATTAATGTTGGTTTGGGGCTTTATTTTTATAATTAATCTATAATCCGAAAAAATAATTCTATTTATAAGATATTATTCAAAAAAAAATATGAACAACAATATAATTACCATATCTGTTTTTAATACAAAATATAGTTTTTGGGCGGCAATAATTACTATTCTCTTTTTATTACCATCAGTTATATTATTAATTAAATCTTTAAATATTAGATACACTACCAATCAAACTCAACTAATTATATTATGTCTTTGCTTAATATTTGGATTTTTAATTATAGTAATGAAAAGCACGATGCAAAAAGTAGATATTTATAAAACTGATAATAAATACTTTATAAAATACAATAATGGCGAAACATTTTTATTATCAGATCAAATGACCTATAATATTTATAATTACAATTCCAGAAAAGCTTTTATGCTAAGAATTTCAGATGGGGAAATGACAAAATTTTTGTTATCTCCGGATATGAGTATAAAACCTGAAGTTGAATCTTTTTTTAAGAATTTTATTAAAAAGAAAAACAAGAAAGATTTTGGAGCATTAGCATTTCCGATAATTATGTGTTTTGCATATTTTCTTATCAGTGTAATTTTTACATTATTTATTCCTTAAATTTTAAATTATGGCAGTTTCATATATTCCCGAGGATAAAGTGTTCGCTGTATGCACATTTCAATTAAGCTCTACACCACAAAAATTTTCTCATAGCAGAAGTACTTTTAATGTTTATTATGAGAATACAAAACAACCGATTCTTACAGTAGACGATAAAAATATTATGGTTGAGTTTAAATGTAAATCTCCTGCAAATATGATAGGATCTTTATTAGCATTTGGCGCGGGTTTACTACTATTTGCAACAGGTCCTATTGGTTGGGTAATTGCAGCGGCTGTAGCAGTTGTTGCTGTAGGTGTTGCAATAGCAATTATTACACATAAGTGTACTGATCCCCTAAATGGTGGAAATTGGTTCTTGGCACATAATTCTGTGAAAATTAATAAAGCTTCAGCTATTACAAGATCATCTATTTTAAAATGCGGTAATCAGGGTATCCTTACCCCTTTTTTTGATGAGGCTTCTGCTAATGCTGCTGCGAGCTCAATTGCGAATAAAAATAGATGGGAATTAGGAATAAATATTGTAGCATCCTTTGGTGCTGGTTACTTTCTTCCTAGTTCATTCGCAAAATGGGGTACTGCATCAGTTGCAGGAAAGATCTGGTTAGCAGGCGGAAGATTTATTGCAGGGTTCGCCGTTTTTAGTGGAATCAATTATGCATTTAGAGGAGGAATTAGATGGGGACACGAAAACGTAGGTGATGTAAGTGATAATACGACGTATGATCGTATGAATAATCATTCCGAAAATGTTGTCAATCGCGAGACTGGAAAGATCGAAGAACAGGATATTGATCAAAATAGCTTGTGGGGAGCACCATCAAAACCGGATGATTTTGTACAGGATTCAGAAGATATTATTGAGATAAAAAAGGAAAGCGGCGCATGGTATAAAATTACCTCCTATAAAAGAGGTACTGTTGCTGGTAAAATTACCAATATTGTAGAGTCAAGAAGAGTGCATGTTGATAATGTTAATTTTCAGCGGCAGGTGGAAAGCTTAGATGGCCTTAACCGTCAACAGTTACGAACTAATCCTTTAGCAAGACAATTATTAAACGATCTCAATAGTGGAAGATATCCGGAATGGCGAAATGCTGCTACACATTACAACAGTGGAAGGATGAATCCCAGCATGATCGATGACGGCCAGGCTGTTGCTGCTGAAAATGCGAGAAATAGTTTAAACAGTTTAAAATCCAATTCAGTACAAGGTGCGTTATTTTTAATACCCTTTATAGGTACTATTTTTTCGGAAGAGGCTAGGGTGGATTTGGCTCAGGGAATGGCGGCAGATCTTGCCGCTGAACCGGGTGGAAGTAAATTAGTTGCTACAACTCCTGTTGATTAAATTTAATAAAATAAAATTACGGTCAAATTAGAAATAAAATAACCAGATTGTTCTTCTAAAAAGAATTTTTACAATCAGAATCCAAATCCTTTTTCTTTAAGTTTTGTAATATTAAAATAAACTCCCGGAAGCTTATATTTCCCTTCTTCTAAACTTAAATAATCGCAATTGCCTTCTAAACTTTGAGAAACCGTTTCTAATTGGAGAACATTCATCACTGCATATTCGTGACTTACCGAAATTACATGAAAACCTGAACTGCAATCTTTTCCGTCTCCAGATCTGAAAATTGCACCAAACAAACCATAAAAATTCTGAGAAACTTTTTTTGCCATTTCCTCATTACCGTCGAGATGATAAACATAAGCAAGGAAATTCATCACCCGCAGATTCAAAGGAAATTCTTTCAGGGCTACGTTTGAAATCTTAATGATTTCAGCAAAATCAGATTTTTTTAATTCATCGCTCTGGAAATACTTTGTCAGTTTCAGTTCCTGATCAGATTTGCTATACGGTTGATATTCTTTCTGAAAAGTGTAGCCAAAATATAAATGATTGTATTGCTCCTCCGTAATTAGTGTATCCCGGGCTTTTAGCTTAGCCATTAATTTCGGATAATAAAATTCAGAATCTTTATTCTCAATATTCTTCCTGATCATTTTGTAATCCGGAGCTTCATATTGCTTAGTCTGGGAATACGCAATACTTGAAATTATTAGTATCGAAAATAAAAGAATTTGTCTAAGCATATAAAGTTTCTTGTAGGGCTAACTTAAGAAAAAATAAGGCAGATGAGAATTAATTTTTCTTATAAAACTTATTTTTTACAGAATCTATAGATTTTTTGATCTTTAATGCTTTTCAGATACAGCTTTGGCTCACCGTATTCATGACTGATCTTTTCCACGATTGCAATCGCTGAATCTTTATGCGAGAAAATCGTGTCGTTTCGAACAGAATTATACTTCTCATCAAATACCAAAATATCAGAAAATCCGGGATTTTCTCCGCAATTTTTCCAATGTCCTTTTAAATAATCATTGTTTTCTTTCTTACAGGAAATAAGAATTATAAAAATGAACAACAGTATTTTTTTGTTAAATTTCAACATCTTATTGGCTCATTCCTGCGGCGATAAGAATGGCACCCACAAAAACAATTAAAATGATTACTCCAATTAAGGAAATGACCAGACCTGCAATAGCGAGACCTCTCGGAGCTTTAAACAAGCCGATAAAGGAAAGAACCAATCCTATAAACCAGACGAACCATCCGAAAATAGGAATCCAGCTTACAAAAATGGCCATCAATGACAATACAAATCCGGCAGTCCCGATTCCGTTGGATGTGTTTTCATCTTGTCTGATAACGATGGTCTGTACTTCAGGATTTATATTCTGAGAATTTTCAGTAGTGATTTTTTCAGGATAGTTATTTTGCATACGCTGTGATAAGTAATTCATTTAATAATGAATAAATTTATAAATTATTATTTAAATGTTAATAATTTTTTCTTCATTGAACATCTATAAAACAAAAACTCCAAAAGCTTTCATCTTTTGGAGTTTTCTTGATAATATATTATTTATTCATTATCAAATGAAATCTTATTTGCTGTAAAATTTATCCATTTTTCTTGTTACTAATTTTTCTAAATCATCTGCAAATAGTTTTTTAACTTCATCATTAATAAGATCGTAATTCTTGTCATCAAATACAGGACCTTTAAACCGGTGTGGAATGTAAACATTACTCACTACATCTTTGATGGTATGATCTGCTAAATTGTATAAATATATTCGGAAATTACCATACATGATAGCTCGGGTTTTTGTCTTTACATAAGCCTCAATACCAAGTTCGTGATTTAATGAGCTATATATTAGCATCGGATCATTTGAAGTATAAGACTTATTTTTAGAAATAATTAGGAGTTGATCAAGGTTATTTTCTTTACATACATTACGAAAACGTTCAATTTCTTTTGAAAAAACGCCATTAAATGATATTCCTGTCGGATTAATGTTTTTTGACGAAATGTTTTTGTCTGTATAATATTGGTGAAGAAAATCAATCAAATCGTAATTTATATCTTTTTCAAAAATGGGCTTTTCGGTAAATAATTCGCCTTTAAAAACAACGTATCCCATTTTTGAATTAATATCAGAGATTATTCCTACTTTTTGAGAATAGAAAAATGATATATTCGAAAAAAATAAAAAGAGAAATAAACTTAATTTAAGTTTCATTTTTGAAATTTTCTAATGAGTCAATATAAAATTTATATAATATTCTAGCCAAACGCCCTCTTCAGCAAACTCTCCACTTTAGGCTCGCTTCCTCTGAAGCTTTTGTATAATTCCATCGGATCTTTTGTACCTCCTGAAGAAAGAAGAACCTTATATTTTGCGGCAATTTCAGGATTAAAAATTCCGTTTTCTTTAAAATACTGGAACGCATCAGCATCCAAAACTTCCGCCCATTTATAAGAATAATATCCCGCAGAATATCCACCCTGGAAAATATGCGAAAAACTCGGGCTCATTGCTGTTTCAGGATTTACTGGGTAAAGCTGAGTTGCTTTCGTGTACTTATCCTCAAACTCTTTCACACTCAAACCCTCCAACTCTCCGACTTGTGTGTGGTAATTCATGTCCAGCAATCCAAAACCGATTTGTCTCAACGTCTGATAACCTTCCATAAAGTTTTTCGACTGTTCTATTTTTTCTATTTTTTCGTCAGGAAGAACTTCACCCGTTTTGTAATGTTTGGCAAAAGTTTTTAAGAATTCCGGTTCGTAGCAGAAATTTTCTAAGAATTGAGATGGTAATTCTACAAAATCCCATTTCACGGAAGTTCCTGAAAGAGTTGGATATTGTGTGTTCGCCAACATTCCGTGAAGGGCATGACCAAATTCATGGAATAAAGTCGTCACTTCCTGAAATGTCAGTAAACTAGGGGTTTCTTTCGTCGGTTTGCTGAAATTACAAACAATCGAAATATGTGGACGGGAATTTTCTCCATCTTTTTGATACTGATTTTTGTAGCTCGTCATCCACGCTCCGGCTCTTTTACCTTTTCTTGGGAAATAATCTACGTAAAGTAAGGCTTTGAAAGTTTTTTCAGAATTGTGACTTCCATCTTCCGACTTCCCGCTTTCCGCCTCAAAAACTTCATAAACTTTTACATCTTCGTGATATTTAGGAATATCATTTTTTTCTTCAAAAGTCAAATCAAAAAGTTTCTTGGCAAGACCAAAAACAGCTTCCTGAACCTGTTCTAATGGGAAATAAGGCTTTAATTCCTCATCATTCAAATCATATTTTGCTTTACGGAGTTTTTCTGCATAAAAAGCATGATCGTAAGCTTGCATTTCATCGATTCCGTCAGCTTTTGCTAAAGATTTTAATTCTTCGATCTCTTTGTCTGCGTAAGGTTTTGCTTTTACTAAAAGTTCATTCAGAAAGTCGATTACTTTTGTGGGAGATTTTGCCATTCTTTCCTCAAGAACATAGCCTGCGTAATCTTTGTAACCTAATAATTCTGCTTTTTGCTGTTTTAAATGTAAAAGCTCTTTAATTAAATTCTGATTATCAAATTCTCCTCCGTCGAAAGATTTTTTACCGTTTGCTAAAGCTAATTCTTTTCTCAAATCACGGTTTTCTGCATACGTCATAAACGGAATATAGCTTGGATACTGCAAAGTCACGACCCAGCCTTCCAGATTTCTTTCTTTTGCTTCTTCGGCGTATTGCTCCAAAATCGCATCCGGAATTCCTGCTAAATCTTCTTTATTGGTGATATGTTTAAAATAATTATTCGTTGAAGCCAATATGTTTTGCCCGAACTGAAGAGACTTCACAGACAGATCCATGCTGATTTTCTTTAATTTTTCCTTGTCTTCTTCATTTAATAGTGCACCGCTTCTCACAAAACCTTTATACGTTTCATTCAAAAGCATCTGTTGTTCTTCGTAGAGGTTGTATTTCTCTTTTTCGTCGTAAACTTTTTTTATTTTGTTGAAAAGTGCTTCGTTTTGAGAAATTTTTGATGAATATTCCGTTAAAATCGGGGAAACTTCCTGAGCGATTTGTTGTAATTTATCACTCGTTTCAGCAGAGTTTAAATTGAAAAATATATTCGAAACCACATCCAGTTGTTCACCCGAATAAGCTAAAGCTTCAATCACATTTTCAAATGTTGGTTCTTCAGGATTATTGACAATAGCATCAATTTCCTTTTCAGATTTTTGAATTAATTCCTTAAAAGAAGGAAGATAATCTTCATTTTTAATTTCGTTAAACGGTGCAGAATGATATGGAGTGCTGAATTTTTCTGTTAAAATATTCATGTGGTATTTTTTATTGATGTAAATTTAGTTATTTGAATAATACAGATTCTGATTGCACAAAAAGAATGCCTCTGTTACCAATTGTGACAAAAATGCACCATCCGGAAATTATTCTTGTCATATGAAAAGATGAAACAAGAAGAGAAATATTATTTTTGGTAACAGTTTTTGACATTATATTTAGCATAACAAACACAATGAAATTATAAACTTAAACGTATCTAAACTATGAAAACAATTTTAAAAATTATTGGGGGAATCATCCTTCTATTCCTTATCTATGCCATTATTGCAATGCTGGCTTTCGGTGAAAATTATCATTATGAAAAATCTGTCGTGATGAATGCTCCAAAGGAAAAAGTCTGGCAACAGATCAGTACTATGAAAGCTTTCAATGAATGGAATCCATGGATGAAATTAGACAAAAACATGACGGTTACCTACACCGGAAATCCCGGTGAAGTAGGAGACAAATATTGTTGGGACAGTAAAAATGATGATGCTGGAGCCGGTTGCCAGGAAATTAAAGAACTGGTGACAAATGAAAAGCAAAAAACTGAGATGATTTTCAAAAGACCTTTTGAGGGACAGGCAATTTCTGATATTGTATTGACTTCAGAAGGAAATTCTACGAAAGTTACCTGGAGTATGGATACAAAACAGGAAACCTGGATGAAAATTATGCGACCGATGATGGATTATCAGATGGGGAAATCCTATGAAGAAGGTTTGAATAATCTAAAAGCTTTGGTAGAAAAATAAGAAATATTTCTAAATACATAAAAAACTGCTTTCAAATTCTGGAAGCAGTTTTTTGTTTTTAAATTAAAATATTATCTTTATCTAAAGAATAGATTCATGGAGAAGATAGTATTTGAGAAAAGCAACATAAGAAATTATGTAAAAAACGTGATTGCCGAAAAGATCGAAAAGCTGAAGAATTTCATCGAATTTACCCTGGAAGCAAGCCGTGATATAAAAAAAACACCGAAATACGACAGCATGAGAGAGGAAATGCAGGAAGAAATTTATCAGATGCAGAAACAACTCGGCGCTTTGAACGACTTGAGAAGAAATTTGCTGAAAGTTTTACCAGCAGCTACTCCCGAAAGAATTCAGCTCGGATCGTTGGTGATTACCAATAAGGCAAGGTTTTATATTTCTGTTTCTTTGGGAGAATTCTTTTTTGAAGGCGACCGTTTTTACGCCATTTCCCCCGAAAGTCCGATGGCAAAAAAAATGATGGGCATGAAATCCGGTGAAGAATTTACACTCAATAAGATTCATCAGAAAATTGTGGAAGTTATTTAAAAGAGCCAAATAATAAAGAGACAAGTAAAAGGTAAAAAGTAAAAGAACCAAGTGGAATACAACGAAGCTTTACTTAAAGCCTTAAAAATTCGTGCATTCGTGGTATTTAAGAAAAATATCGCATCAAGGTTTTTCGTAGAAAGCCTTCCTTTTTAATTTTGCTACGCATCCCGCATCCCGCATCCCGCATCCCGCATCCCGCATCACAAATTCAAATTTCAAATCTCCACATTTTTCGTAATTTTGTCTGCATGAATAAAGCAGAAGTTTTAAAAGAAATCATAGAACAAAGAAAAAGTATCTTTCCAAAAGATTATTCTGATACCAAAATTCCACAGGAGATAATTAGCGAAATTCTTCATTCGGCAACATTAGCTCCAAATCATAAACGTACAAAACCGTGGCGTTTCAAAATTTTCAAAGGGGAGGAAAAGACGCAATTAGCTTCAGAAATGCAGGAAATTTACAAATCGGTTACTGCTCCACAAGTTTTTTTAGAGAAGAAATATAACGATATTGGTTTTAAAATCAATAAGGCAGATACTGTAGTTTCGATTGTGGTAAATTTCAGCGGAATGGTTCCTGAATGGGAAGAAATTGCTGCAGTTTCAATGGCGGTTCAGAATATGTATCTTTCTTGTACTGCCAATAATATCGGCTGTTACTGGAGCTCGCCTAAATTGGTAGATCATTTGAAAGATTCTTTAACGATTGAAGAAAATCAGAAATGTCTTGGACTGTTTTATATGGGAAACTTGGATAATGTAGCAATTTAACAATGTAACAGTTTGCCAATTTTTGTAGTAAAGAGAAATTGTGATTTGCAAACAAAAACTATAGCCTTGATTGCAGCGACATCCTTTTGCGAAGCAAAAGATACAGCGGAAAGCAGGTTCCCGGCTCCTGAAGATTTAAAATTTCATATTCAAGATTCTATATTTTATTTGAGAAATTTGAATAATAAATCTTGAATATTGAACTTTTTTACTATCTTTGCACACTTAAATATTTAATCGGGACGAGTTCCCATAAAATTCAAACATTATGTCAGTAAAAATCAGATTACAAAGACACGGATCAAAAGGAAGACCTTTTTTCCATATCGTGGTTGCAGATTCTAGATCTAGAAGAGATGGTAGATTCATCGAAAAAATCGGAACTTACAACCCAATTACTAACCCTGCTACAATTGATTTGAACGTTGATTCTGCTGTAAAGTGGTTAAACAACGGTGCTCAGCCAACTGATACGGCTAGAGCTATTCTTTCTTATAAAGGTGCTCTTTACAAAAAACACTTACAAGGTGGTGTTGCTAAAGGTGCTTTTGATGAGGCTGAAGCTGAGAAGAGATTCAACGCTTGGTTAGAAGCTAAAGACTCTAAAGTACAAGGTAAAGTAGAAGGTTTGGCAACTGCTAAAGCTGATGCTAAGAAAGCTGCTTTCGATGCTGAAACTAAAGTAAACGAAGCTAGAATCGCTGCTGCTGCACAGGCTGAAGCTGATGCTAAAGCTGCTGAAGAGGCTGCAAACGCTCCTGCTGAAGAAGTTGCTGAAACGACTGAAGAGCCTACTGCTGAAGCAGAAGGAACTGAAGAAACTCAGGCTTAATTCTTTACAAGAAAATATAAGGCAAAGGCACGGAATTTTTCGTGTCTTTGTTGTTTAAATTAATTAATTTCAAGTTTACATATTTTTAGATTTTTATTATGAAAAAGGAAGATTGCTATTTGTTGGGAAAAATTACCCGCAGACATGGTCTTGCAGGGAACGTTATTCTTAAGCTGGATACAGATCAGCCCGAACTTTACAAGAAATTGGATTCTATTTTTTTAGAAATCAACGGTTTATTAGTTCCCTTTTTTATTGAAAAATCTTCATGGAGTAAATTGGATGCGCTGAATATTGCTTTTAAAAATTCTTCGGAAGCTTTGGTAGATCAGTCTTTAGGGAAAAATGTTTATTTGCCTTTGACTTCTTTGCCAAAACTTACCGGAAAACAATTTTATTACCATGAGATCATCGGATTTGAAATTTTTGATGAGGAAGGAAACAATTGCGGTGTCATCAGATCGGTGAATGATCAGACTGCACAAAATTATTTTGTGACCAATTTAGACGGAAAAGAAGTGGTGATTCCTATTATTAAAGACTGGATTCTTGAAGTAAACCGCGATGACAGATTGATCAAAATGCAGCTCCCGGAAGGTTTGATAGATGTGTTTTTGGTGCCTTCGAAAAAGGATGAGTAGAAATTGGATCTTTCAGATTAAATATATATAACCTCTTTATCTTAAAATAAAGAGGTTTTTTTATGAAAAAATACCGCTATAATTTTTTTTGTAACCCATCAATCTGCTCATACATTTTATTGAAAAATATTTTTCGGTCTCTGTTTCCGGATGCATTTAATGATTTTGAATTTTTAATCTGATGCTCAAAATAATTGTAAGTATCCTTGCACGTTTTTTCGTCATTGATCAAAATATAGCCAAAAGTATTTAAAGGCATGGCTAAAAGTGAATTTTTAGGATGACTGAAAAATATATCGTTCGAAAGCTGCATCAGTTCATTTTCATAAATCTGATATTTTGAATTGCTTTCTGTCTTTTGCTCAATATACCCGATCAATTCTTTCACCTCGTTCAGTATAATCAGGGCTTCTTCTCTTTGCAAAAGTCTTGTATCATAGTAAAACGAAATTTGTTGCACAACGCTTGTAATTGTAGTTTCGTTCCAAAGTTCGATCACATTCTGTTCTTCATATTTTCTTCGGAGTTCTTTCGTATTTAAGTTGAAATTAGGTGGTGAAAACTGTTTAAAAGGAACAAAAACCTGTTTACCATTCAATAAATTCATCCAGACATAAATTTTAAATCGGGAAAGCATCGTATCTGAAAGTGTATAGAAAAAAGGGATGTCTTTTGCAGAATAATAAATTGTCATTTCATCTGAGAGCGGAAGTTTTTCAAATACATTCAGGTTATTTTGGAAAAAAGACTGAAGGTCTTCAGTAGTTGTTACAGAAGAAGTTTTCTGCACAATAAGCTGGCTCTCCGAAGTCAAAAAATCATTAAGTGAAATCTGGTAATTTTTTGCCAGTTCCATTGCTTCCTCAAAACTGATTTTCGCTTTTAAAGAAGTTCTTCTGTGGGCTGCGTCGTAGCTGATGTTGAGAATATTTGCAATCTCGTCATTCAGAGATTTACCACCGATTTTTTTTCTGATAAGTTTCAATAAAACTTCCTGATGCATGTTTTTGTGATTTTCACAAATTTAGAAATTTATTTTAATTTTTTTTCGCATTCAGAAAATTGATTTTCACAATTAGCTTTGATATATAATTTAAAGAAAATGGTTATAAAAAATCTGATAGTAGTTATGGTGATGATTTTTTCTTCTTCATTCAAATCGCAGATAGGAAATGAAAAAGACTGGAAGATTATTGGAGTAATAATAAGTACTAGAATTGAGGCGACCTCAATCGATGACAAAGTTTTCTTTTCTTTTGGACCGAAAATCCCGATCAATGAAAACAATTTTGTGAGTTTGCGTGGGCATTTCAATTGGTGGGATCTTCCGGATAGAAAATTTATTGTAATTCCCGAATTGGATTATTTTCGGAAAATAGCAACATTCAAAGGTGATAAAAACATGATAAAACATTTGTATGCGGGAGCAGGAATCACACCTAATGCCATTTCTCCAAAACTTGGGGTTAATTTCTATTATTTTTTTACCGCAGAATTAGGATATAATTTCGAGTATACAACGTATAAACATTTTCCTACAGAAGGATTTAGATTCTCTTTCGGGATAAATCTGGTTTATTAAATCTAAAAAATAATTATGAAAACAATACCTTATTTATTAATAGCAATACGCTTCATTTTTGCGCCCATTATTTTTCTTTTGGCTTACTTAAATGGTGCAGAATCAAAAACGATTATTTTTATTTTAATGTACATCGGCTTGCTTACAGACATATTCGACGGAATAATTGCCAGAAAAGTTGGAGTTTCTTCAGAAAAACTCAGAAGACTGGATAGTCAGACTGATCTTATATTTTGGCTATCTCTTGGCTTTGCTGTTTATTTTATCAATCCGGAACTTATAAAAATTGAATGGAAGGGAATTTCATTAATTTTTATCATGGAAGCTCTTTGTTATATCATCAGTTGGATAAAATTTGGCAAAGAAACCTGTACTCATGCATGGCTCTCAAAACTGTGGGGAATAAGTCTGATTATTGCTTTTACTTATTTAATTGGATTTCAGCAAACGGGTTGGTCGTTTTACCTGATGGTAATTTTAGGGTTAATATCCCACATCGATGTTATTCTTATTATTTTGATTCTTCCAAAATGGCATTATGATGTTCCGAGTGCGTTTCATGCCTGGAAAATCAGAAATGGAGTACAAAGAAAAAAGACGACATTTTTTAATTAATAATTGATTTTTTTAGCATTAAACGTGTTTTTTAAATCGAACAGCGTAATATCTAAAAGTTACGCTGTTTTTTGTAACTTTGCGGACATTAATTTTTTAGACAAAATTTTATCATCAACAAATGAAAAAGCAGACGATTAAAGAAGTCCTTCAGGACTACAAAAAAGTATTACATCATGACATTACAGTTTACGGTTGGGTAAGAGCTTTCCGTTCTAATCGCTTTATTGCGTTAAATGATGGTTCTACAATTAATAATTTGCAGATTGTAGTTGATTTTGAAAATTTTGACGAAGAAATTATTTCTAAAATTAGTACAGCTTCTTCTTTAAAAGTAGTAGGAGAGGTGGTAGAAAGTCAGGGAGCCGGACAAACCGTAGAGATTATCGCTAAAAAAATTATTGTTTTAGGAGATAACTTTACAGAAGAAAGAGACAAAACCATTCTTCAGCCTAAAAAACACTCATTGGAGGTTTTGAGAGAGCAGGCGCATTTAAGATTCAGAACCAATTTATTTGGTGCAGTTTTCAGAGTACGTCACGCAGTGAGTTTTGCGATTCATTCATTCTTTAACCAAAACCAGTTCTTTTATATTAACACGCCAGTAATTACCGGAGCAGATGCAGAAGGAGCGGGCGAAATGTTTGGAGTAACCAATTTTGATTTAAATAATATTCCAAGAGATGAGCAGGGAGAGATCGATTTCGCTCAGGATTTCTTTGGTAAGAAAACCAACTTAACGGTTTCCGGACAGCTTGAAGGCGAAACTGCAGCAATGGGATTGGGAAGAATATATACTTTCGGACCAACTTTCCGTGCTGAAAATTCAAATACAACACGTCACCTAGCTGAATTTTGGATGATTGAGCCAGAAGTGGCCTTCAACAACCTTGAAGACAACATCGATTTGGCGGAAGATTTCTTAAAATATGTGATTCAGTATGTTTTAGATAACTGTAAAGATGATTTGGATTTCTTAGACAAACGTTTTGTAGAAGAGCAAAAATCAAAACCTGAAAAAGAAAGAGCAAAAGAAGGCCTGATTGAAAAGCTGGAAAATGTTATTGCTAAACGTTTTAAAAGAGTTTCTTATACCGAAGCTATTGAGATTTTATTAAACTCAAAAGAAAATAAAAAAGGAAAATTTGCTTACCCGATCGAAGAATGGGGCGCAGATCTTCAGTCTGAGCACGAAAGATTCTTGGTTGAGAAGCATTTTGAATGTCCAGTAGTTTTATTTGATTATCCGAAAGAAATCAAAGCATTCTACATGAAGCTAAATGATGATAATAAAACCGTTGCTGCAATGGATGTACTTTTCCCTGGGATCGGAGAAATCATCGGTGGTTCAGAAAGAGAAGCAAGATTAGATGTTCTGAAAACTAAAATGGCAGAAATGCATGTTGACGAGCACGAATTGTGGTGGTATCTTGATACAAGAAAGTTCGGCTCGGTTCCTCACGCAGGTTTTGGACTTGGTTTAGAAAGACTTGTGCTTTTCGTGACAGGCATGACAAACATCAGAGATGTGATTCCTTTCCCAAGAACTCCGAAGAATGCAGAGTTTTAATTCTCAACATAATATATAATAGTGTCCTTGAAATTTTTCAAGGACATTTTTTGCATTATTATTGAAACAGTTTTTTCCCTCTAAAACTCATTTACACAAAAAACTTCCAGCTTAATTTTAATCAATTTTTAGGAGCTATTTCCTGCTCTCCGCACTCGCTATTTTTCGGGTTTGGGGTTCGGCGGCAAAGCCGCCGAACCCCAAACCCGAAAAATGAGCTCAGACAAATGCTTCGATCAGGGCTAGGAATCAGACCTTTGATAGAATTTTTTGTCATTAATACATTTTAAATAAAAACAATTTAAAATATTTTAAACTTTTCAGTTGAGTATTGTAATGAAATATATCAAACAGACTTAATCTTGTACAATAAGCTCTGGAAGAGCGAAAGCTTTGTAGAATTAATATACCGAAAAGGTCCTAGCTCCGTAGGTGCGGAACTTAGATTAGTAAAGCGTTGAATAATATTGGGTTATGATTAAATTGAAAACAAAATATAAAAACAAAAAATTGCAACATCAAAATCTCAATAATGATTTCTGTTAATGTGGATAACTATAATTTGGTATTTAAAAATTTGAAAATCAGAATTATATAATTAACAATTCCCCACAATGCTATATTTATTTCTATTCCTATTTGTTTTGTATTGTAAAGTCGTCTTATCTTTGCCCCACTGAAAAACGAGAGTTGTTTGGTAAGCGCAGAAGAGCTTTTAGGTAAGCATAATTAGAAAGAACTACTTTTATTATATATAAAAAATCGTAAGATAGATTATAGTCATAATAGGAGATACGGATCACAAACAAGTAGCTTTTATTTTAAAAACTTTTTAAAAATAAAACTTGCAGGAATAAAAAAGATTTGTATCTTTGCAGTCCGGTAAAACGGGAAGCGCAGGAGTAGGATTGAGGGGGTGTGAATAGAGAGATTAAGGTCATCAAAAAACTTTAAAA
>Ga0256786_1000159_pt1 | contig 47194 bp, 41 predicted proteins | sample MC6MC0937MT_FD_186053 | JGI IMG/M metagenome (GOLD analysis project Ga0256786, IMG submission 186053) | Metatranscriptome of enriched soil aggregate microbial communities from Iowa State University, Ames, United States - MC6-MC0937-MT... | ecosystem: Environmental > Terrestrial > Soil >...
AAACAACTTTCATGAATACTTTATATTCCTTTTTTGCATCAGGTTAAATAAGTAAAAAACAAAATTTTATCATCAGAAAAAAATTTAACATTTTTTCCTACGGTCAGATAAAATTATTCATTAAAAACTCTATAAAACCTTTATAAAATACCATCTGATAAACTTCAGATGAAGGATATATTTTGCTTTAAAATAAAAGAGAAACAACTATATAAAAGATAATGAAAAAATCAACTTTAAAAATTTCAGCGCTTGGATTGATTCTTTCCTTTGCTACGGTTTTTGGTCAGGAAAAGACAGATACCATGGCTGTTAAAAAAGCTGTAAGTGCCGCAACCAAGCAGGAAGAAGGTGTAAAAACGGTTACCAGTTCAACCAAAGAAGACAATAACAGAAACGTCATGTTGAATGCGGCCAACAATACAAGTCCAAGAGACGTAAATATCGGTTTGCCTTCTACAGTAGGTGGAATTACCATTCTTGAAAACGACTTGCCCGCAGTATACTTCTTCTGGCCGGAACTTCCCAACAAAACGTGGAGGCAAAGTGTAGGTTTAGAAAAAACAGGATTGCTAAAGATGGATCAATTGGCAAATACAATGGGGGACCTTGGTTTTGCAGTTAACTCTTATTCTCAAATCGGAACAAAGGATTTAAAAGTCAAAGGTAAATTCACCACAAGCACATTCGGCTGGCTGCAGGGTGACGCCAATGTTTCGGGTCCGATATCTAAGAACGGCTGGACATACACCGTTGGTGCCTTCGCCAATTTTGACCCGAGCACCTATAAATTGGGTTTTGCCAGAAATGCCGATGAAACAAAGATTTTCAGAGCTGGTATAACCAAATATTTCAATGACGATAAGGGTAAAATCTCGGTTTTATACAAATATGCTGATTCGTACAGTCTTACCAATTATGCGGTTTTTGAATACGGACCGGAAGGTAAGGTAACCGAGCTGGATAACTTCAAAATCGGTAGAGATTCTTACATAGTGCGTGAGGGAAATATGAAGTTTAAAGACGTTCTTTCAGGACAGACCTATTTTGCAAACCTTGCAGGGAATGATAACAGGTCTAGCTCTCATAACATTGACGTTGTCGGAAATTATCTGCTGAATAACGGCTGGAATTTCAAATTCTCAACTCGAGCCCACTTCTCAAAAGTAAAAATGGCCAACAGCATTCCTTTAAGTATTTTCAATGCTGCGCCGGGAGCTGGTTACACACTGGCTTCAAACGGACAGGCGTATTCAGGTCCAGTCGGAACGCAATTGGCAATGTACACCCCGGAAACGCCGATTACGAGTGTTGCAGGACGTTTTTCACTGAATAAACAGGTGGGAAATCATAACCTTACCGTAGGTGTTTTGGAGCAATATTATCACATCGATAAATTCACCTCAAACCGTTCTTTCTTCTACCAGACGGTTGGCGCGCAGCCTCAAAGATTAATCGGTCCCAATACAGATGCAGACGGTTTCTACAACTACAATGCCGGTGCAGAATACCACAGCGGAACAGAAAATAAACTGTCTGTTTATGGAACAGATGAATGGAAAGTTTCTGATAATTTCAACTTGAGCTACGGTTTGCATCTGAAAAATCACATTCTGGACGGAGAATATTCGTTGACACCAAGAACGGTTGGTTTCAGCTTTACAAATCCAAATCAATTCAATCAGATTAATCAGAGCTTTTTCCAGATTGGTGGTAGCTTGAACGCAACATACAACATTACCAAAAACTTTGGCGTGATCGCAAATGCTTTATACACCGAAGAAAACAGAAGACTGGAAAGTTATTCACAGGCTTTTGAACCCAATACTAATAAAATTAAAAGTCCGCTTGGTGCAATCGGAGTGTTCTGGAACACAGACTGGATTCAGCTGATTTCTCAGGCGACTTATCTGAAGAAAAATAACAACCTGAACCGATACAATCTTGTAAATCCAGCCAACAGCTCTCAGGCGCAGGTTGCAACAGTTTATTACGATATTCAGACATTGGGATGGACAACGGATTTTGTTTTAAAGCCATTCAAAGGATTTAACTTGCATTATTTGGTGACGTTCCAGAATCCGGTTTACAAGAAATTTAATTTTGATGCATTCGGAACTTCATATAACTACAGCGACAACAATGTGTTGGGTGTTGCTAAAACTTTAATGGAAATCGACCCAAGTTATACAGTTGATAAATGGAGATTCTGGGCAAGTTTCAGATATTTCTCTAAACAATATGCGAACCTTACCAACGCTTTATATTTCGCACCAAGATGGGAAACTTTCGGTGGAGTAAGTTATACGGTTAATAAAAATATCAATCTTGGCGCAACGGTTATCAACTTCCTGAATCAGAGAGGAGCAAGCGGAACCATCAACGGAGCTGAACTGATTACCGACGCCAATCCATACTACGGAAAATTATTGACGGGAACTTACATTATGCCATTGACTGGTCAGTTCTCAGTAAGCTTTAATTTCTAAAATTTAAAACAATGAAAAGAAGAGTTTTAAATATTGCAGCCCTATTTTTAGGAATAACAGCATTTTCGCAAAACATTCAGATTGTAACCAATTCTAAAGGTCCGGTTTTAGGGTATTCTGCAGATTCAGGCGTGAAAATTCTGACAGTTGGCGGAAATAAATTTAAAGATTTAAATAAAAACGGAAAGCTAGACAAATACGAAGACTGGAGACTTTCAGTTGACGAAAGAGCCAAAGATTTAGCTTCAAAAATGTCCGTTGAGCAGATTGCAGGATTAATGTTGTACAGTGGTCACCAATCGGTTCCGGCTCCTGCAGAAGGTTTCAGAGCAGGAAAATACAACGGAATGTTTTACAAAGAAAGCGGTGCAAAAGCTTTTGATTTAACAGACCAGCAAAAGAAATTCCTTAAAGAAGATAACCTGCGTCACGTTTTGGTAACAACGGTAGAATCTCCGGAAATTGCCGCAAAATGGAGCAATAATATTCAGGCTTACATCGAAGGTTTGGGATTAGGAATTCCTGCCAACAACAGTACAGACCCGAGACATTCAGCAACTGTAACGGCAGAATTCAATGAAGGAGCTGGCGGACAGATTTCTCTTTGGCCGGACGGTTTGGCAATGGGCGCAACTTTCGACCCGGAATTGGTGAAGAAATTCGGAAATATCGCCGCTCAGGAATACAGAGCATTGGGAATTTCAACAGCTTTATCTCCACAAATCGATTTGGGAACAGAACCACGTTGGTACAGAATCGCTTATGTTTTCTCGGAAAGTCCTGAGTTGACCGCAGATTTAGGAAGAGGTTACATCGACGGATTCCAGACAACTATCGGAAGCAAAAATGGTTGGGGAAACAAAAGTGTGAATGCAATGGTAAAACACTGGCCGGGAGGCGGTCCTGAAGAAGGCGGTCGTGACGGTCACTGGGCAATGGGGAAATATGCTGTTTATCCTGGAAATAATTTCCAGAACCACGTAAAACCTTTTACAGAAAGTGCTTTTAAACTCAACGGCGGAACCAAAGAAGCTTCTGCGGTAATGCCTTATTACACGATTAGTTTCAATCAGGATACGAAGAACGGAGAAAACGTTGGAAACGGTTACAGCAAATATTTAATCACCGATTTACTTCGTGGAAAATACAAATACGACGGCGTAGTCTGCACCGATTGGCTCATCACAGCAGACGAACCAAAATCTCCGGGAGGATTTGCCGGAAAACCTTGGGGCGCAGAGAAATTATCCATCGCAGAACGCCATTATAAAGTATTGGAAGCAGGCGTTGACCAGTTTGGAGGAAACAACGACAAAGCTCCTGTTTTGGAAGCCTATCAAATGGGTGTAAAAGAACACGGCGAAAAAGCCTATCGAGCAAAATTTGAGCAGTCAGCCGTTCGTTTGTTGAGAAATTTCTTCAGAACCGGACTGTTTGAAAACCCTTATGTAAACACAGACGAAACCAAGAAAATAGTTGGGAATCCTGAATTTATGAAAGCAGGTTACGAGGCTCAGGTAAAATCTATCGTGATGTTAAAAAACAAAGCTAATATTCTTCCAATCAAAGAAAGAAAAACAGCTTACATTCCGAAGAGATATTCTCCGGCAACATTCAACTGGTGGGGAATTTACACCGGACCATCTTTGGAATATCCTGTCGATATCGAAAAAGTGAAGCAACATTTTAACGTGACCGACGACCCTGCAAAAGCAGATTTCGCATTGGTTTTCGTGAAAAGTCCGCACAGTGAAGAAGGCGGTTACAGCGACATTGATGCGAAAGAAGGCGGAAATGGTTATGTGCCTATTTCTCTTCAGTACCAAACATACACAGCAACCGAAGCCCGTGAAAAAAGTATCGCAGCGGGAGACCCTGTTGTTGCACCGAATATAAACGACAGAACCTTCAAAAACAAAACTTCTACAGCGACCAACTTCACAGATTTATTAGCGATAGAAAATGCTTACAAAGCAATGAACGGAAAACCTGTAATCGTTTCTGTCACAGCTTCAAAGCCAATGATTTTCAACGAATTTGAAAGACACGCAGATGCAATTCTGATGAATTTCAACGTCTCAAATCAGGCAGTTGTGGATATTGTGACCGGAAAATACGAACCTTCAGGATTGCTTCCGCTTCAGATGCCCGCAAATATGGCGACGGTTGAAAAGCAGAAAGAAGACGTTCCTTATGATATGGAAACGCACAAAGATTCCGAAGGTCACAACTACGATTTCGGGTACGGAATGAACTGGTCTGGTGTGATTAAAGATGCCAGAACTCAAAAATATCATAAGTAATAATTCATCAAAATTAGTTAATTGATGTCTTGAGACCGGGCATTAGGTTCGGTCTCATTTCTTTTGACATAATATTTTGGGCAGCTTTATCCGCATTCCGTTCCCGATTTTTTGTCATTGCGAAGAAACTGAATTAATCAGTTGAAATTTTCAGCAATCGCAATCAAAAAAAGAGCTCCACTCAAGTCGGGCTGCGTGAGATTCGCTGCTAAAATTATCGAGATAAATCAACAGCATTTTTGTCATTCCGTAGGAATCTCAGCAATGTTATTCTAAATACTTGGTCTAGATTCCTACGGAATGACAAACTAACTTGAAAGTCTTAGCTGAGTGAAACGCCTTTGCGAGCGGAAAATTTGCAGAACAACATTAAAAAAACCTTAGCGCTCTTTGCGTTAAAAACTTTAAAATCAGAACAATATTAAAATGAAAAAATTAATCATAGCAAGTGTATTCCTTTTAGGATTAAGCACTATCAACGCTCAAAAATCAATTCCATTATACAAAGGAAAAGCGCCGGGAACAGAAAACTGGACGCAGAAAGAAGCACAGCAATTTAATGAACTTTTTAAAACGGAAGTCGTTTTCAATGTAGCGCAACCTTCAATGTTATTGTTCGAAGCAGATAAAACAAAAGCCAACGGAACGGTAATCGTTGTCGCTCCTGGAGGTGGTTTCCAAAGTTTATCTATCAATCGAGAAGGAATTGATGTTGCCAAAAAACTAGCAGAAAACGGAATTACGGCAATCGTTTTAAAATACAGATTACTGGAAACAAAATCCAACGACCCGGCCAAAGAAATGATGGAAGGCATCAAAGACCGAAAAGCATTCGACGCAAAAACAGCTCCAATCAAAGTAATGGCTGGAGACGACATCAAAACGGCCATTTCCTACATCAGAACCCACGCAAAAGAATTAAATATCAATCCTGAAAAATTGGGTGTTATCGGTTTTTCAGCGGGCGCAAGTGTGATTTTGGAAAGCCTTCTTCACAGCAAAGATGCTTCAACGTTACCCAACTTCGCAGCTTCGATTTACGGCGGGCCAAGTCAGGAAATTTTAGATACTCAGATTCCTTCAACACCGCTCCCATTATTCATTTGTGCAGCAAGCGATGACCAATTGAAACTCGCTCCAAAATCAGTTTTATTATACAACAAATGGTTGGAAGCAGGACAGCCAACCGAACTTCACATCTACGAAAAAGGCGGTCACGGTTTCGGAATGGGGAAACAGAATCTTCCTGTTGATAAATGGTCGGATGTGTATTTGGATTGGCTGAAATTCCACAAGTTCTTATAAACCTTAAAATAATTGTTGTCCGATAAAAATTATGAAAAATTGACGAACTCAATGTTTATAGGATAAATCAACAGGTCGCTCCTATGGAGCTTTGTTTTGGCACTACATTTTTTCTATTAACAGAAAGTCCCGATGGGAATAAATGCAGCTCCATTAGGAGCTAACTGATAATAGGAAGTCATTGTTTTTTGTAATTAAAGCTCCAGAGGAGCGACCTGTTAATTATATTTTAGTTTTTATCAGACAACAATGCTTAAAATTAATGTTAAAAAGCATTTGTGCCTTTTGTGGTTTAAAAATTCATTCAAATTAAATAATATAAAATAATTACATATGCAGAAGAATATATCAACGCTGATAGGACTTTCTCAGAAAGCAAAATATTCAGGATTATTCCTGGCTTTATTGGCTTCATCGCCGTTTGCGAATGCTCAGACTAAAAATGCAACGGTAACGGTTGACGGAAAAACGTTTAAAGATTCCAACAAAAATGGAAAATTAGATGTTTGGGAAGACACAAGACTTTCGGTTGATAAAAGAATCGATGCCATTATCAAGCAAATGACCAACGAAGAAAAAGTAAATCTTCTCATTGGAACCGGAATGCCTGGAATTGAAGTGCTGACAGGTCCTGTCGGAGATTCAAAACAAGGTTTGGTTCCCGGAGCTGCGGGAGGAACAGATTCTTTCGACCGATTCGGGATTCCAGCAACGATTGTTGCAGACGGACCTGCAGGTTTGAGAATTCAGCCGACAAGAGATAATGATTCAAAATCCTATTATGCAACGGCTTTTCCTGTTGGGACAGCTTTGGCTTCAACCTGGAACAAAACTTTGTTGGAGCAGGTTGGAAAAGCAATGGGAAATGAAGTGAAAGAATATGGAGTCGATGTACTTTTAGCACCGGCCTTGAACATTCAGAGAAATCCATTGAACGGAAGAAACTTCGAATATTATTCGGAAGACCCATTAATTTCAGGGAAAACTGCAGCAGCCATCGTTAATGGAATCCAGTCTCAAGGTGTGGGAACTTCCATCAAACATTTCGCTGCGAATAACGAAGAAACCAACCGTTTGACTATCAATGCACACGTTTCTGAAAGAGCAATGAGAGAATTGTATCTGAGAAATTTTGAAATCACGGTGAAAGAATCTCAACCTTGGACGGTGATGTCATCTTACAATAAAGTGAATGGTGTTTACACATCAGATTCAAAAGATTTATTGACTCAGGTTTTGAGAAATGAATGGGGTTTCAAAGGCATTGTAATGACCGACTGGTTCGGAGGTTTTCCGGGATTTGAATCGATTAGAAGCGGTGGAATTTCTGACGTTGTAAAACAAATGAATGCAGGAAACGACTTGTTGATGCCCGGAATTCCTGCACAGAAAAAAGTCTTGTTGGAAGCTTTAAACTCAGGGAAATTGTCTCAGGAAGTGGCGAATCTGAATGCTAAAAGAATTTTGGAATACATTTTCAAAACACCCACTTTCGCACAATACAAATACAGCGACAAACCCAATTTGACTGAACACGCAGAAGTAACGAGAAATGCTGCAGCAGAAGGAATGGTTTTGCTTAAAAATGGACAAAATGCTTTGCCTTTTGCCAACAAACAGAAAGAAGTTTCGTTATTCGGAGTGACTTCTTACGCTTGGATTACAGGCGGAACAGGAAGTGGAAGTGTGAATAACAAACACACGGTTTCACTTTTGGAAGGCTTGAACGCAGCAGGATATAAATTGGACAAAGAACTGGTTGATTTGTACAAACCATTTGCTGAGAAAGAAGAAGCGGCTGAAAAAGAAAGCAGAAAAGCAAGAGGGATTTTAGCACTTCCGGGAAGATTGTCTGAAATGAAATTGGACGATGCTTTCTATGCTAAAAAAGCTGAAACTTCAGAAATTGCTTTCGTTACTTTAGGAAGAAACTCAGGAGAAGGTGGTGATAGAGTAGTGAATGAAGATTTCAACTTAGCAACAGAAGAAATTGAAATGCTGGATAAAATCTCAAAAGCGTTCCACGCAAAAGGAAAGAAGGTGGTTGTGATTTTAAATATCGGTGGGGTCATCGAAACTGCGTCGTGGAAAGATAAAGTAGACGGAATTCTTTTAGCTTGGCAACCAGGTCAGGAGGGTGGACATTCTGTTGCAGATGTAATTTCAGGAAAAGTAAATCCTTCCGGAAAATTAACGATGACTTTCCCTGTGAATTACGCAGACCACGCTTCTGCAAAGAATTTCCCGGGAATTCCTGCCGACAATCCGAAAGACGTGACATATGAAGAAGGTGTTTATGTTGGATACCGTTATTTCAATACGTTTGGTGTGAAACCTTCTTATGAATTCGGTTATGGAAAGTCTTATACGGATTTTGCTTATTCGAATATTAAAACCAATTCTAAAACTTTTAATAATAAATTAGAAGTTACAGTTGATGTAAAAAATACCGGAAAAGTTGCAGGAAAAGAAGTGGTAGAATTGTATCTATCAGCTCCGGGAAAAAATATCGACAAACCAAAATCTGAATTGAAAGCTTACGCAAAAACCAAAGAATTGAAACCGGGAGAATCTCAAACTATAACTTTAACGCTTAATCCGAAAGATTTAGCATCATTTGAAACTGCAAAATCAGCGTGGATTGCAGAAGCAGGAAATTATAAAATTTCTGTTGGAGCATCTTCTTTAGACATCAAACAAACGGCAGAATTCTCTGTTCCTAAAGAATTGGTGGTGGAGAAAGTTCAGCATATTTTGCCTGCTGATGAGAAGTTTGAGGATTTGAAACCTTAATCCAAAAAATGTAAATACGCAATTTAGCACTACGTCAATTCGAGTGATTTTTGAAACGAAGTGGAAAAATTGTATCGAGAATGGGTCATGAAACAAAAAATTCTCGATACAAATTCTTTAAGAATTTTACTCGAATTGACGATTTACAATAAAGTGACAATTTTAGCCACAAATTTATTATCTCAAATTGAGATTTTATCATGAAAAGAGATTATATTTATCCTCTTTTTTAATATAAATGAATGTTATGATCAATGAAGTAAAGACAAAAAGCAGGAATTATACAGTTCCGCTGATTACCATTACGCTTTTATTTTTTATGTGGGGATTCATCACCTGTATGAATGACATCCTGATTCCCTACCTGAAACAGCTCTTCAACCTTACCTTCTTCGAATCGATGCTGGTGCAGTTCTGTTTCTTCGGAGCTTATTTTATCGGCTCACTCATTTACTTCCTGATCTCAATGATCGGTGAAGATCCGATTAACAAAGTAGGATATAAGAAGGGAATTCTTTTTGGAATTTTTCTTGCAGCTTTCGGATGCATTCTGTTTTATCCGGCAGCAACCTCTTCTTCTTACGGATTGTTTTTAGGCGCTTTATTCGTTCTTGGATTAGGATTTACCGTTCTGCAAATTACTGCAAATGCTTATGTTTCTCTTTTAGGATCACCGGAATCTGCATCAAGCCGATTAAACATGACGCAGGCTTTCAATGCATTCGGGACAACCATTGCTCCGGTTTTGGGCGGACATTTAATCTTTGAATTTTTCTCTGCTGATGATGGTTCGTTCTCCGCAGTAGCGACGAGAATTCCGTACCTCATCTTTGCAGGAATCTTACTTTTGGTAGCTTTATTAATTTCTCAGGTAAAACTTCCTTCTTTCCAGAGTGAAGGAGAGGAAGCTGTAAAAGGTTTGGGTGCACTTCAGTATCCGCATCTTTTGTTTGGAGTATTTGCGATGTTCTGTTATGTAGGTGGGGAAGTAGCGGTAGGAAGCTTTATCATCAGCTTTCTTGAACAGCCACAGATCATGAACTTAAATGAAACCGTGAGCAAAAACTACCTTTCCCTCTATTGGGGCGGTGCAATGATCGGAAGATTTTTGGGAGCCATCTCTCTGAATCAGGCGATCAGCCAGAGCAAAAAAGCAGTCTACATGCTAGGAGCTGCAGCCGCAGTTTTCTTGGTGATTTTCAGTATTGTTGATTTGACTTTCTCACAGATCTCTTTCTTCCTCGTATTTATTGTTTTGAATTTCGTGGCATTCTTTGTCGGGAAATCAGCTCCGGCAAGAACGTTATCGATCTTTGCGTTCATCAATGTATTCTTACTGATTTCTGCGATGATGAATCAGGGTGAACTGGCGATGTACAGCATTTTAGGAATAGGAATTTTCAACTCGATTATGTTCTCTAATATTTATACGCTGGCCATTTCAGGATTAGGAAAATACACCAGTCAGGGTTCGTCATTAGTGGTAATGGCGATTTTGGGAGGTGCAATTGTTCCTATTTTCCAGGGTTATCTGGCAGATATTTTTGGTGTACAAAAATCGTTTATCATCCCTGTGTTCTGCTATGCAGCGATCTTAATTTTTGGTGCGTATTGTACTAGATATTTAGGGCATGTGAAACAGGATGCGGATGCAAAATCGGGACATTAAGATTTTTGATTTTTATATGGAAAAACCTGCTGTTAAGCAGGTTTTTTTGTTAATCAGTAGTTAATTCATATTCTTCTAATTCAGAATATATAGTTTTTAGTTCAGAATTTAACTGTGTTAGATATTCTTTACAAATATGATAATACATATCGTTTTTTTCATCTTCCAAAACAAATTCAAATAATCCTTTTTTTAAATTTTTTAATAAACTATTGAATATCCCTTTTATATTATTAGGATTATCTTCAGTTAAAATAATTTCTAACACTTCTGTGTTTACCTCTAATACTAAGAAAGTCGAGCTTTCTTGTCTTTTAATTGTTGCTTTTTTAGTTTCCATAAATTTTACCTCTTTCTCCGAAAGCTTCTTTACCACCTTCTAATGTTTTCATACTTATTTCTTTCCAATCTAAATCTTCTTTTATTCCATTAATACATTTTAATTTGTTAAAAAAAGGATTTCCTGTTAATGTATAATATAATCCATTTTCGTGTAATCTATAAATCGAATTATAGGGAAGTGTTCTTACAGCAATGTTGGCATCATGTGTTGCAATAATAATCTTTTTGCCTAAAATTGCTTTTTCTTTTATAATTGGAACGATCACATCGTTAATATAATCATTTCCCAAACTTTTTTCAGGTTCGTCAATAAGATAAATTTCTTTATCATTTGTTAACTCTTTATGAAGCAAAATCATAGAAGATTCTCCATTAGAGGGATTATATTTACTTCCATTTAAAATAAAATGCCTGTTAAATCTTAATAAATCACTTACAGATGTTATGTACTCAATATCCTCAATTTGGCCCAATTCAGCAATTTTTTCAAATAAATCAGTCGAATAAATAGTTCGAGATATAGATTGAATTTTCTGAGCAAATTCTTTCTGTGGAGTTTTATTAATGTTTTTAACTGTACTATATGCTCCATCTGAAAAACTTCCATCTTGAATTTTTAGATTAGTTCTACAAAAAATCTCTCCTTTTTCTCCTAGATTTCCAGCAAATTCATCTATAGGATTAATTTGAGTATTTACTGAAATAATAATTTTATTTATTGCATTCTCGAGCTCTAATCTTTTTCTTGCATAATTTGTAAAACCTGTGTAAGCAGGTTTTTGAGGAATTCCTGTTTTTCTTGTAACTTCTGTATTAAAAATATTAACAATCTGATTAATTAATTTAATGCACTTTGCTTCTTCAAATCTATCCTCAATTTTTATTAAAAGTTCTTTGCTAATTCTTTCTAACAAATCAATTAGTTCAGATAATAATGAACTACTAATTAACTCTTCTATGTTTGAGTCAGTTGTTATGTAAGTTTTGATATCTTGAATTTTTGATATAACATTTTTAACTTCAGAAACTTTACGATTAGGTTGTTCTTCATCAATACAATTAATTGTTTTTATTTTTAATTTTTTTGCTATACTATTAGTTTCTTCCTGTGAGTAATGTTGTTTGTATTTGCCCAAGCTAGTTACACCCACTTCTGTTATTCGTTTGATAAATTCTATTTCAGAAATACATTCATCTATTCCAAAATCAGAAACATTAATATTAAAATCATGTCCTCTTAAATCGAATACTTCATCTAAATGTTCATTATTTGATATATAAACATTTGTTTTATGACCTAGATTGTTGTAGTATTCTGACAGACTTTTTAAAATATCAGTCTTTCCAGTGCCTTTTGAACCAAAAAGTATATTAATATCATTATAAATATCTAGAGATATGTTTTCTGCCGCATTAAATGGTGCAATTGTTATATTTTCTTTTTCTTTATAACTCAAAACAGTATTAATTGTCGCTTCATCTTTCTCTAAAAGAAAACAAAATTGTTCAAAACTGTCAACAGGTAATCTGAGCTCTGGTAAAGTTTTTGAAATTTCTTCATAATCATTCCAATCATGAACATCAGAGCCATAAATTGAATTATGTCCATGACTTATAAAAATTCCTGCTGAAATTGCATTTATTGCCTCTTTTATAATTCTTTTAGGGTTTGGAACTAGATTAGATAACAATTCAATTTCTTCATCACTTAGATTTGGAGTTTTATTCATGTAATGAGCGATGTACAAACAATCTAATTCTTTGAAAGTGTTAACAGTATCAGCAATCGAAATATTAAAAGTGTTAACGTTTACGCCATTTAATATTAATTGACATTTGGTATTAAATTCATTAACAATCTTAGGATTAGCAATTACCAAAAGATGCGCTCTTCTACCATTTTCCAATATATCTAATTCTACACCAGGCCATATTTGACAAACATCTTTAACTAAATCCTCAATCTGCTTGAATTGATCAATATCAAAATGATTGTGATTTGTAATTGCTAAAATATTGACATCTGTTTGCCTAATGATTTCATTAAATTTTGAAGGTAATATGTTTCTTGTTTCTGCATCTCCTGTTTTTATTTTTTTGGTGTGAACATGTACATCAATTTTCATGGATTGTCTTTTTCGGAATTAATTAAAGATTTAATAGTTTCAAATATAGATTTATGATATTATAAAAAAATACGGTTTTCCGTAAACTCAAAAATAGATAGTAACAAATTCAAAATCATCCGTATTTATACGGAAAAATTCAAACATTCAAAAAACATCAGCTTAAAATATCCCAATTCAACATCTTTCAAATTCAAAATTCCCCTCCATTGGAGGGGTGGATTAATTTTCAAAGAAAATTAAGACGGGGTGGTTGAGCTACACATCATCATTTGCCCACATTAAATAATTTTTACAATTTTGTCGTCATTCAAAACTAATTACCCATTCATTGATGATTATAAAAACTCTATTTTTTAAAACTCAGCTTATAGTAGGCTTGTCGATGGCTGTATTAAACTTTGCACAGAATGCTCCGGTTTCCATCAACAAAGATTTTAAGCTGAACACCCATTATATGACCCCGGAAAATAATTTTGCAAAAGCCGGGGTTGAAGTAAAGGATGGATACATTATTTCCGGACAGAACTTCGTACAGGAAGGTAATGCAGAATACAATTCAGCCATCATTAAAATTGATAAAAACGGAAAGCTGCTCAGGAAAACCGTTCTCGGAGATAATAAAGATTTCGACAAAGAATCAGTAATGAAAACCGTTTACAGCATCAATAACAACAGATTGGTACAGTTGGGTTCTAAGAAGATCGACAAACGTTCTTACCTGTGGCTTCGTGAGGTGAATGACAATCTCGATGTGTTGCAGGATAAGGTTTACGAATCGGTTTCCGCAGCTGCAACTCACGATCCTGTTGTTTTTAATGTTCCGGACGGATTTTTTGTGGTCTCCGAATCTGCTTTTTCACGCGATCTTGAGATTAGTCTGACCTTTATCTCTAATGATTTACAGAAAACTGATAATCACATCATCAGTTTTATAGAACCACCGTTCGATTTTTTTGGCAGGTTTGATTATTCCGCTGCCTTGGTGAACAACAAATTTTACCTCATCACCAACGGAGTAGACGAAAGAAATGCGGACACTTCCAACAAATACAAAACCTACATCCTGGAATACGATCTCGCAACAAGAAAAGTGACAAAGCACAAGAAAATTTCCGAAGCAGATTTCATGAGCAGAAAACTTCTCATCAATAAAGATCTCATTTATGTAGTAGGCGTAAAAGATACAGGCGAACCGATTTCAAATAAAACCGGCAGAAGAAATACGCTGGTGAAAGTTCTCAACATGAATTTCGACAAGGTGAAAGAATTTAATTATATTCCCAGTCCCGACAAAGGTAAATTTTCTGAACATCTTTATGACGCTGCCATCGTGAATGATGAACTGCATATCATTGGCGAGATGTACCGATCCGGAACATTCTCCAACGAATCTGTTTACCTGAAGTTTGATTTAAACGGAAAACTCCTGGATGACAGATTTCTGAAATACGGATCGATGTATTCTGAAAACAGGCTTATCAAAATTGTTCCTCTAAAAAATAACGAACTGATGCTTCTTGGAAAAGGCGAGGGTTGGAGAGTAATTATTAAATAAAAAACATGAAATATTTACATATTGTACTTTTCATTTTTATCGGTAATCATCTGAATGCACAAACGCAGAAAAAGAATGCCATCGTAGACCAGAATTTGGTGAAATATCTTCTTTCAGCCAATGAAAACAACAGTATTGCTGTAGATTCCACGTATCAATCTATAAAGTTAGATGCCAATAAAGACGGAATTATTTCGGCTTATGAAGCAGAAAAGGTTGCGCAGCTTAATATCGAAAAAACATCTGTTTTAACGCTTAAAGGAATTGATATTTTTAAAAATCTGAAAATACTTTTAATAAAAGCAGAAACACTGAAAGACCTGAATGGTGTGGAGAACCTGAAAAAACTTGAGTATATCGATTGTTCGTTCAACAAATCATTAGGTCAGCTTTCATTTAAAAACCTTCCGAAACTCGAAACGATTGACTGTATGTGGTCGGGTCTTACCAAACTAGAACTTTCCGGTCTCCCTAAGTTGAAAAAGCTTCATTGCGGAACCAATGATCTGAAGACACTGGATTTGTCACAGCTGAATTCACTTACCGATCTTATCTGTGAAAGCAACGGACTTACCGAACTTTCGATCAATCATCTCAAGAATCTAAAATTTTTACGCTGCGAAAATAATCTTCTCAGAAATCTTGATCTCAGCAATCTGAAAGAGCTTGAAAAGATACAATGTTCCTATAACGAATTGTCGCAGCTCAATTTTGAAAATTTTAAACAGCTTACCGATGTAGACTGCGCTTACAACAGAATTAAATATCTTAACATCAAAACCAACGGAAAACCTTTGACCAATTTAAGAATCGAAGGCAACAGATACATCAATACTTTTTGTTATAATGATTTTGATAAAGAAATAATCACCAGAAACAATAAAGAAAATATTGATCTCAGTACCTGTAAATAATAAAAAACGAGAAACCATTATTGATTTCTCGTTTTTTATTTGATAACATTAATCATCAAGATAAATTTCTTTTTGAGAACTCTTCGATTTCAGCAGCATAAAAGCTAAGCCTAATCCAAGTCCTGCAACCAAAGCAATTTTGGTTTTCTTTCCGGGAACAGGGAGAATAGTATCACCATAAATTTTGTGCGGTTCTGAAGACGGTTCAAGAACATTTCCTGAAGTTGGTTCGCCATTTTTTAATTTCATCATCACACGCATTCCTGCTGAAGCGGTATTGATGATAACTTTCGGAAACATTTCGTAAAGATTGACCAAAACTCTGGATCGTACATCGGGGAAAAGATCTTTCTGCGGCTCTTTTGCCAACTGTACAATTTTATCAGCCGTATCTCTCGGATCTGATGCAAATGGCGGAATTTTAAAATCCAAACCGGAAAACTTTGCCGAATGTGAATTTCCTGTCGATCTCTGAATCTGCGGATATAAATTGGCAATGTGAATATCCGGATAATCTGAAATCTCTCCATGAAGACATTCCATCATGCCACGGATTCCGAATTTGGTAGAAGAGTAGACTGCACTGTACGGAGCAGGCATAAAACCACCAATGGAAACATTATTGATTAAAATACCCTCGTTTTGCTCTTTAAAAAGCGGTAAAACCGAATACGCTCCGTGCATATACCCGAAAAGATTGGTTTTGATCACCTGCTCGTGAACTTCCATCGGAATTTCTTCAAACTTTCCGCTTGCCATGACTCCTGCATTATTTACCCAGATATCAATTCTTCCGAATTCTTCTACAGCAGCTTTTAAAAGATGATCTACTTCTTCAGCTTTTGAAACATCGGTAGGAACTGCAATGGCATTCACACCTAATTCCTTACATATTTCTAAAGTTTCATCCAAAGCTTCCTGACCTCTCGCTGCGATAACAATATTGCAGCCTTCAAATGCAAATGCTTCTACAGCAGCTCTTCCGACTCCGCTGCTTCCGCCTGTGACAACGACAGTTTTACCGCGAAGGCTTCTTTTTTCTAAACTGTTTTGTGATTTCATATGGTGTTATTTATAGATTTGATATGAGTGTTGTTTATAACCTATCTATTTTTACACCAAATACGAGTTTTTGGATATTAATTTTAAATCAATTTATAAAAAAAGAAAAACACGGACTTAATTGCCCGTGTCTGATTTGAAATAATATTTAATGCGTGTTTTATCGGTATAAATCGAGTTCTAAGAAATTGTTTATCTTTTTAAGCTCTTCCTTACGACTTTTCTCTGTTTCTTTCATCATTTCCTCCGGGGTATAGCTTTTTCCTCCGAAAGAGAACGCAACCACTTTAGCACCACTTGCTGAAATGTTCATTTGCCTCATATCTTTCACGGGATCTTCCTTATATTCCTTCCAAAGCTTTCTGAATTTATCTTCAGATACAGGGATTTCGCGCGGTTTCATGCTTGAATATTCTTCTGTTGCTGTAATATTCTTTGTCGCAACAAGGTTGAATGAATGATCACCTTTAGAGTCCTCTATTTTCACGATAAGACCGGGAAGGCCGGAAAATTCATAAGGCCCGTCCTGCAAAGGTATTTCCGGAGCAAACCAGGCTACCCAATTTCTTCCTCTCCATTTTGCTGTTGCTTTCTGAACATCATAGCCCAAAACTTGGCTTTTTTCATTAGAAATTTTCCACTCTATTTTTTTATCATTGGCAATGCCAAGCCTTGTAGAGCCAATACTTCTTTTCAGCATTATTTTATAATCAGGATATGATTTTGTGACTTCAAAGCTTATTTTGGGCTGCTTAAGATCTGTAAAATCAAAATGATTATTCTGTGTCACTTTAGCATTTTTAATTGTTGTAGTCATCACAGAATCATGTACATATCCCACCTGACTGTAAAATATTGAGCCTTTGGGAGAAGTAAGCAGAACCATATTTTCAGTTTCAGATTGATCTCTGTTCAGAGAATCCATTTTAAATCTGTACTCATAAATAAACTGCTTTGATTGTGCAAAACTTAAACCTGCCATTAAGAGTAACAGAAAACAAAATTTAATTTTCATATGATTGCTTATCTTAGAATGTAACACTTTCTTCTCTCATATTATAAATAATCACATGAGAATCTTCTTTTTTACCTGTTTTATGAACGGATTTTGCAGCAATAATCTTAAAGTTTTTAGGGCTGTAAATGGTGTAGGTTCCGTATTCTGCGTTGTAAATTACCTTTTCTGCATTCTCAAAAGAAATGTTATCATTTTTCATCATCACGTTTCCTTCATAAATTGTGGTTTTGTCTTCTGAATTTTTTTTCGATTTATCAGATTTAAATGTAAATGATTTCATTACCCTTTTTTCCTGAGCAAAGGTGGTTTGAGAAACCAGCAGAAGCATAAAAACCCCTGAGATTGTAAAGAATCTTTTCATATATTCGAATTTTAATGAGACGAAAATACAGATAAATCTCTATACTGTGTGAAATTTATTATTTATTTAAGAATTCTAAGAATTTTTTAACTAAAATCTATAGCAAAACCTTCAGTTTTATTTCGGATTTTTAATCTGCATGTTCTTTTTCAAACTCAATGAAGAAATATTATTCTCAAAAGTAAAAGGTACAGACTTCAACGTTTTATCTTTCTCCGGAATCAATACATTAAAATGCAGATGCTCACCCGAAACGAAACCGGTTGCTCCACTAAGACCTATTGGCTGATTTCTTTTCACCGAATCACCAACTTTTACTAAGCTTCCGTCTTTTTTTAAATGAACGTATTGCGTAAACAATCCACTATGAGGGTGATAAAGGGTAATATAATTCGCATAAGGCGTCCATTGCTTATCTTCTTTACCATATTTGTAATCTTTTATAACACCTACCACAAAACCATCATCTGCACTTGTAACCGTGTCGCCAATTTTCATGTCGAAATCTATGGCGTATCTGCTGTAATCGCTGTCATGACTAAAACCTCCGTTATCAGATTGCATAATTCTATACATTTTACCTTTAGGAAAGGGGAGTGCAAGATCATTTTGTTTTATAATTTTCTTGTCATCTCCAAAGGCGGAGATGAAGCTGAAATTAAATTTACCACCATCAAGCTTTTTTGCCGGTAATCTAAATTTTCCTTCTGAATTTTCGTTTATCGTTACTCTTATCGTATCATTAATAATATTTTCATCTTTTAAATAATCAGAAAAAATATTTACTCTAAGCGGAGCAAACAAAGGATTTCGAACAGTTAGCGTAATGCTATCATTATTGTATTTAAAATCATGATAATAAGAAAATTGGTAATATTTTTCTTTAGGTAATTCCTGCGCCTTGGTGAAAGAAAAAAATATGCTTATAAAAATAAACAGAACTTTACTAAACTTCATTTGCCTGTATTTATATCAAAAATAAAGAATTTATCACAAGTATTTGAAAATTAATAATTATACACCTTAGCTTTGGCTACAACAATCTTTGATTTGGGCACATTGTTCTTTTCACGATTTCCCAACTTTGTACTGTAAAAATTAATCAATTAAAATATTTAAAAAATGGACACACAAAAAGTATGGTTTGTAACCGGAGCATCAAAAGGTTTAGGTTTAACCTTAGTAAAAAGATTATTGAATGAAGGATATTCTGTAGCCGCAACTTCCAGAAACCTGTCAGAATTGAAATCTGCGGTAGGTTCTGAAAATGCATCATTTCTTCCTTTAGAGATGGATTTGATCAACGAAGCAAGTGTAGCAGAATCAATTAAAAAAACAGCAGATCATTTTGGGAAGATCGACATCATTGTCAACAACGCTGGTTACGGACAATTAGGGACTTTGGAAGAATTAACGGATGAAGAAAGCCGTAAAAACTTTGATACCAATGTTTTCGGTTCGTTGAACGTCATCAGAAAAGCAATGCCTTATTTGAGAGAACAAAAAAGTGGGCATATCATTAACATTGCTTCGATTGGCGGTCTTTCAGGTGATTTCCCGGGATGGGGAATTTATTGTGCCACCAAATTTGCCGTCGTTGGATTTACAGAATCTTTAGCTGTTGAAGCAAAAGAATTCGGCATCAACGCAACAGTAATTTATCCGGGATATTTCAGAACAGATTTCTTAACAGGCGGCTCTCTCCGAACTCCTGAAAATGAGATCGATGCTTACAAAACAGCAAGAGATGTTCAGGCTGCGCACGAAAAAGAGATCAACGGAAATCAGCCGGGAGATCCTGAAAAAGCTGCAAAAGCGATGATCGAGTTGGCGGCGATGGAAAATCCGCCGGTTCATTTGGTTTTAGGTTCGGATGCATTTCAGATGGCAAACAATAAACTAAGTGCTCTTCAGACTGAAATTTCTGATTTTAAAACTTTGAGTACATCTACAGATTATTAACTTTGTAAAGGCAACAGCAAGAAACTGTTGCCTTATTTTAAAATTATGGCAAACAGAAAATTATACAGCATTGATACGGTTTCTGAACTTCACAAAATTTCAGGATTGCCACAACCGCAACATCCGCTTATTAGTCTTGTTGATTACAGTCAGGTAGAATATCAGATTGAAGAATCGGAAATCAGCTGGATTCAGGATTTGTATTTTATCGGCTTCAAAAGAGATTTGCAGGGGAAACTTCACTACGGTCAAAGTCAGTACGATTTCGATGGTGGTTTGCTTTGCTTTATTGCACCAAGACAGCTCGTAAAAATGATTATTGAGAAATATGATAAGAAACCTTCCGGATATCTTCTCGCATTTCACCCAGATTTTATCTGGAATACACCTTTGGCAAAAACCATTCATCAGTATGAATTTTTCGGTTACGACGTGAACGAAGCTTTATTTCTTTCTGAAAAGGAAGAAGAAACCTTAATCGGACTTTTCAAAGGAATTGAAAAAGAATATCAATCCGGAATCGATCAGTTTACCCAGAATATTATTATTTCTCAGATTGAAGTTATTCTGAATTACTGTGAAAGATTTTATCAGCGTCAGTTTATTACCAGAAAGAAAAGCAATCACCAGATTTTGGATAAGCTTGAATTATTTCTTGAGCAATATTTCACGGGAGAAAAAATTATTAATAACGGACTTCCAACCGCACAATCAATCGCTGAACAACTGAATGTGTCAACGAATTATCTTAGCAGCTTACTAAAATCACTTACCGGACAGACAACGCAGCAGCACATTCACGGGAAACTGATCGAAAAAGCCAAAGAAAAACTTTCGACTACCGAGCTTACCGTCAGTGAAATTGCTTATGAACTGGGATTTGAGCACTCGCAGTCTTTCAGCAAATTGTTTAAATCTAAAACTGATATTTCGCCTTTGGAATTTAGGAAGTCTTTTAATTAAAATTAAAGATTTAATTTAATTGTTTATGTTTAAAAGGCCTTTCATGGAAAAAAACTATGGTATATAATTTATTTTTTAACTGTTCAGTTTCGGTCTATCCATCAACGAGTACTTATATTTACCTAAATTTTAAATTCAATGAAAATAGAAATCTGGTCGGATGTGATGTGTCCGTTCTGTTATATAGGAAAAAAGAATTTTGAACAGGCTTTGGAAAATCTAGCGTTTAAAGATGAGGTAAAAATAGAGTGGAAGAGCTTTCAGCTTGATCCGACTTTGGACCAATCGAAAACTAAAACCACTGCAGAATATTTCAGAGAGAAAAAAGGTTTTCCTGAAGAACAGGCAAAACAGATGACCAACCAGGTAATACAGATGGGAAAAGCTTCAGGAATTGATTTTAATTTTGAAAAAGCTTTGATTACCAACACTTTTACGGCTCACAAACTTCTTCACTTAGCCAAAAAACACCATAAAGCTTCAGAAATGGAAGAGGAGCTATTCAAAGCTCATTTTCTGGATGGTAAAAATGTCGGCGATGTTGAAACTTTGGTTTCTTTGGCGGTCTCATTAGGAATTGATGCTGATGAAGCAAAAAATTCTTTAGAATCAGATCAATTTGATTACGAAATTAATCAGGATATTTTAGAAGCAAGGAATAAGGGAATTACAGGCGTTCCGTTTTTTATTCTGAATGGAAAATACGGAGTTTCCGGCGCTCAACCATCTGAAGTTTTCAAAAATGCATTGACCCAGACATACGAAGAAACGGTTGTTCCTTTTAAAGACCAGTCTCAGAATAATCTATCATGTGATGCAGACGGTTGTTCAATTTAACATAATATAATCCATGATTACATTAAATAAAGAATTGACCTATCCGATTTCAGAAACACTTTTTGTTTTTGCTTTGGATTATGAGGCCGGAAAAGTTTTTGATCACACCAGAAAATTAATTACAGGAATTGGAAAAGTAAATGCTGCCATCGAACTTACAAAAGCCATTCACGAAAAAAAACCAAAACTGATCGTCAATCTCGGTTCGGCAGGTGGAAATGGCTTTCAAAAAGGAGAGGTGATCTGCTGTACTCAGTTTATCCAGCGTGATATGGATGTAAGAGGTTTAGGTTTTAAAAAATTTGAAACACCACTTTCCGGAATTCCTGTTATTTTGGAAAACGGATTGAAAATGGATCATCTGAAAGAAGGAATTTGTGGAACAGGTGACAGTTTTGAGATGAATCACATCAATACAGAATACAACGTCATTGATATGGAAGCTTATTCTTTAGCCCTAATTGCAATGCAGGAAAAGATTCCTTTTCTGTGTTTAAAATATATTTCCGACGACGCAGGGAGTGACGCAGCGGATGATTGGTCGGTTCAGGTGCATTTGGCTTCTGAGGCTTTTAAACAAATATTATTTTCAGAGATTTAAATTAATCTTTAAAAAAAATTACAATATTTTAAGAAATTTTTAAAACAGAATTCAGAATTAAATAAATAGTTTTACTCATGAAAACTTCAACACAAATGAATCATGGAAAACGTTTCTGAAATTGCAGCTCATTTTGATTTCACTCAAACCAGAAAATCGAAACGATATCTTAATTCATTTTTTAATCAAAAGTCATTCAATAAAAATCAGACACTTTATGTGCAACAAAAACTAAAGCTATTTTTAGCGAATTTTGAAATTATTGAGTATTACAGAATTAACGAAAGTAAAATTAATGGGATTCAAAAGTTTCTGGATGAGTTCAATATCAATCAATATAATCTGATTTCAAGTTTAAAGTATAGAGAATATTTCAGAGAAATCAATACAAACATTTCTTTGTTGATCGACTTCTTTTATCATTTTGAATTGCTTTTAAGAAATTTCAAAATGAAGGAAATATGTCCGAAATTTTTTATAGAAATTGAAGAACAGATCCTTTTTATCAATTCATTATCAGTATATGAACAATATAACAAAGACCTCGATTTCAAGGAAAAGAAAAACTTTTTGAAGATTATAACACATGAAAATAAAAAGAAAAATTTTGAATCTTTCTGGAGTTTTTTCTACCTGTTTGATGTGTATTCGAGTATTGCAAAAGGAATTAAAATTAATAACTTAGTATTTCCTAAATTCAATTCTGAAAATGCTTTTAACATTGAGAATTTTTACCATTTAGATCTAAAAAATGCAGTTAAAAATACTTTACAGGTAGATTATAAAAATACGCTTGTTTTCACTGGAGCCAATATGTCGGGGAAATCTACAGCAATGAAGTCGATAAGCATTATTATTTTGTTAGCTCATCTGGGAATTGCTGTTCCAGCAGATTATTCTGATATCCCTTTTTATGATAGTATTTTCATGTATTTTTCAGTAAATGACAATCTGAAAGAAGGCTACAGTCATTTTGCTCAGGAAATTATGAATGTAAAAAATGTTTTATTAGAGCTAAAATCAAAAAACTGTTTCGTTGTTTTTGATGAAATTTTCAGCGGAACTAATATTAATGATGCAACTCAAATTACTGTAAAAACTGTAAATGGTTTTTCGAAATTTAAAAATTCAATGTTTATTTTTTCTACGCATTTAAATCTGATCGAAAATCATTTGATAACAAATAGAAATATTTTAATGTTGCATTTGGAATCTTTTTTAGAAAATAATAAGTTATCATTCACATATCAATTAAAGGAAGGTTGGTCTAAACTCGAAATTGGGAAAATTCTTTTTGATGAGTATGGTTTGAATAAATTATTGGATATGGAAGTTGATTATTAATGTTAAGTGATTTGAATAAATTTCAAAAGTTCAAAAAATATCCAATTTAACATAATATAAATTATAGGATTTTTTTATTACGCATAATAGGAGACTACTGGTCTCAATTTTTAGTCATTATAAATCAATTTTAACTAATTAATTATTTATTTGCTTAATCAAATTATTATGGAAATATTTCAAGCGATTCTCAAAGATTAGATTTCATAATTATATTTAAGGAGTTTAGAAATTTTCTGCATTCTAAAAATTTTCTAACTCAAAATGTTAATTTAGAATTTCCTTTAAATTGATAATATTTTAAACAAAAAAAATTTTAAGCGATTCTCAGCGATTAGGATTTTATTTAAACTATAATTATTTTAAAAACCTTTATCATTCAAATCACAATGATTAAATTAGCCAATACAAAGTTTAACATAATATTGAAATTATGAAAAAGTATATTGCAATCAGTGCATTATCTCTTGTATTAATGGACTGTAATAAAAAACCTGAACCTGTACCACCAGTGACAACCACAGATTCTACAGAAACTCCGACAGAAAAAGTTGTTGATACTTTAGGCGCCAAAACATTTTGCTATTTGGGTGTTACCGGAAAAGACAGCGTTTTTGTAAGTCTGGATGATAATTTGGGAACATTTTCCGGGAAAATGGCCTATAAAAATAGTGAAAAAGACAGTTCAAAAGGCGAATTATCCGGCTTCAAATCTGGTGATACACTCAAACTTACGTATGAATTTGCTTCCGAAGGAACCACCAGCAAAAGAGATATTTTCTTTATTCAAAAAGGAAATACTTTAACGGAAGGAATTGGAAATCAGAAAGATGAAAACGGAATAATACGTTATTCCGATGAAAAGAAAATTTCTTACAAGGACGGTCAGAAATTAGAATCTGCAGATTGCAAAACAATTGCAAATGCATTAAAATAATATTTAAATAATGCTTAAAATGCAGCTTCTGAAGCTGCATTTTTTTTTATAATTCACCTGTAAAAGTTTCGATAAATTCTTCAATAGCTTCATTTTGTGTATTCCATGAAGTAATTAAGCGAATTGCCGATAAATTTTCATCTACTTTTTTCCAGACATAAAATTCAAATTTTTCAGATAAAACTTCAATCATTCTATCCGTTAAAATCGGAAAAATCTGATTGGTATGCGTATCGGAAAGAAACTGCACTCCCCTTTCAGACAAAGCATTTTTAATCTTCATCGCCTGTTGATTGGCATTTTTAGCTAAATTAAAATAAAGATCGTTCTGCATCAGCTCTAAAAACTGAATTCCCAAAAGTCTGCCTTTTGCCAGCAATGCTCCTTTCTGTTTGATATTAAACGCAAAATCCTGCTGCAAATCTTTATTATTAATAACAATTGCTTCTCCCAATAAAGCTCCGTTTTTAGTTCCACCCAAATAAAAAACATCAGTTAATTCGGCAATGTCTTTTAAGGTTAAATCACTAATTTCAGAGGTTAAAGCGTGGCCTAATCTTGCCCCGTCCATAAAGAGATACAGATTATTTTCTTTGCAGAATCTTGAAAGATTTTCCAGTTCTTTCTTAGTATAAATCGTCCCCAATTCGGTCGAGTTTGAAATATAAACCAGCTTTGGCATTACCTGATGCGGAATATTTTTATGACTTTCCAAAACAGGAATAATGTCTGACGGATTTAGTTTTCCATCTTCTTTTTCTATGCTTAAAATTTTATGTCCGGTTGCTTCAATTGCTCCGGTTTCATTATTTAAAATATGTCCTGTTGCTGCAGAAATTACGCATTGATAAGGTCTTAAAATCGAAGAAATGACAATCAGATTTGCCTGAGTTCCTCCCGAAACAAAATATACTTCAGAATTCTGATTTTCAATTTTATTTTTAATTAAACTTTTAGCTTTCTGAGAATATTCATCATCGCCATAACCAGCCTGCTGATCAAGATTATTTCTAAGAAGAGATTCTAAAATCTGCGGATGACACCCTTCTGAATAATCGTTTTTAAAGGAAAATTTCATAAAGTAAAATTAAAAAAACTTAAACGAACAAGACCCATCTTTAAAAAATATTTTGTTAGATTTGTAATGAAAATCATCTAACATTTTGAAAACAACATTAACAGAAGAAAATTATCTGAAAGCTTTGTTTCATGTAGTTGACCATGAAGGAAAAGTGACAATTAACGAACTGAGCAAATTTCTCAATGTGAAAATGCCGAGCGTTAATAACATGATGAAGAAATTCGCAGATAAAAACTGGGTAATCTACGAAACCTATAAACCACTTAGAGTTACAGAAAAAGGCAGACGTGAAGCTGCTTTGGTTGTAAGAAAACACCGCCTTACCGAAATGTTTCTGGTAAAAAAAATGAATTTTGGCTGGGAAAATGTACATGAAATTGCAGAACAGCTTGAACATGTTCATTCACAGGTTTTTTTCGATAAAATGGATGAAATTTTAGATTATCCTAAGTTTGATCCTCATGGCGAACCGATTCCCGATAAAGACGGAAATATCATATCTCAGGATTTACAGAAATTAAGCAACTGTAAAGTTGGTGAAACGGTAGTTTTTGCTTCTGTTACTTTATCCGACGATGCTTTCCTGAATTATCTTACCGAAAGAAATCTTCTTTTAAATACTAAAATCAAGATTGTTAAGATTGAAGATTTTGATAAATCTGTTACGATAGAAATTTCAGGAAAGACTGAAATTTTAAGCAAAAAAGCAACGGAAAAGATTCTTGTAAAGCATTAATACAATAAAAAAGCGGATCAAAAACCCGCTTTAAAAATTATCATTTAAAAATTATTTCAAATATTTGGTGATCTCTTCGTCAGTAGGTTTTACCTTACTTACGAAACTGTCAATCAATTTACCGTTTTCATCTAATAAAAACTTTGTAAAATTCCACTGAATTTCGGTGTCTTTCACACCATTCAAACTTTTTTCTGAAAGGTATTTAAAAATTGGTGCTGTGTCTTCTCCTTTTACGGAAACTTTAGATGCTAACGGAAAAGTAACCCCGTAATTTTTCTGGCAGAATGCTCCGATTTCAACATTAGTTCCGGGTTCCTGACCTCCAAAATTGTTTGCAGGAAAACCTACTACAACAAGTTTGTCTTTGTATTCATTCGAAAGCTTTTCCAGATCTGCATATTGAGGGGTAAATCCGCACTCTGAAGCCGTGTTTACAATAAGAATTTTCTTGCCTTTATAATCTGCAAAATTGATGGTTTTGCCTTCTTCAAGCGCGTCTACTTTATAATCGTATATTGATTTTGACATAACTTTGTTTGTTTTTACTTTAGAAATTTCATTTTTTTTCTGTGCACAGCTGTTGAAAAATGCACCCAATGAAATCATCACTATGAAAATCTTTTTCATAAGAAATTTTTTATTAATTAAAATTTAAAACTGTTTGCCGGAAATACTTTATTGATTTCCACTTTATTCAGAAGCATCACATAATCACCATCTTTTTTGGCGCTCGAAGATTCTAATCTAAATGGCATCATCAAATTTCCTACCTTTTTGTAATCTGAATACGTTAAAGTTTCATCTTTTTTTATTTCTTTTAAAAGCATGAAAGATTTTGTATCGAAATAATAGTAATTTTTATTTACATTTTTAGTCAGTTCTACTTTGTGACAGTAGATCTCTCCTACTTTTTCTTTCCCTAAATATTTGGCTTCAAAACCTTTATTTTCCCAATCAATAAAATCATTATCAAAACTTTCTGATATATATTCCGGATAAACCTGAAGCTTATTGGTTGCATAATTCATCGCATAGCCTTTTGTACCGTCATAACCTTCAATAGCAGTATCTTTTCCACCCATTGTGATTACGGTTTTGGTTAAATTTGGCCTTTGCTGATATATTTTGATCGGATATTCGTCTTTAATTCCCAAAATTACTTTTCCCTGAAGTAATACTGAATTCAAAAGCTTCCAATTGGTTAATCCTCCCGATAATTCTATGTTTTTGTCGATAATTTCTTTAGCAGTCTGAGCGAAAGACAATTGCGAAATAATCAGAACGAAAACGATAAGTAATTTCTTCATTAAATCAATTTATAAATTCAAATATAAGCCTTTCTTGGAAAATGTAGCAATGTAGCAGTTTAACAGTGTAACAAAATATCACAATTTTGTAATGTATTTTTAAATCACAAACCTTTTACCTTTTTACTTTTGTCTTGGCTCTTTACAATAGCTTTCTCGCTTTCTCCAAATCTTCAGGTGTATCAATTCCTACTCCGATGAAATTGGTTTCAATTAATTTAATTTTCATTCCGTATTCCAGGTAACGGATGCATTCTATCTTTTCTGAAATCTCCAAAGGTTTCATTTCCAATTTTGAAAATTGAAGCAGAGCATGTTTTCTGAAAGCATAAACTCCGATGTGTTTAAAATAATCAATATCATAAGAAACTTCTCGGTGAAAAGGAATTACCGAACGGCTGAAATACAAGGCAAAACCATTGTTATCGGTAATTACTTTTACATTATTCGGGTTTTCAATTTCCTCTTTTTCGTGAAGTTTTATTTTTAAAGAAGCTAAGGAAATTTCCTGATTATCATCGGCTCTAAAAACTTCAATCAGCTGCTGTAAAGGTTCTAATTTTAAGAACGGTTCATCACCCTGAACATTGATGACAATATCACAGTCTATATTTTGTACCGCTTCTGCAATCCGGTCGCTTCCGGTTTCATGTTGACCGGTCATTACTGCTTTTCCGCCATGATTTTGAATTTCATTAAAGATAATCTCAGAATCTGTTGCGACAAAAACTTCATCGAAAAGACCGGTTTCCACAACATTTTGGTAGGTTGTTGTAATAACTGTTTTTTTACCTAAAACCTGCATCAGTTTTGCGGGAAAACGGCTGGCTTCATAACGCGCAGGAATAACAGCAATGATTTTCATTATTTAATTTTTCTTATTTATAATTAATTGTAGTTCTTCAACAGTGAATCTCACGCAGCCCGACTTGAACGGAGCTCTTTTTGCAGGAACGAAGTGCAAGCAAAAAAGCGGGAGTGGAAGGCGGTAAAGCTGCCCAAAAAAATCTATTCGAAAATATGAACAGAAATATAAATTGCCGAAGTACAAACCTTCGGCAATTTATGTGATTTTTCTTAAAACTCAAATTCTCCTATCAGAATTTTGCTGTCATCTTCCTGTTTATTTTCTTTCTGACTCTGGAAAACAGCAATTTTCCTTTCCTGTCTTCCATCAGAATAATACAGATACACTTCTGCCATAATTGTCGTTGGTCCCGAAAGAATATTCTGTCTTTCACCAAAAAAGTTGGTTTTGATTTTATATTTTCCTTTAACGGCTTTTTTCAGTAAAAACTGTTCCGGACCGAATCCTTGTGTAAAATCATTGCTGATTCTTCCGCCGATTGCAGTAGACTTGTGCTGATAAGAGCAGTCTTCTCCTTTCGGATCTGTTACCCAAAGATCGATGTCGGTATTGTCTTTATTCCAATTAATCACCACACGAATATCTACAGGCAAATCTGCTTTCAAACGGTCATCGATTTTGCTTCCGTCAACGTTTTTATTTTGCTTTAAAATATTGTTGATTTCCATAATCAGGATTTCCTCAATTCCGTTGTCACGCATCGAAATTTCATCTGTGAACTCCTGATACAGCAGAGATTTATAAATATTTAAAGCTTCCTGAGGTCTTTTGTTATCAACCAAAGCCAAAGCGTAATCTCTGTGACTTTGAGCATCGAAAGGTCGCCATTCTAGAATTTTCTGAGTGATCCACAATTCTTTATCGTAATGACCTCTCTGTTTTAAAAGATAATAAATCGTTTTATACAATTCTTCGTTTTCAAGATCCAACTCAGCTAAAGTACTCAAAACTTTTAAAGACAATTCTTTGTTTCCTTTTTTGAAAAGCAATTTAGAAACATCAAAATAATAAGAAACCTGCTTCTCATGTTTTGAACGGTTTTCCAAATATTTATGATAAATCACATCTGCCGACTGTAAATTCTGAAAATCTTTCATGTATTCTGCAGTACTTTCTACATCGACTAAAGTGATTTTTCCTTTGGGCTTAGCTTCAGATTCTGCCAATTTTGCAGAACTTGAAACTTCCCTAGCAACCGCAGAGTTTCTTTTAATACCTAATGCACCTGTAACAACCACTTCTTCAAGTCTTTGATTGTTTACAGTATCTCTCGCAGATTGATTAGAAACTCTCGGATATTCCTTTTTTTCTACAGGTTTAAATTCGGTATTCCACCAGGTTTTTAGTTCTCTGGTTTTATCAAAAGCTTTGGATAAAAGATTTTTTCTCTGTTCTAAAACTCGGCCTTTATTTTGAGAAACGATTTTCTGATAATCAGCCAATAATTCCTGCGGCGGTGTAATTTTGTAGCGTACATAATCATTAATATCATCCAGAACAATTAAACTTGTGTTTTTACTGACAACACCAAATTGTTCACTGATGTTTTTAATTTCCTGACGGTTTTGTGTGGAATTTAATTCCAGCTCATTGATTTTTCTCTGAGCCCAAAACTGAGAAATCTGCCAATTTTCTAACTGTTGAGCTTTTGAAAAATCAACAGGAACTTCAAATTTTTCATTTCCAACTGAGAAAATTGCCGTCAAATTTCCGACATTACCTGTTGTAATTCCAAAAATATTAATTGGTTCACTGATGACCGAACCAATATTTGGAAACAATTCCTGCATATTTGGATTTTCTTTAAATCCTAAAAAAAGAACGGGTAATCTTTTACAAGTTTTTAAAGCAGACTGAGTATCCAGTTCATTTAAATTAATAAAATTTCCGCCGGATTGATTCGCTAATAATTTAAGTAAATTAAAATCAGAAGTTGGTGTACTTGAAATACTGTTTAAAGGCTTCTTAAACTTCATCGTTAAATCTCCGAAATTGGAAATTCCATCAGAAAATAAAAGATATTCTTCTACTCCACTGATTTCTTTTAATGCGCCGAAATCTGTTCCTCCGTCATATTTTACATTTAAAATTCTATTTTTCAGTTCACTCCAGTTTCCCTGAGAAATACTGAATTCTTCAGTTTTTTCGAAAGTATTATTTAACAAAGAAAAAGAAACGGAAACATTTTTATTGTCTGCAAAATAAGCATCTAAGAATTGTAATTCTTTATCACGATTTCTCTTCGAACCACTGTAAGAATTATCCCAGATAATTGCAATTTTCTGAGATTTAGCTTTTTCTTTTACCGGAAAATCCAATCCTACATTGGCTGCAAAATAAAATTTATCGCCTGAAGCTTTTTGCAAAACAACATTTGATGAATTTTGATTTTTAGGAATCGTCACTTTTAAAATTTCATTCGGTCTAAAATCTGTTTTGTTGATTTCTGCAATCCACTGATTTCCCTGTTTTTGAAAGGCAAAATTACCATCCGGATTTTCTAAAATCTTTGGGACAGTTGCCGTTTCGCTGATCCAGACCTTCAGATTAAATTTCGGAATTGTGGTTGCATTGGCAAAGCTTAAAAAATATTGATAATCAGAAGCGAAGTTCTTCAATTCCTGATGATAGATAATCTGAATCGTTCGTGTTCCTTTTTCAGGTAACGGATAAATTCTCGTTCTGAAATTATTTCCTTCTACTTTTTCGATAATTCCGGGATCAACATTTCTTCTTTCGATGCTTTCAAAAACTTCTTTGGCTCTTTCTTTGGGAACAGGAACTGCATTTCTCAGTTTTCCGTTGATGTCTAAAGCATAGCCACTCACTGAAACGCCTTCAGGAAGAGGAAAAGTAAGATTGCCTTCGAGAATTCTGCTGCTTGGATTATAAAAAGTGTATGTTGCTGTCGTTGTGGCAAGATTACCTAAAATTTTGGTGTCAATCTTAGCTTCCTGAAGAATAACAGGATGTTTTTTCTGGTTCTCCACTTCCAGAGTGGGAATTTGTGCAAATGCAATACTGAAAGCCAGCGTTGCCATAAGACTGATTATTCTTTTCATAGTGAATTGTGTTTAATTAATATGATCGACTTTTACTTCTGCAGCTAAAAACGGATAAACAGAATTGATCTGTTTAGCAATAATCCCGAAATTGTAGCCCTGGACTTTTTCAAGTCCGCTGAAATTAACGGCTATTAACTGTCCGCAATTGTTAAATATCGGAGAACCGCTTGCTCCATGCGTTGATGTTACGCTGTATTGAATTTTTGTTCCGTCTGATTCTTTACTGATTTGCCCGTCATACAGCTGAACTTTAATTCCTGAAATAGTTTGCGCTAAATCTTCGCCTAAAGGATAACCGATCATCACTGCTTTTTCACCCGGACGCAAAGTCTGGTCGTCAGTTACAGCATTTTCAAGATTTATAATATTTACAACCGTATTTGGTGTTTCTTTGGTAGTCAATTGTAAAACACCTAAGTCGACCGATACATCTTCAGAAATTTTTTCGATCGTGCATGGCAACCATTCTTCGGCAGAGTTATGCAGAGCGACAGAAATATCAATCGTCTTCATGTACACTTCAATATATTCTTCAGAGATATAGTCTTTTTGAGGGATTGAAGCAGCAATATCAACGGCTTCTGCGGTTTAGTCTACTGTTGGTTGATCTGATGTTACAAATTCTTCTCCTTGGTCTGCTTCGCCTTCACCATCATGATAATCACCTTCTCCTTCTTCATCATATTCAGAAGATGCATTTCCCCAGTTTGATGTGATAAAAGTTTCGTACCCATCTTCCGAAATATCAGTTGTAAGAATGGAAGCAATTTTTCTGCGGATATTTGAAGCATCTGTATTAAGCTTATCAATATTTTCAGGAGAATTCCAGGGTTGGAGAACATGACTGTTGGAAATCATATTTCCTTTTTTATCAACAAAAAATGCAGTCCCGAAAAGCGTTTCTTCAGAAACATCAGGAAGATTCAGCTGAACTTCTTTTCCTTTAATTTTGGCAAAAAATCCGTATCGATGTTTTACCATCACAACCGCATCTTTATAGGCATCATAAATTTTGGTATCGGTATCTAAACAGACGTTTTCGGCAATCGGTTCATCCTGATGATTTTTATAATAATTATATCCAAAGTAAGAAGCTCCACCCAACAATATAATTCCGCCAAGACTGAAAAATGCAATTTTATAGGGATTTCTTTTCTTTTTTTCGGTGACAGGTAAAGCTTGTTCAGGTTGTTTTTCTACAGGCTTCTTTCTAATTTCATTTGATGAATTTTCAGAACTTAGATTTTCAGATTCTAAATTTTGCTGCTCCGAAAAATCATCAGAAGGCGAATTATTGTTTTGCTGTGATTGATTTTTATCCAACTCGTTTTGGTCGGATTCATTTTTTTCATGATCCATTTGTGCTCAATATTAAGTGTTTATAATAAAAAAGTTGATTCTTATTTTAAGAATCAACTTGTGGTATAAATTTAAAAAAATATTTTAGATTATTTCAAATTTTTTAATGCATTCTCTAATTTCGGCATCATTACTTGAATTTCATCAATTGCCAAACCTCCTACAGAAGCTCTGAACCAAGGCTCAGTTTTCTCTTCTCCGAAAGCCGAGAATGGTACTAATGCAACTCCTGCCTCATTAATTAAATAGAAAACAAGATCTGAAGAATTTTCAATAACTGCTCCGTCAGGTTTTGTTTTTCCTATATAATCTAATTTAATGGTAAGATATAAAGCTCCCATCGGCTCAATACTTTCTACCGCTAAACCTCTGGTTTTTAAATCCTGAATTCCGTTGTGAAGAACCTTTAAGCTTTCTTCTAATTTACCTTTAAAATCATTGATAAATGAATTCACATTATCTGCATTCTGGAAATATTTTGCAGTAGCTTCCTGCTCCGGTTTTGGCGCCCAGGCTCCAACGTGAGTCAATAAAGCTTTCATTTTATCAATTACTTGAGAAGGACCAAATCCCCATCCTACACGTACTCCTGTTGCGGCAAGACATTTGGAAATACCTTCAATATAAATCGTAAATTCTCTCATTTCAGGGAAAAGAGACACCGGATCGACATGTTTTGCACCGAAAGTAAGATTAGAATAAATCTGATCGTACATCAAATACAATGGCTTTTCGTCTGCTCCTCTTTTGCTGTTTTCCTCCAAAATCATTTCACAGATTTCTCTTAACTGATCTTCCGTAAACATCGTTCCAGTAGGATTCAGTGGTGAACAAAGCGCTAAAAGAACTGCACCATTTAAGTGTGGTTTCAATTCTGCAGCAGTGGGTAAGAAATTGTTTTCAGGAGTGGTTTTTACTTCTATTGCATCTGCAGAAGTAAGATATGCGTAATGATTGTTGTTCCAAGAAGGTGTAGGATAAATTACCTTATCGCCTTCATCAACGATAGTTTTGTAAACCGCGTAAATCAAAGGTCTCGAACCTGCTGTGATCAGAATATCATTCGCTGAATAGTCTAAATTCCATCTTGATTTTAAATCTTTGGAAACTTCATTTCTCAACGACAATAATCCGTTTGCAGGCGGATAATTGGTCAAATTATTCTGATACGCTTTCTGAATTTCTTCTTTTAATTCTGCAGGAATCGGATACAAATTAGAATTTAAATCCCCAATCGTAAGATTCGCAATTTCTGCTCCTTTCGCTTTTAAATCATTTACTTCATTACCAATTTTTACAATTTCAGAACCAATAAGGTTCGCTGCTAATTTTGAAACTTTCACTTTTATTTACTTTTAATATATTTAGGTTTTTAGGTTGCAGGAATTAAGGTTTAGATAATTATAATGCCTGATTTTAACGCAAAGCTCGCAAAGTTTTTTTTAACAACTAGCTGTTTTTAAGCTCGCAAAGGCATTTGACTACGTCGAATCTTCGATTTCACTCAGCAAAGAACACAAGGCATTTGCTATAATTTAATATTATCTAAATCTAATTTAGGCAACCTTATTTTAATTCAACTGAAGATCTTTTCTTACTTCTTCAATTTTTGCTTCCAAAGCTTTTAATTTATCTTTAAAATCTGTTTTTGATTCTAATACATCTTTTACAGAAACGTAGAATTTAATTTTTGGTTCTGTTCCCGAAGGTCTTACGCAAACTTTTGTTCCGTCCTGAGTGTAATAAATTAAAACATTAGATTTTGGAATATCATCCATCACATGTTTTTCGTTTTCAGAAACTACGAAATTGGTTTGCTCTTTAAAATCTTTCACTTCTTCCACTAAAGAACCAGCCAATGATTTTGGCGGATTTTCACGGAAATTCTTCATCATATTCTGAATTTCTTCAGCACCGTCTCTACCTTTTTTAACGATATTGATCAAACCTTCGTAATACATTCCGGTTTCCTGATAAATCTCGATCAGATATTCGTACATCGTTTTTCCGTTTGCTTTGCACCAAGCTGCAATTTCACAAGCTAAAATGATACTTCCGCAAGAATCTTTATCACGAACGAAATCTCCGGTCATAAACCCGAAACTTTCTTCACCACCGCAAATGAATTTTTCCTGACCTTCAAAATCACGAATCATTTTTCCGATCCATTTGAAACCTGTTAATCCGACTTTACAGTCAACCCCGAATTTTTCAGCAATATCAAAGAAAATATCTGAAGTTACAATCGTAGAGCCGATGAATTCTTTTCCTGTAATTTTGCCTTGTTTTTTCCACTGGTCTAAAATATAATACGTCAAAATGGTATTACATTGATTTCCATTCAATAACTGAATTTCTCCTTCAAGATTTCTAACGGCAATTCCGAGTCTGTCTCCATCAGGATCAGTTCCGATAACAATATCTGCATTGGTGATTTTGGCTAAATCCATTGCCATTTCCAACGCTGCAGGTTCTTCCGGATTCGGAGAATCTACGGTCGGGAAATTTCCGCTCGGAATCATCTGTTCTTTTACCAAATCTATTTTCTTGAAACCAGCTTTTTCCAAAGCTTTCGGTACAGTTGTATAGGTTGTTCCGTGGATTGATGTGAAAACAATATTCAAATTTCCTTTCCCAACATCCTGATAAGTTGAATTTTCGATACAGGCATCGATGTAAACATCATCCTGCTCCTCTCCAATCCATTCGATTAGATCATCATTTCCATCAAATTTAATATCTTCAAATTTTGTAGAATATACCTCTTTAATGATTGCTTCATCATGTGGCGGAACAATTTGCGCACCGTCATTCCAATAAACTTTATAACCGTTGTATTCAGGCGGATTGTGAGAAGCCGTCAATACAATTCCTCCATTACATTTTCTGTCACGAACCGTGAAAGACAATTCCGGAGTCGGTCTGTGGTTTTTGAACAACAAAACTTTAATTCCGTTTGCTGTTAAAACATCTGCCACCAATTTTCCGAATTCTTTAGAATTATTTCTCACGTCATAAGCAATCGCAACACTGATTGCTTCTCCAGGAAACTGCTGCAACATATAATTCGCAAGTCCCTGTGTAGCCTGACCTAACGTATATTTATTTAAACGATTGGTTCCAACACCCATAATTCCTCTCATACCTCCTGTTCCGAACTCCAATTCTCTGTAAAAAGAATCTTCTAAATCAGGAGAATTGCTGTCGATTAATGTTTGAACAGCATCTTTTGTTTCCTGATCAAATGAGTCGCCTAACCAAAGTTTCGCTTTTTCTAATGTTGTCATATTTGTATTTTGTTCGTTTATTTATATAGTTTTAATTATAATCTTATTGTGTCATTTCGAGGAACGAGAAATCCATTTTTAGATTCTTCATCCCTCTTCGTTTCGTTCTGAATGACAATAATTTAATTCAATTTCTTGTTTTCTACCTTCGTTGTTTTGTCTACCTTAAAAGCTCTGATCGGATCATTATAATATACAAACTTCGCAGTATTTTTCACGTTTCCTTTTAATGAATCTTTTACATTGACTTCTGCATAATTTCCGTTTTGAGAATCTAAATTCAGATTAACAATCTTCCAATAGGGAGCAATCAGACTTGCCGTATCTGAAATCTTGATGACCGCATCTTTAGTTTCACCCAAAAAATTAGCGCGGCTTCTGTTTTTCATGTCAACTTCTGCCCTTCTTGTGTTGATCGAACCCATAAAAGTAGCGTAATTTTTTAAATTTAATCTAAAATTATCAGTTTTAATTTCACTAGAAATATTCATTTCCACAGAATCTGAAATTGAAACTTTCTCCAGATTATATTTTGAATAGATCGTAATATTATAAAAATCTACCCCTTTTGTTTTTCTGTTTTCTTTGATTGAAAGGGTTTTATCATCCACATCAATATCCAGATTGTCTGCAATGTTGGGATACGTTTCTACTTCCACAAAATTTTTAGGGCCTTTTGCATAAAATACACGAAACTTTCCATCCAGATCAAGGTTGACAAATTCTTCAACATCGATTTCTTTTTTATCTAAATTTCCTTTGGGAGAAATCTTTCCGCAGGAAAATATAGCCAGTAAACTTAATCCTAAAACTACTTTTTTCATTATTTACTTTTTTTGTAAAGCCAGGTTAGCTTTTTACCATCAATATTCTTAAGAAGCAAATATTTGTTTTCAATAACAGAATAATTAAACTTTATGGGTTCAGGCAGATTAGAATACTGCATGATTAAAGTGTTGTTTTTCAAAGTATAAGTACCTTCACTATTATTTTTACTCCCAACGGAAGAAAAAGATAAATCTTGTTTGAATTCTATGATTCCGGTACCATATTCTTTATTAATATTATTCAGCATTTTATCATCAACTTTGTTTCTATCACCTTCGTTTATACTGATAAATTCCCATTGCGCAGTTATCGGTTCGGAAACTTTCACTTCCGAGCATGACATTAATAATAGACTGAAAATGATGAGATAAAATTTCATAAACTTAAATCACTTCATCAATATTATAATTCTTATGCTCTCTGTTGGTTCGGATAATCATTTCGCCTAAAAAGCCTGCAATGAAAAGCAAAGTTCCCATCAACATCATCGTTAAAGCAATATAAAACCAAGGATTATTGGTTATTAAATGACCGTAAATTCCTCTTGCAACATCGATCAGTTTTGAAACCCCTAACCAAAGTGCAGAAAGAAATCCGATGATGAACATTAAAGTTCCGACTGCTCCGAAGAAATGCATTGGTCTTCCTCCAAATCTGCTTACAAACCAAAGGGTTACCAAATCTAAGAATCCGCGAACAAATCTTTCAGTTCCGAATTTTGAAGTTCCGTAAGGTCTTGCCTGGTGTGGGACTTCTTTCTCAGTAATTCTTCTGAAACCTGCATTTGCGGCCAAAACCGGAATGTAACGGTGCATATCTCCGTAAACATCGATTGATTTGACAACCTGTTTTTTGTAAGCTTTTAAACCGCAATTGAAATCATGAAGATAAACTCCGGAAACCTTTCTCGCTGCTGCATTGAAAAGTTTTGAAGGAATGTTTTTCGTCATTACATTATCAAAACGCTTCTTTTTCCATCCCGAAACAATATCATAATTATCTTCCATCACCATTCTGTACAGTTCAGGAATCTCCTCCGGAAAATCCTGAAGATCAGCATCCATCGTAATAACAACATCACCGTTGGTTTTTTCAAAAGCGGCATGTAAAGCCTGAGATTTTCCGTAATTTCTGGAAAATTTTATTCCGTGAATCTGTGGATGCTGAACTTTCATGTTCTCGATAATGCTCCATGAAAGATCGGTGCTTCCGTCGTCTACAAACCAAACTTCGTAAGATAAGTTGTTGGTTTTACATGTATTATCAATCCTCGAAAAAAGCTCTTCAAGAGATGCTTCCTCGTTCAGTAACGGAATAACTATAGATAAATTCATTTAATTTTAATAAAAAATTATGCTTGATTAGGTTCCTCCTGCGGAATTGTTTTTGTTCTGAAAAACGCTCCGAAAAAGACAGACAAAATTACGTAAAATATCAGGATTGCTGCAAAATATCCTGAAAAATGACTTGCCGTCAACATATCTTTTCCTTTTACAACCTTAGGATCAAATCTTTCAAGTCCTTCTTTGTATTTTTGTTCCAGCTCATCAATGTCTTTTTGGTGTTTTAAAATCTTTTTTGCTGACTGATATTCTTTATCCAATTCCGATTTTTGTCTTGTTACATATTGGTAATTTAACAGTTTTTTCGCATCGGTATCAATGTAATTTAAGAAAGTAAATATGCTTACAATGGATAAAATTCCACCAATAAACATCGGAACAAATGCTCTTTTAAAAGCCTCTCTGAAACCCATTTTGTGGGTTTTCCATCTTGATTTTACAGACCAGAATGCAGTTACCGCATAAATTAAGGGTAAAACGAATGCGTTGACTTTCAATGTAGTATCGAAATATTCAATACCGGAGAAAAAAGAATACACTACAAAAAAGATGATCATTGTAGCAATAAAAAGAATAATTCCTAAGGTAGTCGGACTTTTAGCCATGTTTAAAAAATTTTACAAAAAGATGAAAGATTATTAACTTAAATTTCAGCAAATTAGCTTAAATTCTCAGTTTTTTCATCTGTTTTTCTGCTTTACAGTTTTGAAGTTTAATATTAATTCCTATCTTTGCAACGGCAAGTCCTAAACAACCAGCTCCTGAGAATCCTCCAGGGTGGGAACGCAGCAAAGGTAATTGGTCGTAGCGGTGTGATTTAGGTAGCTTGCCATTTTTTATTTTTATAAAAAAGAGATTAAGATGATTTTATTTAAATTGCTTAATCTCTTTTTTTGTTTTTATATCTCGAAACTTTCTCCCAATTTTGGTAAAACCAATTCTACATTCTTGTCAGCAAAATGTTTCGCCGCACTCTCGTGATTGATTTCAATTGCAGGAAAAGTATCAAAGTGACATCCGATCACTTTCGGAGTTTTCAATAATTCTGATGCTGCAAAAGCCGCTTTTCTTGCACACATTGTATAATGACCACCAATCGGAAGAATCGAAAGGTCTAAATTTCCAAACAATGAAGGAAACAACTGCATGTCTGCCATTACTCCTGTATCTCCTGCCAAATACAAATTTCTCCCTTCAGGAAGTCTGAAAATATATCCTACAGGAACTCCACCATAAGTTCCGTCAGGAAACGAACTTGTATGATGAGCCGGAACCATAGAAATTTTCAAATCATCGATTTTTGCAGAACCTCCGAGGTTTACATCGTCTGTATTTTTTGCATTTTTAAAGTAAGCACAGATTTCCGGCTGACCGATAATTGTAGCTTCAGGGTAATGTTGCAAAACCTCTCCTACATCGGCAATATGATCTCCGTGAGCATGAGTCAGTAAAATGTAATCTATTTTTTGAGCGGTGATATCAAAACCTGATTCTGCTTTTTTGTAGTTGTAAAAAGGGTCGCATAAAATCGTTTTGTCTTTGTACGTGAACAAAAAACAGTTTTGTCCTAAGTATTGTATTTTCATTTTTAATTCATTTTTGAATATTGCTAATTTTTTTAAAACGCAAAGAGCGCAAAGATTTTTATATAAATTATTCTGTTTTTAAGTTCGCAAAGGCGTTTGACTACGTCGAATCTTCGATTTCACTCAGCAAAGTTTTGAAAACTATTTCGATGGAAATTTATCTTCAATCAATCTCAGATTAATGCAGTGTTCTAAATAAGCTTTGCAGCCATCTAAAACGGTTGTAAAACCACCCGTATTGTCATTAATGACAGATAAAAGTTCATCTCCTGCTTCAGAATATCCAAAACTTTTGATGATAACTAATGTTCCTTTTTCCATTTCTTTAAACTCATAATCGACATTGTTGGAAAATAATCCCCACGTTGTTTTTATAAGCTGATTGGGAATAATCTGATGAACTTTAACCTCAGATTTCGCATCGTACATTTCCCATTCCCAAAGGATTGTTTCACCTTCCACGAGTTTTCCGCTCGATTTTGTAAACCAGAAATTGGTTGTGATTTCTGGATTGATAAACGCTTCGAAAACTTCGTTGATCGGTTTTCTGATGAGCATCTGAGCCTGAACGAATATTTTAGATTCCATAACAGAAAATTTAGCTAAAATAATTAAGACCTACTGCCGTTAAAACAGCCATCATTAAAGTCATAATTCCTACCTGTTTCAAAAAAGGATCGAGCTGTTTCGGTTCTTTTACCGACATGATGCTTCTTCTTAATTTTGCCACAGGAAACAAAAGAATCATTACAATAAACACATAATATTTCTGAAGTTGAATGAAATTATTTAATCCTAAAAAGATCAAAACTAAAATCAAAGGAAGCTGTAATAAAACCATTTCGTAGATCATGGCATTCTTAAAGCCAATTCTCAATGCAAGGCTGTTTTTACCTGATAATCTGTCACTTTCGATGTCTCTCATATTGTTCAGATTCAAAACCGCCATGCTCATCATTCCTATCGCTGTTCCCGGTAAAAGAATGTCCCACGAAAAAGTTTTAGTGAACAAAAAATAACTTCCGCAAACCGAAACCAGACCGAAAAATATGAATACAAAAATATCTCCCAATCCCATATATCCGTAAGGTTTTTTACCAACTGTATAGCCGATTGCCGCCAAAATACTCGCTACTCCCAATCCGATGAAAATGTAAAATTCATTCATAAATTCAGGGATAAAAGCGATGTACAGAAGTGCAACAGTTGCTACAAAAGACAAAACAGAAAAAAGAATTACTGCATTTTTCATTTGTTTTGCCGTGATTTTCCCTGATGCGACAGCTCTTGCTTCTGCTTCACCGATTCTTTTGGCATCAGTTCCTTTCACGCCATCTCCATAATCATTCGCATAGTTTGATAAAACCTGATACAGCAAAGTCACCAACAGTGCCAAAGCAAAGATCTTCCAGTCCCAGGTTCCTCCCTCTTCTCTGAGTCTCCATTTTGCGATGAAAGATCCCATGATGATTCCGCTTAACGATAACGGCAACGTTCTAAGCCGTGCGGCTTTTATCCAATCAATCATAATTTATGAGTAGTGAGTAATGGGCAATAGGCAATATAAAATCTGAAGATTACTCATTACTTATTGCTCATTACTTATATTAATTTGTTTCTATTTTATAAATGCAGTAATTGAGCAGTTTTTTGAGCTTTGTAAAATTTAAAGCAACTATTCTGAACCGTCCTGCAGAGGTATAAAAAGTGATACTTCCCAAGTTTGTTTTTCTTTGCCAAAAATACTGAGAAATTTTCACAGTCTGAAGCTTTTCGACCTCAAAAGTTCGGTTATCGATGTCCCAAATTCCTGATTTTAATCTAATGAATCTTTCATTATAAAACAATCTCAGGTTTCTGAAGGAAATCAGAATACATATTTCGACTAAAACAATATACACAACTGCTAAAAACCAGTAGTTTATCAACAAATCTTTTTCAATAATAAGAAACAAAAGAAGCGGAATAATAATGAACTGAAAAGTATTGACGATAATTAATCTGAAATTCGGTTTCAAAAAGTTTTCAAAAACAGGATTTTCTTTCCAGATTGTTGAGATCAATTTTGATTTTTCTTCATTATTAATTCCCGGAACGGCTGCAACATTTTTCTCATCTTCTTCTTCATTTTTTCCGATTTGCAGGAATTTCACATAAGAAATCTTCATCTTCTTCTGAATCCAGTTTTGCGTTTCGGTAATGATCTGAACTTTCGATTTGTTGACAATTGAATTTCTTGTATTAAACAAACCATATTCAAAAGAAAAGCTCTGATTGTTTTCCGTGATTTTAAAGTTGAAAAATTTAATGATGGTTCGAACTGCATTCACGATGATTCCGATAATAATAACGACTAAAACAATCCCCAAAATGACAGGTATTGAAAATGCCAGAAATCTTTGTTCCACAGTATCATAATCCAGCTGAGTATCAAATTCTACCTTTTTAAGTAAGTTGGCAAGTTCAGAAAAACCGTAAATCAGCAAACTGACCATTGCCAGAAAACTCCGAACATAATTTGCCGTTATTCCATATTTTAAAATGCTGAAAGTAGAAATTTTAATGGAACGAAGGTCTTTAATTTCTTCATTTAATACAATATCATCTGTTTTTTCTATAGAGTACTCAACAGTAGTTTCCGTTAAAAGATATTTCTTGAGATCGATCGCATTCTGTTTGGTTAAAGCAGAAATTTTCACCTCTTTTTCAGAACTTCCGGGTGTATCAATTTCAAGTTTATAAATATTAAAAAACCGATGAATAAAAGGCTGTGAAATATTTACTTCCTGAATATTTTTCTTTTTGATCTTGGTTACCGAAGTATTGATAATCCCTTCATGAATCACAAATTCCTCATTCTCTTCGTCGATGTAATATTTAAAATGAAAGTATTGTAAAACCGCTGAAACAATAAGAATTAAAAGTGCTGCAACGATTGCTACAATAATCATCCAGGATTCTACTTTTTCCTTTTTAACAAAGAAAAGAACGATTAAAACCCATAGGTTTTTAATTACCATTCCGATATTATACAAAAAAAGCAGAACGATACCTGTTTTTGACTGTCTTTGAGGCTGAAAAAAAGAATTAAGCTTCTCCTCCATCTTCTGTTTTTTCTTGTGAGATCGTTCCACGGATATGATTGTTGATTCCTTCCGCGATCTCTTCAGGTAAACCGTTGATGGTAACATCTCCACCATTCACTCCTGCTGTAAAAACGGCAATCGATTTTAAGTTTAATATCCTTGAAAACCAACCCTGTTCTACTTTCACATGTTGAATCCTGTTGAAAGGAACAATGATAATGCTTCTTTTCAGCCAACCGTATTGATAGACCAAATCTTTTTCCCGAACAGCATATTTCCTGAATTTAAAACCAATGATTGCATTCAAAAACAGAAAAACAATCATCAGGAAAATTCCGATAACAATTGTTAAAATCTGTAGTTTTGTTAAATTTAAATAAAAGAAATAAAAAGCCACTCCAACAGCTCCGATTAAAAAAATCGAAAACAATGCAAGATTTAATAAAATAATCCTGAGATATTTTGGAGAAACAGCCGTCAGTTTCAGATCATTGAAATCAGGAATTTCAAGGTCGAAAATCTGAGGGTTTTGAAAGTTTTGATTCATATTGTTTTAGAGCTCTCGCAGATTTTGGAGATGACGCAGATTAGTTTTTTATTTGTTAAATCTGAAATAATTATTTTTGTATATCCGTTATTTATCATACTTGGATTTCACCACGAAGCTCACTAAAGATTTCACCAGGAACACAATAGTTGTGAGCTTTATGGATAACCTTAGTGTACGTTGTGGTAAAAAATAATTATGATTACAGCAAACAGCATTTAATTATAGCATATTGCGGACAATCAGATAATTATTTAAACAAAATAATAGGTAATGAAATTGCTCATTACCTATCACTTATTATTTATAATTAAGAAATCCACTGATCTTTTCCAAAGTCAGGTTTTCTTTTTTCAAGGAAGGCATTTCTACCCTCTTTTGCTTCTTCTGTCATGTATGCCAAACGGGTTGCTTCTCCCGCAAAAACCTGCTGACCAACCATTCCGTCGTCAGTAAGATTCATTGCAAACTTCAGCATTCTGATGGAAGTCGGAGATTTTGCTAAAATTTCCTGAGCCCATTCATAAGCCGTATCTTCAAGCTCATCATGAGGAATTACGGCATTTACCATTCCCATATCGAAAGCTTCCTGAGCTGAATAATTTCTTCCTAAAAAGAAAATTTCACGTGCTTTTTTCTGTCCGACCATTTTAGCCAAATAAGCTGAACCGTAACCGCCGTCAAAACTTGTAACATCAGCATCGGTCTGCTTGAAAATAGCGTGTTCTTTACTTGCTAAAGTCAAATCACAAACCACATGAAGCGAGTGACCGCCACCTACAGCCCAACCCGGAACCACAGCAATTACCGCTTTCGGCATAAAACGAATCAGACGCTGAACTTCCAGAATATTTAAACGATGTCTTCCATCTTCGCCTACATAACCTTGCTGACCTCTTGCTTTTTGGTCGCCCCCACTACAGAAAGCCCAAACTCCGTCTTTAGAACTTGGCCCTTCTCCTGAAAGCAAAACCACACCAATTGATGGATCTTCTGATGCATCATAAAAAGCATCATACAATTCTGAAGTTGTTTTTGGTCTGAAAGCATTACGGATTTCCGGTCTGTTGAATGCAATTCTTGCCACACCGTTGCATTTTTTATAAGTAATATCTTCGTATTCCTTTACGGTTTTCCACTCGATCATTTTGTAAAATTTTCCCCAAATATACGGAATTGGGGAGAGATTTTATGATATTCGGTTTTGAAATATTAGTAATGGGTGATTGGTAATTGGTAATTAACAATTTGGAAGTAGCTTAATATATCAACATATTTGCTAATAATTTTAAATTTAATAATCATTTGTCATACTCAATGAAAACATTTCTTTTTTATTTTTTGCTTTTATTATCAATTAATATTTTTGGATGCAAATGTGCTTATGAACCCGATATTGAAAGTTCCTTTAAATCTGCAGATATTGTATTCATCGGAAGTGTTTATGATATCAATACTTCATACAAGACAGGATATTCGAATGTTGAAAATTCACTTTCAAAAGTAAAGATTGAAAAGATTTACAAATTTTTAGAAGATGATTTTAAAAGTACAGAAATTACTTTTTTCGGACAGCAGCTTAACTCCTGCGATTTTATGTTCAGAGAAAAAGGAAAATATTTGATTTTTGGATATTTTGATCCTGACACAACCTTCTTTTATACAACTCACTGCTCCGCAACACAATTAATAAACAACTTAGATCAAGATGATTATCTTCTCCTTAAAAAACTCAGTCAGGAAAATAAATCTAAGCAAACCAAAAACACAGAAACGATATCAGATATTATAGAACTTGAAGATAGGTATCCTCATAAAGATGTTACTAATTTAAAGCTGAGCAATCAACAACTTTCTGAAGAAATTGAGAAGCAGAGAGTCTTCTTTATCGTAATTATTTCTGTTTTATTGGTTATTATTTTAATTCTAATTTGGATGCGTCGAAAAAAGAAGTAGTTTTTTGAATCAAATACAATTTTAAAGTTTTGAAAATCAAATCCTATAGGTTATAAAAAAACCGACTCTCTCGAATCGGCTTTTCAATTATAATTTATCTAAAATCTTTTTCGGAAGAACTTTTTCCAGCTGTTTTTTATATTCTGTATCGGCAAAAACCACTTTCCAGTTTTTCTTGTCTTTTGAAACCGCAACCATTTTCATCGGAGCATTGATAACGTAAGCGCCTTCTTTAGCAAGATATTCCACGCTGCCTTTTCCATATTTTTTAGTCAGCATTTCTGAAATAGATTTTTTCATTTCTTCATTCATCGAGCTTACATCTGCTTTGAGTTTTAAATAATAACTTGTGATAGAAAAATTTTCACCGTCTACCAATTCAGGTTTTCCGACTGAAGCAAATTTCATATCCAAAACATCAATCTTCACAAACGGATTATTATAGGTCATGTTCAGCATTTGGGTGAACTGTTCTTTGTTGACAACCGTAAAAAACTTTGGATAGAAACAGTCTACAGTCTGATCAATCTTTTTGTATTTAATGGTATTGGCAAAATAAACCAGTGATTTTCTGATAGACTGATCCTCTGCATTTGCTTTTGTCTGCGCGAAAGAAATCAGAGAAAACAGTATAAAAAGTGCTGTGATGAATCTTGTTTTCATTTTAGATTTTAATTATTTATATGAAACCTCATAGGTTTTGAAAACCTGTGAGGTTTAAAGACTTAAAAGTAATAAAAAAACCGCCTTTCACAAGACGGTTTAAGATATTTTATGAGTGTTGATTAAGGTACTTTTACCAATTCAACATCGAAAATTAACCATGCGTTTGGCGGAATTACTCCTCCTGCACCTCTTTCTCCGTAACCCATCACTGGCGGAATCAATAAAGTAGCCGTTTCACCTTCTTTTAACAATAAGATTCCCTCGTCCCAACCTTTGATTACTCTACCTGTTCCTACAGGGAATTCAAGAGGCTCATTTCTTTTAAATGATGAATCAAATTCTTCACCATTCGTCAGTTTACCCGCATAATGAACTTTAACGTTATCTCCAGCTTTTGCAGCTTTTCCGTCAGTCTTCTTAGTGATTTTGTAATAAAGACCAGATTCTGTAACCTGCATTCCAGCTTTTAATTCTTCCAAAGCTTTCTTTGCTTCAGCTTCAGCTTTTTCAGCCATTGCTTTGTTATTGGCAGCAATTTTAGCTTTTCCTTCGTTAAAAGTTTTTGCAGCATCGTAGTTTTTATACTCATCTCCCTTGCTGAAAATGCTTACTTTCTCAAGTACGATGTCAGTTTTTGGTTTATCCTGAGCTCCTTTTTCCACAGCAGCGATAGCATCAATCGTTTCAGTTCCGCTAACTACAGATCCGAAAATCGTGTGTCTTCCGTCTAACCAAGGAGTAGCCACTTCCGTGATGAAGAACTGAGAACCGTTTGTGTTTGGTCCTGAATTCGCCATAGAAAGAATACCTTTTCCTGTATGTTTAAGATCGTTTTTCTCGTCTTCAAATTTATATCCCGGATCTCCCATTCCTGTTCCCTGAGGATCACCTC
>Ga0256786_1000163_pt1 | contig 45360 bp, 41 predicted proteins | sample MC6MC0937MT_FD_186053 | JGI IMG/M metagenome (GOLD analysis project Ga0256786, IMG submission 186053) | Metatranscriptome of enriched soil aggregate microbial communities from Iowa State University, Ames, United States - MC6-MC0937-MT... | ecosystem: Environmental > Terrestrial > Soil >...
AAAGCTTCTACAACTTTCTGTGTTTCATTCTTTTCGGTCCCCAATTTATTTGAGATGGTGTTTACCAATTCTGCCTTTGTCATTTCCTTTGTAAATTTTAAATTTTAGGTGTGCAAATTTAGTTAAAAAAAATGAATAGTAGCAAATTCAGGCGAAAAATATTTCAACATAAATAGCTGACAATTTTATGTTTAGTATAGTATACGTCCGAAAAGAAGAGATTTTTTACATACTCGAATTGTAATATCCGTTTTCTACACAGAATCTGATGAGGTGGAGTTTGGTCTTTAAACCGAGCTTTTCTGTAAGTCTGTTGATGTACGTATCGATGGTTCTGGTGCTTAGATTAAGCTGTTCGCCGATCTCTTTATTACTGAATCCTTCATAGCAGAATTTCATCAGCTGGATCTCTGTTGGTGACAGTTCTTCCTGACTCATTTTCTGTCTGTTCATATATTCCTGTACAGCGAGTGGCTGTTGTTGCCAGGATTCATAATAGGCATCGTAGTCAAAATCTTTGGATGAGATCTGTCCTTTTACAATGTCTTTTATCGTATTGCTGTTTTTCTGACAGTAATAGATGTTTGGGATTTTACCTAAAATCTCTGCAATATCTTCCTGAAAAGTTCCCGAATAAGTGATAATGGGAGTTTCGTTGTTGTTTTTTCTGATGAATTTGATGGCTTCAATACCGCTGAGAACAGGCATGAAAAGTTCTATAATGAAAACATCTTCCTGTCTTCGGTATGTTCTGTTGATAAGCTCATGACCATTGTTGCAATCGTTGAGAAGCATATTGAAAGGGTTTTCCAGAAGCGTTTTGATCATTATTTTTTTAAAATAAAAATCGCTGTCTGCAATAGAAAAACGTACTGTATTGGTCAGTAACTTGCTCATTCTTTTTCGTGATTTGGTAGGTAGAAGTAAAATTCTGATGACTAAAATATGAAAATCTTTCGGATCTGAAAATTAAACTTTACATTAAAAAATTGTAAATAGTATTGTATGCATTGAATTTAATTTTGTGCATAACTGTTTTTTTGTTATTTTCACATTCCAAACCAAATTACAGATATGTCTTCTAACAGAGAAAAAAAATTAAATAAATCTGACGTCAGATCGGGAATATGGAAATTCATATTTTCGTTTGTCATTTTATCTGCTGTTTCATTTACCAGCGTCTTTTTCTTTTTCAAAAGCTATGATACTCAGCTTAAGGGAGTTGATGATGAAGTTGGTCGCTATCGTGACTTGCTGAACAGGGATAATCTTTTGCGTACACATGTAGACAGTATTTACGCAAGAATGGAGCTTTTAGATTCTGATAAAGCTTATAACGATAATTTTTTACGCACCTATATTCTCGATAATGTTCGGGAAGCACAGGATATTATGGGAGCCGATAGCGCTAATAATTTCAAGCATTATGCTGTTTTAATGCAGAAAATAAAGCCAATGCTCAATCTGAAAAGTCAGATAATCAGTGTTTCTTTCAAACAACAGATTGCGATACGCAACGTTCAGGAATGTCAGGGAAAATCTAATCAGATCAACAATAAAATGAAAATAGATCCTACCAGAAAGTTTACAGGTAGAAGAAGATAGCCATTATTTTAAAGTAAAGAAATTATGCAGGGCCAGATCACACTATCAAAAAAAGAAAAACAATATCAGTTTTTATATCTGATTTTAATGCTTGTTGTTGCGCTTTTGTTTTTGGGAATTATTTTTCTTAAAAGTTTCGCATCTCCTTTTTCAGAAGCAGATACCAATTCGCTACAGATTCTTGAGCAGAAAGTAAAATTCAACCAGCAGCAGAAAGTCGGGCTGGTTTTAATAGACACCGCTTCAGCAAGAGTAAACAGATTGTCTGTAGAAATTCAGCAGCCGGTAGAAAGAAATGAGGCGGAATTTGCTATACAGGATTTAGCCAATACGTTTCAGAATGTTGTTGTTAACGATCCACGTAAACAGGCATTTCCGCAGATCGGAAAATTTTTCAAAATGAATATGATCGATAAAGACAGAATTATGAAAATGAATGAAACAACAAAAACATTTGAAAAGCAGTTTGAAGACTGCCAGTTAGGATACAAAGAAAAAAGCCAGAGTCTCCGCGATAGGAATAACGCTTTAAACGCAAGATAACACCACAAATTATAATACACATCACAAAAAACTACTATGAACTATTTTCAAAAGAACAGGAAAAACATCATCATCGGTGTTATAGCCACATTACTTATCGCCGCACTCGTTGCATTGTGGCTTCAGAAGAAGGTCATCCATTCGGCAGATGATATCAAAGGAGTGGTTTTCCCGTCTTCGCTTTTAGTAAGAGATACCTTAACGTTTCAGGATAAAACCGAGTTTGCCAAATTCAAAAGATGGGATTTTGGTGATGGCACCACTTCCGATAAAAGCAACGGAATTCACTTTTATGATAAGCCGGGTTACTACAACGTAACTTTGATTATTGACAATAAATACACAAAATCTTTCCCGATTCTCGTTTCGGCAAGAGGAATTCCAAAACCTAAAGACAGTGCATCTTCAGTTACGAAAATTGATGCGCAAACGCAGGCAATGCAGTACGAAAATGTGCAGTTCCGTGCCCTTTCTGATGCTTCTCAATTTACCTGGAGATTTGGGGAAACGGGTAAAATTGATGCTAAAGATAAATTGGCGATTTATGCTTTCCAAAAACCGGGAGATTATGTGGTTACATTGTATACCGATAAAGATATTGAGCCTATTCAGCATCATATTAAAATTCTTCAGGCTTACAATTCTATGGAAGATGAAGAGCCTACATTGGATGAATTGTATGCTAAAAAAGATAATGATTTTAAATATCACCTGCAGCAGATCGCAAACGGAAACAGCTTTAATATGCATTACAACTATCTCCTGAAAACTTATCTGTGCAACAACGAAAATGCAATCGTAAAAGTTTCAGACAGCAAGGTTAATAATTTTTATCTGTACTGTGCAGGTCTTCAGTTTGATAAAAATATGGTAATACAATCTGTAAAACTCAATTTTGACGACGGTATGACCTGTGTAACCAAAGTAGATATCAACCAAAGTAAATAATTTATGCTCCAGTTTTTAGGGCATTGCACCAATCATAAAGAAAAATAAGATGAAAAATAAATTTCCTCTAGCGGCATATTATGTGGGATTATCGGTTTTACTTACCAGTTGTCAGGTAAAATTACCGTCGAGAAAAACCCCTGAGCCACAAAAATACGGGCAGATTGACAACGCTTCAGTAATTAATGGGTATCCTAAAAAATCAGTACCATGGATCGCTATTTCAGACCGTTCCAGAAACACTGCTTATCTAGATAAAAATGATGAAAAATCGTATAAGGAAGTTAAGTTTTTAGAGCCTTTAATGGTTCTGAAAAGCCGAGACGGAATGGTAAAAGTGGCAGAATATATTCCTGATGCATTGATGAAAAAAGTTTCATCAAAACAAATAAAAACTTATGGGTGGATTCCGGAATCTGATCTTTTGCTTTGGAGCAATTCGTTAAAAAATGAAAAAAATGGTTATCCGGTAAGAGTCGCAGTCGTACCAAACAGCCCAAACGTCATCAAAAGTGCTGAAAGGTATTATAAAAATGACTCGATTATGGTTTTTAACTCACCAAGTCTGATCGAAATGGCTGATGTGAAAATTCCAAACGGACAAATGGTTTATGTTTACAAACAGGCTGAAAACAACAAACGCTTTTTAGTAGGGAAAAAACCGACCATCGACATCGATAGCATCAGTACAGGTCTGTACGGATGGGTAAGTTCTGATGTAATTTCTACTTGGGGCGAACGTTCCGCAGTGAAAATGAAAAATACGACGGGCGTAAAAGAAACCACGCTGGGAATTCATGAAGGTGCTCCCGGAGGTGCGGATGCGGATAAACGAACCGCAGTTTTACTTACAGATGTTGATAAAAGACCGCCTCTTGAAAATATTTTTCCGGTAACTTTAGCTTTAAATGAAGAAGCGAAACCAGATACGAGAACAAAATATTTTACCAATGTTTTAGATTACAGTAAAAACTTTGTTAAAAATGTTTTGGGAGAGGCTATTTATTTTGACCGTTACAGAGAAATAATTGATAAGAATAAAAAGGCAAATATCGTATTTGTTTTGGATGTAAGCGCATCAAATACACCATATATTCCGATTGTTGGGTCGCTTTTACAGGATCTTCAGCTCAAATTTGAAAAACCTACCTATTTTAATTCAATTAAATATGGTGTAGTTCTTTACAAAAACAATTCTTGTGGGGAGAATGTAGCTCCATCAGTTTTGAGCCAGGATTACAATAAAGTAATTAAATTTATAGAGGATAAAGTAAATGAAATGAATTGTCCTAGTAATGTCGGAAATCAGCCTCTGAATGAAGGTTTGATAGCTGCAGGGAATTTACTTTCTAATGTTCCGGATGAAACCAATATTGTGATCACAATTGGTACTTCTGCCAACAGAAACGGGAGTATGTCTAGTGTAATTGGTTCACTTACACAAGCTCAGGCAAAGCTGATTATGTTCCAGACGAATGCTCGTTCTTCTGATACGTATAATGATTTTGTTTTGATGTCGGAAAATATTGTTACCAATACGGCAAAGAATGTTGCTGAATTAAAAAAACAAAAAATCATTAAGCAGAGTGATGTCTTAACGAAGAATAATTTTAATCTGATAGAAAGTGACGCAGGTTTCTTTTCATTAGATTTTCCTAAACAGAGCATGGCTCAAGGCTTTGTTATTTTTCCTAAAAAAGGAGACATTACCGCTCCTGGTTTGTTGGTGAAATCCGTCGATAGTCTTATTGCTCAGGTTACTTACGATAACGAAATGATTGATAAATCTTTGAATGAGCGTTTTCATTCTTCGGTAGGTGCAGATAAAACGGAGGTTGATTTCAAATACAAATATCTATATCCGGGATTAACGAATCCTGTTCCTTCGGGAATTGCAGCCCAGCTGATCAATTACGGGAATCCGTTTTTGGCAAAAGGTTATATTCCTAAAGAATTAATGGATTATAAGCAGGGAATGGAAAAAGGAATTTTGATTTCAGAAACTGAATATGATCAGTTGAAAGCTTTCTACAGAGAAGTTTATGAAAATACCGGAGCTGCAAGAACCGATTTTAAACAAGGAAGAGCAGTGAAAGAATATATTAAACTTCTGAAAAAATATAACCCGACCTTGCAATTTTTAGATAAAGGTGAGCTCTACAAACAGCCAATGTCTTATGCTGTAGCGGTAAGCACAGGTTTTGATAATTCTGAGGAAGAAAAAATGTCAAAATATATGCTGAGAGGTTGGACGAAATCAAATATTATTACTAACGAGGAAGCCAGAAGCTACTTTAAATATTATAAAGATTTAGCAGACAGAATGCTTACGCATCGAAATAATCCTGCGGTGAAAATTAAGCAAAACGGTCAGGAATTTTACTGGCTTAGTGAATATTTTATGCCGACAATGCTTCCGGTAGAAGAGCCGGAATACACTAAGCATTAATTGTTTACCGCATAACAAAAAAACGGAAAATTAATTTTCCGTTTTTTTTATGTTAAATTACTTTTTGTTATCTTTGAGATACCAAATATCACAAATATGTCTACTCAAGCATCATCTCATGATGGCAAACACTTTGTCGTTCAAAAGGGAACATGTCAATGTGATCAGGGAGATCAGTTTCCTAAACATATCGTAAGTACACACAACAAACATTTCTGGAATGATTCTGCAGGAAGTGCAGATTATCTGGCTGTTACAGAAGACGACCTACAGTTTGATCCACCCGGTCCAAGTTTTGGAAAATGTAAACTAAAACCAAGCTCAGGCGGTTATCTTCCCTGCGCATATGCACCTGCAGGAAAATGGCAGAAAACTTATGAAAAAGTTTTGGTAATGGATAAAAAATGTGTGACTGAAGTTTCTGAACTTCAATGTACAACTGGTGGCAAAATAACCATTAAAGATCACGGGCAGCGTGGTGAGATGAGCAAACAGAATGTGAAAAATGCAGATGAGAAAATCATCAGACACATGAATCCTCTGGTAAATGTCGATGACTTCAAAGAAACAGCGATGGAAAGCGAAATAGATGCTTATTAATTTTAAAAATTTCTGAGATGTCAAAAAGAGGAGTTTCAAAAATATCCGGTAATACTTCTCCTAAAGTAGGGGAGGCGACGAATTACACTATTGCAGACTGGTATCCTGCGACACCACAAAACCAGCGTAATGCAGCAGGTGTTACTTGGGAATTGTTCAAAGAAAGATCCGACGGCAGATTTACAACAACCAACATAAAAAAAACAGGTACAGGAACTTTTACTTTTGGTGAAGTTGCACAAAAGCATACCTATCGCCTTGAAGCTTATCTTTTTGAACCGGAAGGAAGTGGAGCTTCTACCATTGAAATCACTCCGCAACCTGCAGCAGTTCCGAAAATTGAAAAAGTAGAACTGCAATATGTAGATGATTCTCCCGGAACTGAATTTAGTTTTACGGAAAAAATGAGAGCTCGTGCACATTGCGTTAATTTGGCGGGTAAAAAGTTGAAATTTTCTCTTTGGGAAGATGATCAGACTGGGGAAGGTCATGATGTCAAAAATCTTTTAATTGAAACGAAAGAAGCGTCTGTAAATGCAAGTGGCGTTGCTGTAGCAGAATTTACTTTAACAAGGGCATTGATGCAAAAAGCAATGCAGGGCGAAACAGATCCCGAAAAGCTTGAATTTTATGTTACCGTAGAATATTTTTCGCATACGAAACATGCAACGGATAATGTTAATGTAAATAATCCGCTTCATGCTCCGACTCCGGCAACCAAACCGCAACCAAGACCACAGCAAACAAATAATAATTCTTCTTCGCAGACAAATCCTCCTGCTCAGACTACGCCTCCTCTAAGAGCCCAAAACTCTCCTGCGGCTGCAAAACCTCAATCTCAAAAGGAAGAAAAAGGAATCGTCGACAGAGTTACAGATTGGTGGAACAAGCTTGAACTTTGGGATTACAAAGAAGCTCCGGGAAAAATTACAGCCCAGAAAACACCGACTCCACAAGCAGGCGGCGGGAAAACAGTGAGTATTGTTCAGGATTCTTCTGTTGAGAATTTAACGGATGCTTATTTTGCTAAAAAAGAATACACAAAACTTACAGGTGAAGCAGATGGAAATCATGTGTACACATTTGGCGGAAGAAAAGCCAACAACAAAACTTCTACTGCCGATGAAAAAGCAAAAGTAGCCGATACTATTCTTAAAAGAATCGCAGGCGAATTAAAAGCTGCAAAAAAATATACGACAAAAGAAACCATTATTCAGGCACTCACAGCAAATGAATATGGTACTGATACGGAAAATAGCAAAACCGTTACAATTCCTGTTTTTAAATTGGGGGCAGAATTCAAAAAGATAGAGAAAGCACCTTTAGATTCTAAAGTTTATCTTGTTGCTCGTGCCGCAGGTTTGAACGGAAAACAGGCAACCATTATCATTAAAGAAAAAGATGGTTTCCTAAAAGGTTCTGCAGGAGCAGTTTTACCTGTTCTTGAAATTACAGAAGCTCAGCTGGAGCAACCTGCTCAGGCAGGAACAGAAGTTCAGGGCACAGAGAAAACAGAATTCAAAGCCACAATAGAAAATGGAATAGCTAAAGTTCCTGTCCATCTGAGACCTAAGTCTAATGATGATTTTAAGCAATGGAGAGAAAAATTAGCAAAAGGAAAAGAAGACGGTGAATATACTTATAAATTCGGTGGAGATACTGCCATCGCAAATGATAATGATAAGCGAAGAATTGCTGATATTATTTTAACCAATGCCAAAAAAGGCAATGCCAACAATCCGAAAATTGCTGAAGATAAAACAGCTTTCATTGCCGATATTGAAAGTATTTTAGAGGTAAAAACGTATAAGCAGAATGATACCGTTAAGTTTAAATTGTATAAAAAGCAATCAGAACTTTTATATCTTCAGGTAAAAGCACAGGGAGAAAAACAGCATGAAAAAGACTTCTTGAAAACGGATGGCGCCTATTTCCAATTAACGAAAACAAAACCGGTGATTTTCCCACTCAAAGTAAAACCGGAAAATGATCTTGGCAAAACCTGGGGACAAAATTATTATTGGGCGGCAAGTCAGGGTAATAATATGACGACTTTCAATTCAAACAGAAGCAAAGGAACCAGAAAGCATGCAGGCCGAGATCTTTACACTCAGCCGGAAACCGAAATTGTTGCCATGGCAGATGGTGTAGTGCTAAAAACAGCACCTTTCTATGCCGGAACCGATTATATTGCCGTACATCATAAAACCAACGACGGACGTGAGTTTATCATCAATTACGGTGAAGTTGCGCCAAGCAAGAAAGAAGTAAAAGAGGGAGATCAGGTTGTACAGGGACAAAAACTGGGAGTTACCGGTTATCTTCACGGGATTACAGTGATCAGCGGTCATACTATTTATATGATTCACTTCGAGCATTATACAGGAACTGAAGGTTTTGATTTAGATAAAAATCATATCTTGTCGGGCGACAACAAATATAAGCGAAGAAGCGATCTTGTAGATCCGCTGGAAATTTTGAGAGAAGGATATAAAAATACTTTCGATGATGACACTGGTGATGATGAATTGTTTACAGAAGAAGATGGTAAACAGGCAATTACCGATCTGTACAACCGTTATAAAAACAGTACGTGGAAATGGAAATGGGAAGGTTCGGAAGAAGAAGTTGAGGTTACAGGCAAACAGTTGGTTACCATTGTAGAAAAAATGTACCGATTAGAGACTTCTCATTTTAAATCAAAACAATATCAGCATTGCGGAACAGGAGGTATGGAAGCGTTTGGAGAACCACCTTATTATGGTTGGGATTCTTCACTTTTCATCGAGCAGCCAACAGGAACATGGAGTGCATTTGAAGGTAAAGGTCTGAGTGGAGCAGGAGGAAATGCACAGATTACCGATAAGCAGAAAGAGTTTGTAAAATTACCTTCTGTACTTGCCGGAATGGAATACAAAGCAAAATACATCATCAAATACAACGGAAATTATGCAAGATGGTTTAATGCGAAAGATACAACCGCACAAACGGCTTATCAGGATTCTTTAAAGAATATCAGAGCCAGATTTATAGAAGCCTTGTAGTTTATATTTAAATTTATGATTAAAAAAATGAAGCAAAGCGCAATACTATTTTTTGTTTTATTCATGTTTGGATGCCAGAAGGCGTCCAATAAAGCAGAACCGATTGCTGAAGTAAAAAGTGCAGAAGTTGTTCAGCCAAAAACTGTTGAGCAAAATTCAGAGATCGATTGTGAAGAGTTTTTCCGACAGCTTGTTTTGTCCAGCAATCTTCCGGCGGTAAAAAATTACAAGGATGTTTTTATCAGAATTGAAAGCAGTTCTGATGATAAAATTGTTTTGGAATTATATGTAAAAAACAATCTTTCAGAATCTTCACAGAATAAACAGGTAGTAGAAAATGCAGTTGCGTGGCTCAACTTTGTACCCGGTTCAGAAAAACTTTTTGATATTACGGCTGATCCAGAAGAACCTGTGGAAATTAGTTTCAAAAAAGAACTTCTTACTCAATATGATTTCAGAAAAGTTTGTGGTATTACAACCAGAAAAAATGAAAAATCAATAGCCAATATTGCTAAAACTAATTGTAAGGAGCTTACTGGTGAGATGATGTCGGGTGAGGAATGTATCATTTCTTCCAATTCGCTCGAAGATGTTTATCAGGAGATTATTAATCAGTCGTTGGTAAGAGATTCGGAATTTCTGTTTAAAAAGCTTCCGAAAATCAATACTTCTGAAAAGGTAAATAAAAATGGAATCGTTGAAATTTCTTATAAGATCAATAAAAATTCGGTCATCATTGAAATGCTCTATGAAGGCGGAGTCACAGATATAGAATTGTATAACCAGAATCAGTCTGTCAGGAGAAAAATTGTTTATAATGCCGATTAATTTTAAAGATTTTTTGAAAAGAAAATAATTATAAACCTTTACGATAATCTGGAATCGCAATTTTCTAAATGAAGCTCTAAAATTTATGATGATTCACTTTATACTTCCCGGAGATACACTGGAAAACATTGCAGAAAAAATTAAGCTTGAAAATCCTGTATACGTTAAAGAATTTCACAATACCTACTGCAGACATGAAGATTTTATCGAAAAAGAGCTCATCCCCGGAAAGAAGCTTCTTTTACCTGATTTAAAGAAAATAAATGATTACAACGCAAGAAATGATGCGCCCTTCAAAAGTTTAGAAAGAAATCCGGAGATTATATTTGATCCTGTTGGGTTTTTGAATGATTTTAAAGTTAAAATTAAAGAATCAACCGATGACGGCGGTAAAATAATCGAGAACGCATTCTCTTATGTTGCATCTTTACAATGGATTAAAAACGAATTCAATGAACATCTTTTTCATTTTTCAAAAGATCAGTTTTCGAATCTTCATGATACCAAAATGAGCTATCTTGCTGTCGAAAGCATGAATTGTTTAGGTTCAGTCGAGGTTTATGCTAATTCTAAAGGAGAATTAGTTAGAACTGCTGTAAAAAAGCAGATTTTGAATGATTTGAATGGGATAATGGCAAAATTGTATGATCTGTTTCCTGACAAATATGCTGCAATTTATCTTGAAGAATTTAAATATGTCGTTCAAAACCCTGTACTTTTTGATCAGAAAATGAAGCAGGATTACTTCTTGAAAACGTATTTTTCCTCATTCCGAAATCCTTTTAGAAACGGAACATCTTTTTTTGAAATAAATTTCAATTCTGATTCGTTATCTATTCAGCAAACAGTAAATTCATTGGAAAATCAAAACGAAATTTCTCTTGTTCAGTCTTTAGCTGATGATACTCAAAATGATCTTAGGTTTACAGGAAATCTTACTGTTTCAAAAAATGATGGATTGATTAAAAATATGGATGTCCGCCAATCATACAAACAATATGATATAAAATATACGACCGACTTTAGCTTTGAAGCTGTCTGATTAAATCGTCAATTTATAAAAATGCTGTCCGGAAATTCAGGACAGCATTTTTATTGCTTAGTGATAATAATTACAAATTATTTTACGATAAATTTTAAGGCTGATTCGTCAAGTTTTAAAATGTAAGTTCCCTGTAATAAGCTTTTAATTCTAATTGAATTTTCCTTTCTGAAAGGATGATCAAAAGTCTGCATTACTTTACCTTGAAGGTTGTAGATCTCCGCTTTTTTGATGCTTTCAGTCTCACCTTTCACAAAAATTTCATTATTCACAATTGGATTAGGATAGATTTTTAATTCTTTTGCTTCTGCATTAAAACTTGAGGTTTTCGCTTGTCTTGAAGCTGTATTATGACAAGTCCAGCTTAAATTATCAATCGCTACTCTGTTACTGGCAGAATTATTAACTAAAGTTACCACTACATTTCCGGAAATATTGATGTTGTTAATGGTTGTAGTCGTTGCAGTTGTGCTGTAAGGTACGGTTCCAACCGTTACATCATTTACCTGAATATTAAAAGTACCATTGCTTCCACTGAATTTCAGTTGAGTTGTAACGGTTAATGAGCCAATTCCGTTTGCTGAGCTGTTTGATTTTAATGATCCGTCTCTTATGGTTATGGCTTTATTTGTAATTGTTTGATCGGTTCTGGAATCAGTTGCAGTCCATGTAATTCCGTTGCTCGTCCATGTCCTTGTAGAATACGATGATGAGCTTGCCGATGGAATGGTCTCGAAATTTTCACTTACACAACCTGTCGGGTTAGGATTGGTTGTTCCAGCATTTGTTGTTGCCGAAACAGTTGAGCTGTTTGCAGAAACATTTCCTGCTGCATCTTTCGCTTTTACATAAAAATTATACGTTGTAGAAGGGTTTAATCCAGAAACGGTTGTAGAAGTTGACGCAACATTTGTTTTTAAGCTACCATTCATATAAACATCGTAAGATGATACCCCTACATTATCGGTGGAAGCATTCCATGTTAAAGAAACCGTATTGGTTGTTTTACCGGAAACCGTTAAGTTAGTAACAGTTGACGGAGCCTGTGTATCCGTTGTTGGAGCTTGTCCGCCCCAGATTTGATTCACATAACTAGGGTTATCAATAAATGGGTTTCTGTTTCCCTGAAAAGTATAAGAAGCATTATTTCTGTTGATTTCAGCCTGAGAAACCGGATCCTGATTGTGCCAAGCTAAAAGTACATTCAATTCCCACGTTTGAAGTCCCGGAAATGCCGAAGATCCAAGCATGTTTCCTGTAGAGAATGTAGAAAGTTTATTTTGGTATCTCGTGACAAAATAAAAAACCATTCTGGCTACGTCACCTTTAAATTCATCAATCGGTTCAAAAACCGTCCCTGAAAATCCTGCAGAAGAAGAGCTTCCAAGCTTAGAACCATTTAAAGAAGTAAAGCTTGCACTACCGACTTTCCCGAAAGGATAATTGGAACGCATTCCGTTTACCTTTCCGTCGGTTGCTCTGATGAAATGGACATCAGATTTCATAGGAGAAGCTTCACTGAAGAGACTTTGAGGAACGATGTGTTCACGGTTGTAGCAGTTTCCTTCGATAGAATACGTTCCGCATTGATTATTTCCGGGAGTATATTTATAAGGATCTGCAGAACTTGGTCTTTCGGAATAAATGTCGAGAATAGAACCGTCATTTTCATAATTTTTATCAATATCGGTTGTCTTGTAAGCGGTCCAAAGTCCGTTGTAGCCTTTGTCCTGATGTCCGTTAGTGATGATATTGCTTAATGCAGTTTTAAGTTGAGCTCCTGATAATCCGTTGGCTAAGTTGTAATATCCTGCAGGAGCCTGTGCAAAAGCCAGCTGCGAGAATGTAAAGAATAAAAATAGTTTTTTCATAATAATATAATTTGCGGTAAAAATTAATACAATTTGGTGAATGTAAAATTACATTATTATTAAAAGTAAGACTCACTAATATTAAATTTTACAACGTTATGCACAATATTTATTGTTTGATTTTGAAACAATGGTATTTGTAAATTTTATATTCTTTTATTAAAATTAATTAAGTTTAGTATGAAGTATGAATGAATTTTTAATTGATATAAATCATAATTATTTATAAAATGACAATAGAAATTATATTTAAATTTGCGATTAAATTTATTTAGAATGATTAAAAACAATTTTATTTTTGCAGGTCTTATTACAGCATCTGTATCTGTCAGTTCATTTTTGAACGCCCAGTGTAATGCAGTATCTGAATTTTCTGAAAATTTTGATACGTTGTCATGCTGTAACATGGGAGTAGTGCCTTCTTGCTGGAATAGTATTCTTACAGCAGGTGGCGGAAATCAGATTATTTCAAGCACTTCTCCTGCATCCAGCCCGAGTAATGTTTATCAGACAGGATATAATAAAGTTTCAATTGTCGTCATGCCGTCACTTACCAATATCAATGCGGGAACGCACCACTTTAAATTTAAGGTAAGAGTAAATTCAGGATCGGGACTTTTAGATTTTGGGTATATAACGGACGTCGATGATGCAACAACTTTTGTAACACTGCAATCGATTACAATTACAAATAGCACATATGATAATACTTCAGAAAGAATTTTTGATGTGCCTACAACAGTTCCTGCAAATGCAAGACTGGCCATCAGAAATCCGGGAACAACCTGGGCTGGTCACTATTGGGATGATGCAGTCTGGGAACCGAAAACGGCATTGTCTACCAGTGATATAAAATTAAATGATTTCAAAATCTATCCAAATCCCTTTACTGATTTGATTACCCTTTCTGATACAAAAGAAATGAAACAACTAAAAGTCACAGATGTTTCCGGAAGACTGATCAGAATGATAGAAAAACCATCTTCGAAAATAAATCTAAGCGATTTGAAAGCAGGAATTTATTTCATGACAATAGAATTTAAAGACGGAAAATCACAGACTGTTAAAACCATCAAAGAATAATTATTTTTAAAAACCCTTATTTTTAACGTGTAATCAAAAAAGTCAACACAAAATTTGTGTTGACTTTTATATAATTTAAATTGAAAATTTTATTATTTCTTCATTCCCGGAGGATAGTTAGCCATAATTTCACCTACGATCTGAGGAATCTGTTTTTGCTTAGCTTTTGGTCGGTCTACAGAAATTCCGCTTCCAATTCCCTGCCAAACCAGCTTTTGAGATCTTGCATCAACCATATCAACGATTATTGCTCCTTCATTGTAATTGCTGCTCCAGGTTCTGTTCATTCCGATTCCCCATCCGAAACCACCGCCCCATCCCCACATTCCGCCAGGATTGGATGTCGTAATATCAGTAATTTTTTTGTGATTTGCTTTCACATTAACGATCAAATCAGGGTTTTCTCCAGACTGGAGGCCTTTCATCTGCAATTGCTTAGAAAGCTCGTTCAAAACTCTGTCTTTATCAATATCGTTCAGCTTCAGATCATCGATTCTGATTTTATACGTTTTGTATGACGAGAAATTAGCTGTCTGCGCGTAATCTGAACGCACTTTGAAAGGGCTGCATGATGACAAACCTAAACTTGCAGCAAGCAAAATAAAAATATATTTCTTCATTTTATTTATTTTTTTTATTGGTTTTTATAAATGTGTCTGTCTTTTTATCATATCCGTACGGACAGTGTCTGCATCCGCTTTTACAGCAATGTCCACGTTTCAGATGAAATTTTTCTGTAAAAACCTTATAGCCCTGCTCGTTATAGTAAAAGTCTTCACCTTCTTTGATTTCAAAAAGTGCCATAAGTTAAATCAAAACTTTTATATTTGTTATTATGATAATTGTATGCCAAAGGCTCCTCAAAAATACAAAAATAAACGGCATTACACTCTTTCCTTTTATTTTCATCAAGAATCCTGAAGATAAGAAGAATAGAGTATTGATTAATCATGAAAAAATTCACATCAGACAACAATTAGAACTGTTGATCATATTTTTTTATATTCTTTATATGGTGGAATATTATTATCATTTTTTCAGGTTGAAAAATGCTTATCAGGCTTATAAATCAATATCTTTTGAAAGGGAAGCGTATGCGATGGAACATGATTTAAATTATCTCAAAAAAAGAAAATTTTGGAGTTTCACAAAGTTTATGAAATGAAAATTAAAATATTATTAAAATAATTAAAAATCTTAATTTTGTAGTGTAGTTTTAAGCTGTAATGTTAAAAATTCTATCAGAGAAAATTCCGATTCAGGAAATTCCCGTTCAGAAAAATATTAAACTCTTTATCAAAAGGGAAGATTTAATACATCCTCAAATCTCAGGAAATAAATACTGGAAACTTTTTTTTAACATTAATCATTATCTTGAGACTCAACCTAAAAACCCTCTTATCATAACTTTTGGTGGAGCATTTTCAAATCACATTTCAGCGGTTTCAGCAACGGGAAATTTGGCTAAGGTTAAAACTTTAGGAATTATTCGTGGAGAAGAATTAGAAAATAAATGGACCCATAATCCGACCTTGGTGTTTGCTAAAAGAAACGGAATGAATCTAAAATTCGTTACCCGTGAAGAATACCGCCATAAAGATAAACTCACCGAATTTTTACAGCAGGAATTTCCTGAAGCGTTGATTATTCCTGAAGGCGGAACGAATATAAATGCGGTTCAGGGCATAAAAATGATGCTCAATAACGATACAAAAGATTTTGATTATCTTTGCACAGCAGTTGGAACCGGCGGAACATTGGCGGGGATTTCAGAGTTTTGTGAAGAAAATCAGAAAGTTATAGGATTTAAGGTGGTTGATGATTCTTCTTTGGAAAACAAGACTTCTGAACTAACTTCAAAACAAAATTTTCATCTAACCGATGCAGCTTTTGGCGGTTATGGTAAAATAAATGATGAAAATGTGCGTTTTATCAATGATTTTAAAATGAAGTTTGATATTCCGTTAGAGCCTATCTATACAGGAAAAATGATGCAGAAAGTTTTTGAAATGATTTATGCGGATTATTTCCCGGAAGGAAGCAAAATTCTCTGTTTTCACACTGGTGGTTTGCAGGGAATTGAGGGAGCTAATCTGATGCTGGAGAAACAGAACAGAGATTTAATACTATAAATGTAAAAAGTAAAACACTCTTATTAGTTATTTGAAGTGTTTATTTATTCAAAAAAATAAAAAATGAAAAGACTTTTCTTACTAATTAGCCTTTTAGTTTTATCAAAATTCTCAGCTCAGACCTGGGCAACAGAAGATCAGTACATCCAAAGATTTGCACAATACGCTGTTGAAGAAATGGAGAAATACAAAATTCCGGCTTCAATTACGCTTGCACAAGGACTTTTGGAAACAGGTGGTGGACAAAGCCGTTTGGCGCAGGAAGGGAAAAATCACTTCGGAATAAAATGTAAAGAAGACTGGATCGGAAAAACCATGAAGCATACCGATGATGCTCCGAATGAATGTTTCCGTGTGTATGATGATCCAAAACAATCTTACGAAGACCACTCAATATTTTTGGCAACCAGAAAATATTACACCAAACTTTTTGACCTTGATATGAAGGATTACAAAGCTTGGGCACATGGTTTGAAAAAAGCAGGTTATGCAACAAATCCCCGTTATGCATCGATTCTAATCGGGAAAATTGAGAAATATAAATTGTATGAATTTGATGATGTCAATTCTAAAGAAGTTCTTTATGCAGTACTAAAAAAATACCCGGGATTGCAGGAAGACAGACAGTTTATGGCTCAGCTGGAACCTGTTAAAGAAAAGAAGAAAACCATCGCTCCGACTCCTAAAACTCAATCTCAGCCTAAGGTTTATGCTTTAGCTCCTGAGAAAAAAGAAAGAGTAAAGACCAGAACGGAGATTTTAAATTCAATTTTAATTAAAAGTCATCCCAATGGTGGTTTAAAATATATCGTCATTCCTGAAGATACAGATATACAGTTTATTGCTAAAAAATTCAAGATCAGCGAAAGCAAACTTATAAAATGGAACGAGCTTGAAGGAAATGCACTGGCAAAAAATGAAATTGTATTTCTAGAATCTAAAAACTCGGCAGGAAATACAGCAACGTACAAAGCAGAATATGGTGAAGATATGTACGATATTGCCCAAAAATTCGGAATTAAACTCAATAAATTATACGCAAAAAACAGAATGGATGAAGGTCAAAAACCTTCTTCCGGGCAGCTGATTTATTTGATCGATAAAAAACCTAGAAACTAAATTGGTTGTTGGGTTTGGGTTGATGGTTGTTTGTTTTATAACAGCAAATCTATCAACGATCAACTACTGACAACTGTCAACTAAAAAAATGAAATACCAAAGAAGTTCGGCTTTATTTGAAGAAGCTTACAAATACATTCCCGGTGGTGTAAACTCTCCGGTTCGTGCCTTTAAATCAGTGGGGGGAGTTCCCGTTTTTATGAAATCGGCGAAAGGTGCTTATCTTACCGATGCGGATGATAATACGTATGTAGATTACATCAACTCTTGGGGACCTGCCATTTTAGGGCATACACATCCTGAAGTTTTGGAAGAACTAAAAATTCAAGCGGAGAAAGGTTTTTCTTTCGGTGCACCCACTGAATTAGAAACTGAAATTGCAAAGTTCATTACAGAAAATGTTCCTAATATCGACCAGATCAGAATGGTTTCTTCAGGAACGGAAGCCTGCATGAGTGCGATCAGACTGGCAAGAGGTTTTACCGGGAGAGACAAGTTTATAAAATTTGAAGGTTGTTATCACGGCCATTCTGATTCGTTTTTGATTAAAGCAGGAAGTGGTGCAGCAACTTTTGGGAACCCGAATTCTCCGGGAGTAACTCAAGGGACGGCTAAAGATACTTTGTTGGCAAGATATAATGATTTTGAACAAGTTCAGGATTTGTTCAGGCATAATCACGGTGAAATTGCTGCGGTAATTATCGAGCCTGTTGCAGGAAATATGGGTTGCGTTTTGCCAGAAAATGATTTCTTACAAAACCTGAGAAGAATCTGTGACGAAAACGGGGCTTTATTGATTTTTGATGAAGTGATGACTGGTTTCAGACTGGCTTTTGGGGGTGCGCAGGAATTATTTAATGTGAAAGCTGATTTGGTAACGTACGGAAAAGTTATCGGAGGCGGACTTCCGGTTGGAGCTTTTGCGGGCAGAAACGAAATTATGGATCATCTTGCACCAAAAGGTGGTGTTTATCAGGCAGGAACACTGAGCGGAAATCCGTTGGCGATGAGAGCAGGTTTAAAAACTTTGCAAATCATTAAAAATGATCCTGAATTTTTCAACAGATTAGAAAAAACAACAGCAACTTTAGATTTAGAGATCGGTAAAATTTTAAATGAAAAAGGAATTGAGCACAGAATCAACAGAAAAGGTTCGATGATGTCGGTATTCTTTCATATCAATGCGGTTTCCAATTTTGATGAGGCTCAAAATGCCAATCATGCACTGTTCAATAACTTCTTTCACCAGATGTTAACCAACGGAATTTATCTTCCGCCAAGTGGGTATGAAACCTATTTCATCAGTGATGCGATTAAAGACAGAGAAATTGATATGACGCTGGAAGCGGTAAGAAAATTTGAATATTCTTAAAGTTACAAGAAATATATAAAAGGATGAGGTATTAAACTTCATCCTTTTTTGTTTTAATTAAACATAAATTTCACAAATTTTCGACACTAAAAACACATTCATTGCTGAAATCTCAAAATCGGTTAATAAATAATTCATACAAGCAATGTAATAAACGATACAATTATAAAAATTTACCAGTTCATAATTTTGTACCATAGAAATGTATGATGGAAAGATCTGGTAATATTTCACGAAAAGATTTTCTCAAAAATTCTGCTTTAGCAATGGCAGGAATAGGTTTGTCACCTGTAATGATGAATGCAGAAACAGTTTCTAAAAATAAAGCTTTGCCACATAACGGAAAATTAATTTTAAAAAACGTCCGTCTTGAAACTGGTTTTGAATATGAAGAAGGTGAAGTAATTGGTACTAATACAGATTTGTTTTTAGTTGAAACCGAAAACGGAAAAATCACAAAAATCAGCAAGAATGATCCTAAAGCAAAAGCGGCGGATGCAAAAGGATTTTTAATGCTTCCTGCATTCAGAGATATGCATATTCATCTGGATAAAACTTTTTTTGGAGATAAATGGCAGGCTGTAAGAAAAAGAAAAGGCGGCGTGAAAGGAATGATTGAGCTTGAAGAACAGATCATGCCCGAAATTCTCAAAAATTCTACTTATAAAGCAGAAAAAATGATTGAGTTGCTACAGTCAAAAGGAACTGCTTTTGCAAGAAGTCATGTGAATATCGAGCCAACTTCCAAATTAGATTCCCTGAAAAATCTTCAAAAAGCCTTAGACAAGAAAAAGAAAAGTTTTGGTGCTGAGATTGTGGCTTTTCCGCAGCATGGCGTTTTCTACAGAAATTCTGTGCCTTATCTGAAAGAAGCTGCAAAGATGAACATAGATTTCATCGGTGGAGTCGATCCTTACACAATCGACGGAGCAATTGAAAAGACGATGGATTTTACCGTTCAATTGGCTCTGGATCATCAAAAAGGAATTGATATCCACTTACATGAAACCGGAGAATCGGGTTTGAAAACGGTGGAATATTTAATTGATAAAGTAAATGAAAATCCTGCACTGAAAGGAAAAACTTTCTTAAGTCACTGTTTTGTTTTAGGAAAATTAGAAAAGATAAAACAGGAAGAAATTGCCGAAAAATTAGGAAATGCACAAATTGGTGTCATCTCTACAATACCAATCGGGAACCTCATCATGCCTCTGCCACTTTTAAAAAATCACAATGTAATCGTTTATACTGGAAATGACAGTATCGTCGATCATTGGAATACCTACGGAACAGGTAGTGTTTTGGAAAAAGCAAATCTTTATGCACAGCTTTATGGGCAGTCGACTGAATTTTTACTTTCAAGAAGTCTGAAACTTGCAACGGCTGATCTTCTTCCTTTAGATGATAAAGGAGTTCAACAGTGGCCAAAAAATGGTGACGATGCAGATTTTGTATTGGTAAATGCAAGTTGTTCTGCAGAAGCGGTATCAAGAATTTCAAACGTGGAATCTCTCATATATAAAGGAAATATTGTTTATTAATTAAAATAACAAACTGATGAAAGCTTTAATTTTCTTATTATTTTTTGTAATTGAAATGTGCTTTTCTCAGTCTGTAAAGAAAGAAATGGTTATAGATAAAAGTATAATTGAACTTGTAAAAAGTAATGATGCAGAAGGCGTAAGAGAAGCTTTAGAATGTGGAATTGATGTAAATACAAAAGACTCAAGAGGACGTTCTTTGCTATTGCTTGCTGCGGTAGGAAAAAAGATCAAAATTTCAAAATTGCTTGTAGAATATGGTGCAGATGTCAATTTGCAGGATCAGCAGTTAGACAGTCCATTTTTGTATGCAGGTGCAAACGGACAAACAGAATTGGTGAAATTATTTCTTCAGAATGGTGCAAGATTCGATATTTTCAACCGGTACAACGGAACTGCTTTAATTCCTGCCTGTGAAAGAGGTCATGTAGAAACGGTGAAATTTTTGGCTTATACAAAAGGTTTTCCGATCAATCATGTGAACAGGTTGGGTTGGACTGCTTTAATGGAAGCCGTGATTCTTGGTGATGGTAGTCTTAAATATCAGCAGATTGTTCAGATTTTAAAAAACGGAGGGGCAAAAGATATTGCAGATAAAGACGGTGTTACTGCTTTGGAACATGCGTACAGATTGGGATTCAGTCAGATTGCTAAAATATTGGAATCATAATCCTTAAAAATAATAATGTTAAAAATGATTTCTTTATTAAATTTTTTTAATTTTAAAAGCAAATCATTTGGATGCATCATCAGTCTGATCACTTTCCGGTTTTGGGAATTGAGGATTTCCGAAAAGACCCGTCGTTGGACAGTAATTTACTGTTCAATGAGCTGTATGGTGAGCGTTCAATTGATCATCCGCACAAGCATGATTTTTTTGTAATTAATATTTTTGATCGGGGAAAAGGCAGCCACACGATCGATTTTGTAGATTATGAAATCAAAAATAAACAAGTTCATTTAGTTTTTCCTGACCAGGTGCATCAATGGAAAATTGAACCCGGAACTGTAGGGTATCAGTTGATGATCAGCCGAAATTGGTTCGAAACATTAGTTCCCACTTTGAGATTTTCCCAGTCTTTATACCAGAATCATCCGGTGATTGATCTTTCTGATGATGCATTTACATCGATCATCTATGAATTTAAGGCAACCAAAAAATTACTGGAGGAAGAAAACATTTTTTGGGAGATGATCAGGAAGAGAAATGAGGTAATTGGGTTGCTATTAAGCAAAGCTGTTGAGATTACATTTAATAATGATGACCAGAATCATTACAATCCTATTTTTTCAAAATTCTTACCTCTTATTGACGAGTATTTCAAAGAAGAGCGATTGGTTTCATTTTATGCTGAAAAGCTTAATATTTCGCCAAATTATTTGAATGTCATCTGCAAAAAAAGTATCAATTCTTCGGCTTCATCTTTGATTCAGGATCGAATTTTGCTTGAAGCCAAACGTCTTCTCAAAGTGAGTGAAATGTCTGTGAAAGACATTGTTTTTGATCTGGGATTTTATGATCAGGCAAGTTTTTCAAAATTTTTCAAGTCACAGACGGGGATGACGCCTTCTCAGTTTAAAGGATGATATGTAATAAAAAAATCCTCAGAAAAAATTTCCAAGGAATCAATTATTAATTTGAATCTAATATTATTGTAATCCGGACCATCCGATTGCCCACGTTGGGGTATTTTCTCCGTTTCCGGCTCCATTTGCATCGGTTTTCTCGGTATAAGTATTTGCTAGAATAGTTACTGCTGTTCCTGCACTTGAAGTTGCCGAAGCTTTTGTTGCAACATTTGCATTAAACAGAATATCTTTTATTTTGCTCTGACCATTAAAATAAGTGACTGTCGCATCACTTTCAAGATTAAAGCCTGTTTTCCAGCTAGAGATGACAAAGTTCTCGACAGTTGCCTGAGCTCCTGAAGATAGTCTTACAGCATTGGTTTCACCGGTATCGTTACCTCCGATTATCGTGGTATTTTTAATGGTTGGGTTTGATCGGGGAGAAGCATCGGGATTTGTAACGTTGTTGATGCCTTTGATTCCGTTATTTCCTGTGCCGTCGGTTCTTCTTTTAGTGAAAATATTAGAGGCAGTACCCACCCATCCGTCTTTAAAGCTGAAAGCATTATTCGTATTGCCGATAGAAACAATATTAGCAACAGCTACTGTTCCGCCATAAATTTCGATTCCGTCATCGGCTGTATTAAATAAAGCTACATTTTCAACTCTTGTTCCGCTTCCTACACCAAACAGAGAAAGCCCGTTGAATTTTTTATCGGTTCCGAAAGGAGCACCTGCATTTTCGATTTTTACATAGTTCAAAATACCAGAATTATCAACTGCATCTGTTCCTCCATAAGGTGAATTTCCTATTTCTGAAGTTCCGGAAGCACCTGTATTGATGGGTGCTTTACCACAAATAATCAATCCGCCCCAGTTTCCTGGTGCTGCCGTTGCTGACATCAACATCACCGGAGATCCTGCTGTTCCGTTGGCAAATATTTGTCCGCCCTGTTCTACGAGAATATAAGAATCTGCTCCTGCTGTAGCAACAATCCTTATACCTGCCGGAATCACAAGTTTTCCACCGTTTTTTACTTTTACCGAACCGTTCATCACATATACCTTTGTAGGATCAAGAGTTACGACTTCGCCATTGGTAACTTCACCTTTGAAGTTATTCGGATCCTGAGCAATCCCTGTCGGAATGATAGAATTGATGGTTTCTTCGTCTGTACTGCAAGACTGAATACCCAACGATACAGAACTTATAATAAAAGCAGCTATGATTAATTTGAAATAATTTTTCTTCATAATATTTTGAATTTCTTCCTGTAAAAATTCTTCGCAGAAATCTCTTTTGTTTGAAAAGACCAAATTACCATTTTCTCTTTATTCTGCCAACGGAAAATACAAATGAATATTTGAAATTTAATATGAATAATTTTGAGCTTAATAAAAAAATAAACACGCCCGGAAAGAATCTTCCCGAGCGTGTTTTTTCAATTTGATATGAAGAAACTAATTACTTGATAGAATTAGATACCTGCCCATCCTGCAGCCCATGTAGGAGTTGCTGTTCCGCTTCCTGCACCAGTTGCAGAAGCATTCTCAGTAAACAGAGTTGCTGATGCAGTAACAGGAGCACCTGTACTTGATTTTAGGGAAGCTTTAGTAGTAACATTTGTATCAAACTTTATGTTAGTAATTTTACCACCACCATTGAAATATGATACAGAAGCATCGTGCTCTACATTAATACCTGTTGACCAGTTAGATAAAACAATATTATCTAAAATTCCGTGAGTACCTACTCTTAATTTGATTGCATCGTTTTCTGCTCCTACTGTACCACCAATAAATGTTGCATTTTTGATAGTAGGGTTAGATCTTGGATTAGCATCATTGTTATTTGAGTTATTATCAGCTTCAATACCTCTGTTACCTACTCCTGAAGCTCTTCTTTTTGTATAAATGTTGGTAGCAGTACCGTTCCAACCTTCAGTCCAGTCGAAAGCATCATCTTCATTTCCAACAGAAATAATGTTTGATACATTTACTGTTCCTCCGAAGAATTCGATACCATCATCCGATCCGTTGATTAATGAAACATTGTCGATTACAGTTCCATTACCTACTCCGAAAAGAGATAGGCCATTGAATTCTTTGTCAGCTTGATAGATCGCTCCAGCATATTCAATTCTTACATATTTAATAACTCCTGAGTTATCAGAAGCATTGGTACCTCCGTAAGTTGCGTTACCTACTTCAGCAGTTGCGCTTGTTCCTTTGTTGATAGGGGCTTTTCCACAGATTACCAAACCTCCCCAGCTACCAGGTGTAGGGTTTGGTGAAGTCATTACAATTGGATTAGTAGCTGTACCATTAGCCATAATTTTACCATCCTGCTCAACAGTGATGTATGCAGAAGTACCACCTGAAGCTTCAATTCTTGTTCCCGCAGGTATTACTAAAGTACCACCAGCCTTAACAGCTAAAGCACCTGTAAGTTTGTATAATTTTGATGGATCAAGAGTTACAGTTTCTCCTGATTTAATTTCTCCTTTGAAATTGTTTGGATCTGATGCAGCACCTGTTCCTGGATTTGTTACAACGATTTCATCATCGTCGTCATCGCTACATGATTGAAATACTACTGCTGTTGTAGAGATTAGAAATGCAACAGCTAATAATTTTAAAGTGTTCTTTTTCATTTTACAATATTTTTAATTTATTTTTTAGAATTCGTATGAGATGCTTGCGCCTACTCCGCTACCTCTTTTATATTTTTTAGATACAAGTTCTTTACCTGTTTGTGTGTTATCCTGGTATCTTGTGAAATAAGGATTAAGAAGGTTTCTTCCTGTAAATGATAAGCCAAGACCATTACCTAGTTTGAATTTTAATGTCGCATCTAAAGTGCTGAAGCCCTTATCAACCATATTTCCTCTACTTTGGAAACCAATTGAGTAGATGTTATCTGAGATGTAAGAATAAGAAACTACGAAATCCATACTGCTTTTGCTTGCCCATTTTTGTTCAACACCAAGGTTGACGTTGGCTAAGAATTCTGAAGCACCTTGTAATTTATCTGAAGTTTTAAGGAAATCTGTTGTGTAATTAGATTCTCCGATACCTGCGTTTTCTCTTCCTACTTTCTCGAAATCCAAATCCATTTTAGTATTAAGGTAAGTACCGTTCAGGAATGTGTAAAATCTTGTCCTACCAGAATCATAAATATCTTTTCTCACTTCTGCTTCCAAACCAAACACTCTACCCGTATCTCCTACATTCACTACTGATGTCAGGTTAGAAGATGAGTTGATTGTAATTTTCGCAAGCGGATTTTGAATATGTTTTCCAAAAGCTGTTAATGAAATCAATTCGTTTTTCTTAGGAAACCATTCCCATTTCAAATCAACATTATAGTTATCTGCAAGATAGTTGGATTGGTTACCTGCTAATGTCTCATCTACTTCCTCATATTGGTAAGGTGCTATCTCAAGTAGTAGTGGACTAGTATATGTTTTTGAAGCTGCTAATCTTAAATTATGTTTATCGTTGATACTATACTTCACATTCACTGCCGGTAAGATTTTGTTGTAATCTTTATCTCTAGCACCTTGCTGAACAGCAGTGTTGTATGTAAGTTTCTGCATTAGCTTATCATATCTAACTCCTGCCTGTGCTGTTAGTTTTTCAGAAAATTTATAATCAACATTTACATATCCTGCATGGTTATTTATTTCAGAAGTAAATGTTTGTGGAGCTAATGCTACGTTCGGATCAAATTTAATATCGCCTCTAAAGGTTACGATATCAAAAAATCCTCCTGCCTGATAATTCGCTAAATTGAAGAATGAATCGTAGTTTTTAGGATTTACAGTATAGGTTCCTTGAGCTGGTAAGATTCTGAAGTTATACTGTGTAGCTTTGAAATCACTTTCTTTGTATCTGCCACTATAACCTAATGTAATTTTAGCATCACCGATTTTATAATCTGCATGCACATCACCTACAAAATCATTTTCCAGTAATCGGTCAAAATATCTGTTGTTTGCTCCGGGATTTGAACTTGCGAAGAAGTTATAGTTCATCTGCTTATCCAGTACGGTTACATTCTGTTGTCTATCTGGTCTGCGGCTGTCTAGTCTATTGTAACCTAAGTTCCAGCTGATTTTTAATGGTTCAGTTATAGTATGCTCACCTCTCAACTGATTTACGACTAAATCATTTGTTCTATAAGTTGCTCTTCTCATTTGAGTTACAAATCTCTCCTGATTTACATCATTATCATAATAATCTCTGTTATACCCTGAATAATTTCCTAATTTCTGTTCTGTGGTGTGGATATAGTTTGATGATAAATTAATGTTATGTTTAGGATTAATTTTATAATTAAGATTAATTAAACCAGTAGTATTTGTATTATACTTGAATTCTTCAGCATCTGTGTATAATCTCAGTGCATTGTCCTGCCCATCGTAAGCTCCTCCGGTAACGCCGTTGAAATATTCATAACTGTTATCAAAACCAGCATATCCGAAAATACTGAACTTGCCTTGATCACCAATTTTAAAATTCGTTCCGAAGTCAAAACTTAAAGCCGAGTTAATAGGATTGTTGACCTCCTCATCTTTCCAAGATGTTTTAAATGCATAGCCTTGATTTACGATAGCATTTTTAGAAGGCTTTTTAAGTTGAGTAGAACCAAAGAAATTCGGCCCGTCCTGTAAGAAAAAGTTATTCTTCTGAACTGCATTAAAATTAACAGATGATCCCAAATTTACTTTGAAATATGGCTTTCCTGTATAAACTTTAGTTACGATGTCAACGTTTGCACCAGACATATCTCCCCAAAGTTTAGGGTTGTATACTTTTTCCAGACCGATAAAATCGATCATATCAGTTTTAATAATACTCAGATCAATGTTTTTGTATAAAGGATCGTTGGATGGAACCTGAAGCCCGTTGATGGTTGTAGAGTTGTTACGGTCACCAAGTCCACGGATGAAGATTTGTCCGCTTCCTTCCTGCTTTTGTGAACCGGTTGCTTTGGTTACGGCAACAGAAACGTCACCTACACCTTGTTTTTCCAACTGTACAGATCCAACTCTTTCAATTACTTCAACAGATTTTTTCTGTATACTGATAATATTAGACTCGCTGCCTTTTTTTGTTGTCCCCTGAATAATAACACCCTCAATTTTCTTTTCGTTTTTTACGGTGTCGTTCTTTTCTTGAGCGTACATTAAAGTTCCTGATGTGGTAAGGAATAATGCAGCGATACTCAGTTTTCTAAAATTCATTTTCTTTTTACTAATTACTTTCGGTGCAAAGGAAGAAAAGTTTGATGGTGTAAATGGTTTAGAGAATTTTAAATTTTTCTTAACTAAATATTACGAAAACAATATTATTGTTAACTTTATGTGAACGATAACCCTTGTGTTCATCCATCATTCAAAAATTGTTAACTTTGAACCGTAAAAATTGAAAATGAATCAAAAGAAAATTCTTCTTATAGACGATGAACTCGATATTTTAGAGATTCTGTCTTACAATCTGGAAAAAGAAGGTTACGACATTTACACCGCCACAAATGGTAATGAAGGGATCGATAAAGCCAAAGAAATTATTCCTGATCTGATCTTATTAGATGTCATGATGCCCGAAAAAGACGGTATTGAAACTTGCCAGGAACTTCGCAAGATAAAAGAACTTCAAAAATCACTTATTGTTTTTCTATCGGCAAGAAGCGAGGAGTTTTCTCAGTTGGCGGGTTTTCAGGCAGGTGCAAACGATTATATTGTAAAGCTTATCAAACCGAAAATTCTTATTTCTAAAGTTAATGCATTGCTTCAGCTGACTTCTCAGGTTTCTGATAATGCTAAATTGATTGAAATTGGAGATCTCGTTATTGATAAAGATAATTTCAGGGTTTCAAAAAACGGACAACAGTTTTTATTGCCTAAAAAAGAATTCGATCTGCTTTACCTTTTAGCTTCAAACACCGAAAAAGTTTTCAAAAGAGAAGAGATTCTTGAGAAAGTTTGGGGTAATGATGTCATTGTTGGTGAAAGAACAATCGATGTGCACATCCGAAGACTGAGAGAGAAATTAGGAATCAATACCATTCAGACCTTAAAAGGGATAGGATATAAACTGATCGTTTAATTCAGAAAATTCCTACCTTTACATTCAACCCCAAAATTTTGTAAAATTGAAATTTTACAGACTCACCTTCGTCTCATCATGTTTGCTTACTCTGGTAATGCTCATTTTGGTAATCGTTTTCGATTCGCTAAAAGATATATATTATAATACTTCCCAATTCAAAATTGGCTTTTTTCTTTGTGTTTTTTTAATGTTTATTATTAATTATGTGGTTCTCGAACTGCTTTTTAATTATTACGCCAAAAAGCAGGTCAGAAAGATCTCAAAAATCCTTCCCGAAGAAATTGTTTATAGTGATCAGAATAATATAACGCTGAAAGAGCTTGGCGAAAGATTTTCAGATTTCAATCAGCAGCAGGTAACAGAAATGGATATGATGAAGGAAATGGAGAGCTACCGTAAAGAATACATCGGAAATGTTTCTCACGAGCTTAAAACTCCGCTTTTTTCCATTCAGGGCTATGTAGAAACTCTGGTTGACGGCGGAGTAGACAATATGATGATTCGCGATAAATATTTAGAACGAATCGGTTTTTCTGTCGAAAGGTTGATCGCTATTGTCAACGATCTCGATATGATCAACAGACTGGAAGCCGGAGAAATCAATCTTAATGTTTCCAAATTTGATGTCAATATTCTTATAAAAGAAGTTTTCGATCTTCTTGATCTTGAAGCAGAGAAAAACAATACCGCTTTACAGCTGCAGACTTTGCACAGCCAGATTTTTGTGGATGCCGATAAGCAAAAAATTTCTCAGGTTTTTATTAATCTGATTTCAAATGCCATTCATTATGCCAACAGGCAGGAAGCAAGGGTAGTGGTAAAAACAAGTGTTCTCAGAAACAAAGTCCTTATTGAAGTCATTGATAACGGAATGGGAATTAAAGCCGAACTTTTACCAAGAATTTTCGAACGTTTTTACAGAGTGGAAACCAGCAGAAGCAGAAGACAGGGCGGTTCCGGTTTAGGTTTAGCTATTGTAAAGCATATTCTGGAAGCACATAACGAAAATATTACTGCAGAAAGCGTCTATCTTGAAGGCACAAAATTCAGTTTTATGCTCGATAAAAGTAAATGATTTTGGTGAAATGTAAGAAAAAAAAAGTTTCTAAAAAATTATTAAATATTTTTTGTAAAATCTCATTTATTATATATTTGCAACAAGAATTTATCATAATAAATATAGGCAAAAAGTAATTGAAATACTGATATGGTTTATAAGATCCGTGTAATATTAGATACAAAAGAAGACATTTTCCGAGATGTGGAGATCAAAGGAAAACAAACACTCTGGAACTTACATTTGGGAATTAAAAGTGCGTTCAACCTTAGCGGAGATGAGCTTTCTACTTTTAATCTTCTTGAAGAGGATGGTACTGTTGTAAAAAGTGTGCCGTTAGAAGATATGAGTGATGATGGAGACGGAGAGATTATGTCTGATGTGTACATCGATGAAGCCTTCGAATCTGCAGGAGATAAAGCACAGTTCCAATATGGTCTTCTGGATCTTTGGGAATTTTTCTGCGAATTGGTAGAAGTTGTTGAAGAGACGAAAGGCGTAAATTATCCGATCACGACTTACAGATTTGGAAACGCACCTTTAAAAGCACCAACTAAAAACGGTTCTTCAGGTTCCAAAAACAAAAAATCGGCAATGCCATTGATGGATGATGATTTTAGTTTTGATGATGATTTCGGAGGAAGCAACAACTTTGCAGATGAAGATGATGATTTTGATGATGAAGAGGAAGAAGACTACAACGATGACGTTTTCGATGATGAAGACGATGACAACGAAAGATAAAATTTAAAATACAACCCTGAATTCAAGTTCAGGGTTTTTTGTTTTAATAAAATTTAAAACTCAAATTCCTATTTTTGTAAAAATATTTCCTCTCGGAGATTTTACGGATTAGACTGATTTTTATATCACAATCTGCTAAATCTGCACAATCAGTGAGAACTTATATTTGATTTAAATTATAAAACTTAAAAAAGATTTACCAAACAGAACATGTTTCTTAGATTATAAAATGAAAATGAATATGGATTTACCTCAGGAATGGAAACACACCACCAATATATACGAAGTCAATGTAAGACAATACACCAAAGAAGGTACTTTTAAAGCATTTGAAAAAGAAATGCCCCGCCTCAAAAATATGGGTGTAAAAACGTTGTGGTTTATGCCCATTACACCGATTGCCCAACTCAATAAGAAAGGAAATCTCGGAAGTCCTTATGCTGCATCAGATTATACTTCGGTGAATCCTGAATTCGGAACTTTGGACGATTTCAAGCATTTGGTGAATGAAGCGCATCGTTTAGGTTTTAAAGTGATTATCGACTGGGTTGCCAATCATACGGGTTGGGATCATATCTGGACGAAAACCAATCCCGAATTTTATCTGAAAGAAAACAATACTTTTAAAATGGCTTCTGGTATGGATGATATCATTGAGCTGGATTATCAGAATGAAGAAATGCGCCTAAAGATGATCGAAGCGATGAAATTCTGGATTAAAGAAACAAATATCGACGGTTTCAGATGTGATCTTGCATCGTGGGTAACGGTAGATTTCTGGGAAGAAGCAAGATCCGAACTTGAAAAAATAAAACCTCTGTTTTTTATAGGCGAATTTGATGAGCTCGAAAATCCGGAATATGGTAAGATTTTCGATGCAAGTTACTCATGGAAATGGATGCATAAATCGGCCGATTTTTATAAAAATAATGAACCGATCAGTGAACTTGTAGATTTGCTCAGAAAATATTCTCAAATAGGAGATTCTTCAATGAGAGCATGGTTTACAACCAATCACGACGAAAATTCATGGAACGGAACCGAGTTTGAAAAATATGGCGACATTACAAAGCCTATGGCTGTGTTTTCTGCAACCTGGAACGGAATTCCTTTGCTGTATTCAGGTCAGGAACTTCCCAATTTAAAAAGGTTGGAATTTTTCGAAAAAGACTCTATCGACTGGACGTGTGATTGTAAAATGGCCGATTTTTATAAAACTTTATTAAATCTAAAATCGTTAAATCCTGCTTTAAGAGGAGGCGATCCGAACGTTGTAACTTATCTTTTAAATACATCTGCAAATGATAAAATTTTTGCTTTTATAAGAAAAAACAAATGGAATGAAGTTTTGGTAGTATTAAATTTTTCAAAAGAAGACGTTGAATTTTCTATTGAAGATGAAAATGTAAGCGGAATTTTCAATAATGTTTTTGATGGTGGCAAAAGAGATTTTAGCAATGGGAAAAGTTTTACTTTTAAGGTTTCCGACTATGCTGTTTTTGAAAAATAAAATTTAATTTTAAATATTAGTAATAGGAGCGGGCTTTAGCCCGCTTTCTAATTAAAATAAAATAAAAGGCTTTAGCCACAACCTAATATGAACAAATTTTCACTCATCAATATTATCAAAGAAAAGCTTTCAGAAAAAATCAAAAATTTCGAGAAGCTTATTGCTGAGACCCGTGCTTCAAATAATGATACAAAAAGCTCAATGGGTGATAAATACGAAACAGGAAGAGAGATGCTTCAGCAGGAGATCAATAATCTTCAAGGACAGCTAAATGAAGTGCTGAAACAGCAGGATTTCTTGAAAAATATTATAGTGAAACCCTCCGATAAAGTAGAAAAGGGAGCAATTGTGAAAACCGAAAAAGGACTATTTTATATTTCTGTCTCATTAGGCGAAATCATTTTTGAAAATCAAAAAATAATCTGCATCTCTCCCGAATCTCCTTTGGCAAAAGCAATGCATGGGAAAATTATAAACGAAAGTTTTTCTTTAAACAATATCAGTCAAAAGATTATTTCGATCGAATGATTTAAACGGGAATTAGTTTCAAAAATATTATTGCTTCAAAAAGAAACATTTATGAAATAATTAACTGTTATTAAAACCGATTTGCATCTTTTTTGCAGTTTAAAAATCATAATTAATATACATTTATTATGAAAATTTTAGACAATAAAGTAGCATTGGTTACAGGTGCAGGTTCAGGAATAGGACTTGCCATTGCAAAATTATACGCTAAAGAAGGCGCAAAAGTTATCGTTTCAGACATCAACGAAGAACACGGAAAATCAGCTGTTGAAGAAATCAAATCGCAAGGCGGTGAAGCAACTTTCGTAAAAGCAGATACTTCAAATCCCGAACAGGTTGAAGCACTTGTCACCAAAACTGTTGAAACTTACGGAAGATTAGACATTGCCTGCAACAATGCAGGAATCGGTGGAGAAGCCAACCCAACCGGAGACTATACTTTGGATGGCTGGAAAAAGGTAATCGACATCAATTTGGATGGCGTTTTCTATGGCTGTAAATATGAACTGACACAAATGGAAAAAAATGGCGGCGGTGTTATTGTCAACATTGCATCCATCCACGGAACGGTTGCAGCGCCACTTTCTTCAGCTTACACTTCTACAAAACATGCGGTTGTTGGACTAACAAAAAATATTGGTGCAGAGTACGGACAGAAAAATATCCGTTGTAACGCGGTAGGTCCTGGTTATATTGATACTCCGCTGCTTAATCAGCTTGATGAAGAACACAAAAAAGCTTTAATTGCAAAACATCCGATGGGAAGACTCGGGAAATCGGAAGAAGTTGCAGAACTAGTTTTATTTCTAAGCTCAGACAAATCTTCTTTTATGACCGGAGGTTACTATCTTGTTGATGGAGGTTATACTGCTGTTTAAGTTTTATATAGAATTAAATTAAAAAAAAGCATTCATGATTTCATGGATGCTTTTTTTCTATCACTAATATTTCTGTTTTTAACTGATTTTTAATTTTAAAATTCTTTATTTTGTATTCACAATTATTCGCCTCAAAATGCAAAACTACCTCGATTTACTTCAGCATATTTTAGATAACGGAACCGATAAGACAGACAGAACAGGAACAGGAACACGCAGTGTTTTTGGCTACCAGTTACGATATGATTTGTCTAAAGGTTTCCCTTTGGTTACGACTAAAAAAGTTCATTTGAAATCTATTATTTATGAATTGCTTTGGTTCATCAAAGGAGATACGAACATCAAATATCTTACGGATAACGGTGTTTCAATCTGGAACGAGTGGGCAGATGAAAACGGAGATTTAGGTCCGGTTTATGGTGCACAATGGAGAAGTTGGAGTGGTGCAGACGGAAAAGTGGTTGACCAGTTTTCTGAAGTCATCGAGCAGATCAAAAAAAATCCGGATTCTCGTAGATTGATCGTTTCTGCATGGAATGCTGCGGAAATTCCAAACATGGCTTTAGCACCTTGTCATGCTTTGTTTCAGTTTTATGTTGCAGACGGAAAATTATCGCTTCAGCTATACCAAAGAAGTGCAGATGTTTTTCTGGGGGTTCCTTTCAATATTGCAAGCTATGCGCTTTTATTGATGATGGTTGCACAGGTTACCGGTCTGGAAGTGGGCGATTATGTTCATACTTTTGGAGATGTTCATATTTACAACAATCATTTTGAGCAGGTACAGAGACAGCTTTCAAGAGAACCAAGAGCTTTACCTACAATGAAAATAAATCCTGAAATCAAAAATATTTTCGATTTTGATTTTGAAGATTTTACGTTGGAAAATTATGATCCGCATCCGGGAATTAAAGCACCTGTAGCGATTTGATTTTTAAAATTTAATCATTAACTTTGGTTAAAATGCTGTAAGTATGGAAATTAGAATTAATATTAACGAATATGCAGATGTTTCTTACATTAAAAAACTTCTTTCAAAAGTAAAAGGAGTTGTAAGCGTAGAAACTGATGAAGACGTAACTTATTCTTGGAGTAAAATTGAGAACTCTGATGAGTTTAAACAATTAATTGAACAAAGCAGAAATGAGATTAAAAATGGGGAACACGAAGAATTTTCGCAAGAATTAATTGATTCGATTTTTAGTAAAAAATGAAAATAGTTTTTTCAAAAAATGCGATTAAAAGTCTTCAGGAAATAATTGATTTTTTGAACCATCGCTGGAATGATAAAGAATTATATTTGTTTAAAGAAGATCTTGAGAAATTTAAACAATCATTAAGTGATAAAATAATTTCGTATCCTAAAATTGATTCTGATAGTAAATTACGATTTGCATTATTGGGAAAGAAACAGGTGAAAGTATATTTTGATATTCAAATTGATTCTGTTGAAATTCTTTTATTTCTACCATCAAAAGGCAACCCTGACAATTTAATAAGACTACTTAATAAAGACTAAGTGAAGCGCAAAACTTCACTTTTTTTGTAACTTTCAGTCCTGAATTCCTACCTATCTACTATGAAATCACTTAAAATCAATATCGAAGAAAATACGGATGTCGAAAAACTGAAAGAACTTTTGCTTCAGGTGAAAGGTATTAATGATATTGAAGTTATCGACGATGAAAATCCAGAAAGTGAACTGAAGAAAGCTTTTGCGAAAACAAAAGAACAGCTCAAGAAAGGTGACTACGAAACATTAGTCAATGATATATTTGACATTCTGATCAAAAAATAATCTTAAAATAATAAAATAGGCTTCAGAATAAAAATTAGGTTTTCCTGATAGTTTCTGAATGCTGTGTAAATAATTAATAATGAGAAAGGCGATTTTATCAATTGCAATACTCGGAGTTTTATTCTCCGCAAATGTATCTGCACAAACTGAGACTTCCGGAAGAAACGAAGTTTACAGAGCTACCCATACCAAAATTACAGAATTAAAGCATACCAAACTGAAAGTCAATTTTGATTATCAGAAAGAACAGATGAATGGGGAAGAATGGCTTACCGCTTCGCCATACTTCTATGCGACAAACGAATTGACGCTTGATGCAAAAGGAATGTTGATTCACGAGGTGGCTTTGGATCAGAATGGTAAAAAATCGCCGTTGAAATATGACTATAAAAATGATATCTTAAAAATCACTTTAGATAAAACATATACCAGAAATCAGGATTATACAGTTTACATTAAATACACCTCTCGTCCGAATGAAGTAAAACAAGAGGGAAGTGCCGCAATCAATGATGCGAAAGGACTTTATTTTATTAATGCGCAAGGTCAGGATCCGGATAAGCCAACACAAATCTGGACTCAGGGTGAAACAGAATCTTCTTCAGCCTGGTTTCCGACTATTGATAAACCCAATCAGAAAACAACGCAGGAAATCTTTATGACCGTTCCTGATAAATACGTTACGCTTTCAAACGGAATTTTAAAAGAATCAAAAAAAGAATCCAACGGCGAAAGAACAGATCATTGGGTGATGGATAAAAGACATTCAACTTACCTTTTCTTTATGGGAGTTGGTGAATATACGGTTGTAAAAGATAAATGGAAAAATATTCCGGTAGATTATTATATCGAAAAAGAATATGAGCCTTACGCAAAGCAGATCTACGGAAATACTCCTGAAATGATCGATTTTTTCTCTAAAAAACTGGGTTATGATTATCCCTGGGCGAAATATGCACAGATTTCGGGAAGAGATTACGTTAGCGGCGCAATGGAAAATACAACAGCAACGCTTCACGGAAGCGATATTTTACAAAAACCAGGTCAGTTGATCGATGAAAATAAATGGGAAGATACGATCGCTCACGAATTATTCCACCATTGGTTTGGAGATCTGGTTACCGCAGAAAGCTGGAGTAATTTAACGGTGAACGAATCTTTTGCCAATTACTCAGAATACCTTTGGAACGAGTATAAATACGGTAAAGATCAGGCAGATTATCATCAGATGGAAGATGTAGATCATTACATTCACAATCCTGGAGATTTCAAAAAGAATCTGGTACGGTTTGACTACAGTTCCCGCGAAGATGTTTTCGATCTTGTTACGTATCAGAAAGGAGGCGGAATTCTGCACATGCTTAGAAACTATCTTGGTGATGATGCATTTTTTGCAGGAATCACAGACTATCTTAAAACCAACGAATACAAAAATGCCGAAGCGCATCAGCTTAGACTATCATTCGAGAAAGTTTCAGGAAAAGATTTAAACTGGTTCTTCAATCAATGGTATTTCGGAAGCGGAAACCCGAAATTGAGTTATACTACATCATTTGAACCAGTAAAAAAACAGGTTACCGTTACTTTGAATCAGTCACAGGATCTTCCGTTCGAATTTCCTTTGGCAATTGATGTGTATGATAATGGTAAACCTAAGAGATACAATGTTTGGGCAAATGCTGCCGCAAAAAATACATTTACATTTGATTCGTCTAAAAACCCGGATTTAATTAATATAAATGCCGACGGAATTTTACTTGCCGATATTACCGATTCTAAAACACCGGAACAAAATCTTCTTCAGTTTACCAATTCTAAGGAATTTAAGAGCAAATACAATGCGCTGAACGGTATCAAAGATCAGGTAGGTAAAAATCCTGCTGCCACAAAATTATTGTCTGCCGCTTTAAAAGATTCTTTTTTCAGAATCAGAATTAAAGCTTTGGAACTAATGGATTTAAGTATTCCCGAACAAATGAAAGCTTTAGCCGGAGACGTTGAAAAATTAGCAGTAAATGATCCAAAAACATTGGTTCAGGGAGCTGCAATTGCCGCCTTAGCGAAGACCAAAGACAAAAAATATGTGGCAATTTTTGAAAAAGGGTTAAATGCAGTTTCCAATTCGGTAAAGGTAAATTCTTTGGCTGCTATTATTTCTGTAGACCCGTCAAAAGCCAATACATTTGCTGATAAAATAGATTTACAGGATGCTTCAGAAGAAATGCTGAATCAGCTTTTACCTGTTGTGGTTAAAAATAAGGTGACTTCTCAAATGGCGAATTTAGCTCCTGTTGTAGCTTTTTATCCTTTTGTGAAATTCCAGGATCCCGAATTGGGGAAAGTTGCTGAAGAAGGCTACAACTGGATTATGACTTCCGATAATCTGAAAGCTACAGAAAGTATTACAAAGATTTTGGGACAGGCAAAAGGTCAGATGGGAGACAATCCTCAAGTGAAAATGATGATTACCCAAATGCTAAAAGAAGGATTAAACAAGAAAATGGAACTCCTTAAACAAAATCCTCAGAAAGCGGCAAGTATCAATTCGCAGATTGATGCAATTAATAAGGCTATCGAAAATTTTAAATAGTTTTAAAAAAAATTATAATTAAAACCGTTGTGAAAGCAGCGGTTTTTTTGGTTTTAATATTACTTTATGAAAATTAATTTTTTAACGTATTGTTTAAAATTTTATTTATTTGATAATTTTAAAAAATATTATTTATATATTTGATATTAAAATAACTTAAATTATAATAATTATGAAAACAAAAATATTTTTTGGTTTTAAAATAAAGCCTTTATTATTTGCAATAGCTGTTGCTATAGGTGTTTTTGCAAATGCACAGATTACGACATTTCCCTGGACTGAAACTTTTGAAGACAATTCTCCCACAAGAGCAGACTGGACTCAAATTTATGAATTAAACAATATGTCCTGGACATTTGCAACTTCCGCAAGCACAGGAAGTTGGGGTGTTACAGCTTATCAAGGAACAAAATTTGCAAATTATCCCGGAACTTCTCATGATTTTGACAAGACCAAATTGGTAAGCCCTCCTTTAAACTTATCGGCTGTTACAAGTCCTACCGTAAGTTTTTATTATATTAATCCTTATTGGAGCCCTGATCAGAATTGGCTGAGAGTTTTTTACAGAACGTCAGCAACTTCAGCTTGGGTACAGATTGCAGAATTCCATTCTGATATTACTGCATGGACTTCATCAGGATCTATAGGTATTCCACCGACAACGTACCAGATTGCTATCGAATGTGAAACAGATTACGGATATTCTACTTTGGTAGATGCAGTGGTAGTTTCTGGTAGTAATTTAGCTGTTAAAGATCTTCAAAAACCGACAAAATCTGAAATCAGTTATTATCCTAACCCTGTTCAGGACGTTTTAAATTATAAGAGCAACGAGAAGGTTCATGAAATTTCCATCTATAATATTTCAGGTCAAAAAGTGGGTCAATATGAAGCAGGTGCGAATGAAGGTAGAATCAATGTTTCTTCTTTGGCAAGCGGAACCTATATCGTTAGTGGAAAAACTGATCGCGGTACAGAATCCTTTAAAATGATCAAGAAATAAGACAATTAAAATTTAATCAAATCAGATATTCATCTTAAAGCATCTCGTCAGGGATGCTTTTTTATTTAATCATTAAAAATTAATGTAATCATCAGTGATTTTTTGCATAATCTTTTATAAATTAGTTTAAAATTTAACGATTATGGGTTTTGGAATTGAGGCAGCAAGCTATTATGTGCCTTCTTTGTATTTGGAAATTAAAGATTTAGCAGAAAAAAGAGGAATCGAACCTGCAAAACTGGAAAAAGGATTAGGACTGCATAAAATGGGATTTCCCGATGTTCATGAGGATGCTGCAACATTTGCTGCTGAAGCTTTACTAAAGCTGATAAAAGATTATAATTTAAATCCAAAAGAAATATCTAGAATTTACTTAGGAACAGAAAGTGCAATCGATGCCGCAAAACCAACAGCTTCTTACGCGGTGCAAATGGCAGAAAAAGTTTTGGAAACAGAATTTGGCGAAAGATGTTTTAAAAATTGTGATGTTGTAGATATGACTTTTGCCTGTATTGGTGCAGTTGATGCACTTCACAATTCATTAGATTTTGTAAGGGTAAATCCGGAAAAGAAAGCAATCGTGATTGCAAGTGATTATGCAAAATACGAACTGGCTTCTTCCGGCGAATATACTCAGGGTGGAGGTGCTGTTGCCTTATTGGTTTCTGCAAAACCTGATTTAATTGAAATTGAAAACAATTGGGGAGTTGCCACAAAAAGTGTTTTTGATTTTTTCAAGCCAAGACGTCATTTCAAAAAAGAAGATTTAGAAAATTCTCCGGAAAATTTCCCTGATAAAATTGAGATTTTTACAGATGAACCTGTTTTCGATGGGCAATATTCCAATCAGTGCTATCAGGACAGGATAAGAGAAGCTTACAACCATTACAAAGAAATTACAAAGAGAGATAAACCTTATGAAGACTGGAAATATCTTATTTTCCACCTTCCGTATGCTTTTCATGGGAAAAGAGTTTTTACAGAGATCTATAGCCTGGAAAATGGACTTTCTTATGAAACTCAGGATGAACAGAAAACTGTGGCTAAATCTGAGGATTATCTTAATTTTATCAATAAAAAAATAGAGAAATCTCAACGTGCTTCATCAGAAATAGGAAATATGTACACGGCTTCGATTTTTATGGCTTTGCTTTCTGCCATGCAAACTTCGTTTAATGAAAATGAAGAATTAGCAGGTAATGAGATTGGATTTTTAGGATACGGTAGTGGCTCGAAATCTAAAGTTTTTGCCGGAAAAGTTTCAGAAAACTGGAAAAAAGTTGTTGAAAAATGGAATTTATTTGAAAATCTGAAACACCGTTTGGCTATTGATTTTGATACCTACGAAAAACTTCACAGAAAACAGTTGGAACATTCTGTAAACCCGGATTACAAAGGATTTGGTTTGCAATCTGTAGAACTGGAGAATCCTGTCTTGAAAGGAGCGAGATATTATGGTTATAAAGGTTAAAGTGATAAAAAAGCACTTCATCTGAAGTGTTTTTTTATTTAAACTAAAAAAATCAAACCTTCACAAACCGATTTACAAACATTGCTGCGACAATATCACCAACTGCATTTAAAACTGTTGCCAAAGGATCAACCAATGTTCCGATGATGATAACGGCAGGAACGGCTTCCTGCGGCAGATTGTAAACAGAAATCATCAGCATTTCTCCAATATATCCGCCATTGGGAATTCCGCCTGCGACAATGCTTACAAAAACAGTGATGCCTAAAGCCAAAAGAAGATTCGACGGTTCAAAAAAATCTCTTCCGATAATCTGAAATGCTACATAAATTTTAATAATTGACGACATCGACGAACCATTTTTATGCAGTGTTGTCCCAATCGGAATAACCAAATTGGCAATCTGACTCGGAATACCAATTTTTGAAGCCGCCACCAAATTGGATGGCATCGTGGCAAAGCTGCTGCAGGTACTCAGTGCTGTTAATGTTGGGTAGGTAGCATGTTTCCAGAAGCTTTTAATTCCGTTTTGTCCGTTTGCCATGAAAGCATACAGCGTAAAAAACACAAAGAAGTAAACAATTCCTGCAATATAATACAAACCGAGAGGCTTTGCATAAAATCCGAAAAGCTGAGGTCCAAGTGTGGCAACCTGAAAGGCAAAATAAGCACCCAAACCAATCGGAGCAATTTTCATAATCATTAAAAGCAATTCTTTCATCACCTCATATCCAGAAGCAATAAAAACTCTGAAAGGTTTGCCACTTTCTCCTGCTTTTCGCGCTGCAAAACCAGTCAGGAATGCGAAAATGAGCAAAGCCAACATATTTTTCCTTGAAAACAGTTCGGTAAATTCTCCCACCGTGAAAAAGCTTACAATCCGGTCGCTCCAGTTTTCTTCTTTAGTTGCTTCCGCAATCAGTTCCGAACTTCCAGAGATCGAAGAAACCGGGAAAAGATAAACTGCACCAATTGTAAAAACTGCAGCAATGAGTATGAATAAGAGAAACGTAAAAGACATCACCAACAGGATCTTCCCAAATTTTGAGTCCTGTTCGAGAGAAGCTATAGAATTAGAGACCGCAAAAAATACCAACGGAACAACACTTACAAAAAGAAGATTCAGAAAAATGTCACCTAAAGGTTTGATATAAGAAACTACTTCCGGTAAAAAGATTCCGATAAGGCTTCCAATGGTGATTCCCAAAAGAAGAAGAATGATTCCCGAATAGTTTTTTAAGACTTCTTTCATGGTTATTTTTATCAAAGATAGATTTAATTTTTTAATATTTAAACAGACAATTTCGGTCTCAAATTTGTTGATCTTATGGAAAATTGTTTCTATGGCTTATATAGATTATTATAAAATTTTAGGCGTAGACAAAAACGCATCACAGGATGATATTAAAAAGGCATATCGAAAATTAGCAAGAAAACTGCATCCTGACTTGAACCCCGATGATAAAGAAGCGGAAAAGAAGTTTAAAGAACTGAATGAAGCCAATGAAGTTCTCAGCAATGTTGAAAACCGCACAAAGTATGATAAATACGGCGAAAACTGGAAGCATGGTGAAGAATACGAAAAAGCTCAACAACAGCAAAGGCAGTATCAAAGTCAAAGCGGAAACTTCGGAGGCGGATTTTCCGGAGCTGACTTTGGAGAAGGTGAAGATTTTTCCGATTTCTTCCAAAATATGTTTGGTGGAACAGGAGGTGGTTTCGGAAGAAGCTCGAGAGGAAGTGCTTCAGGGAAATTTAAAGGGCAGGATGTTCATGCAGAGTTGAATTTAAACTTAAAAGATGCGGCTACAACGCATCCGCAAACATTTGAAATTAATGGTAAAAAAGTAAGAATTACAATTCCTGCAGGAGTGTACGACGGGCAACAGATAAAATTGAAAGGTCACGGAAATCCGGGCTTTAATGGCGGTCCCAACGGAGATCTATACATCACCTTTAATATTATAGCAGATCCGAATTTTGAAAGAACTGGAAATGATTTAAAAACAAAAGTTATTATTGATTTGTATACTGCAGTTTTAGGTGGCGATGTGGAAGTGAATACTTTGGACGGAAGCGTTAATCTGAAAGTGAAGCCCGAAACCCAAAACGGGACAACTGTGAGATTGAAAGGTAAAGGTTTTCCCGTCTATAAAAAAGAAGGGGAATTTGGTGACCTGTTTGTGACTTACGAAGTAAAATTGCCAACAAATCTTACGGATAAGCAGAAAGAACTTTTTGAACAACTTAAAAATTCCTAAACCATGAGTGAAAGAATATCGCGAGAAGAACTCGTAAAAATATACAAAGTTGAAATCACTTTTTTTGATGAGCTGGTTAATTCCGGTTTGCTGAATGTTCAAACAGAAAATGAAACTCGTTACCTGATGTATGAAGATTTACCCTACTTCGAAAGATTTGCCAATTGGCATTATGACTTAGAGATCAATCTTCCGGGATTGGAAGTTATTCATGAAATGCTTAAAAAAATGAACGATTTAAGACAAAAGAACCGTGAACTGATGAATAAGCTTTCTGCAATCAATGATAAATATGAGGATGGGTAGCTTTAAGGTTGAGGTTGAGTTTGAGATTGAAAGAGTCCTGAAAGGACGATTTTCTGAAGGATAGGATAAAATCCTATTAAAAATATCCATTAGAGAAATCTTAAAAAGTTATCTTTACGGGCACAAATTAATCAGCATGAATCAGAATCAGGATAAGATCATCAATTTAAATATCAACAGGAAAGATTTCGAAGAAGTATATTTTGCGGGAAATCAAGGAAGTTTGTTTTTTTCTTCCTCTACGAAAGGCAAAACGGTTACGACCATTGTTATAGGTTTGATTTTAGTGATTCTTTTTATTTTTAAAGATGATTTAAGTAAAGAAAAATTCGGAATTCTGTATTTTGTGAGCTTTTTGTTCTTGCTTTGTGCAGTGTATCTTTCTTTAGCAATCAATAAAGTTTCAAAATGGAGAAAAGAGGTGATTGCTTATTTGAAGACCTTAGAAAATCCTGAAATTTACCAGATTAAATTCAATAATAAAGTTTTTAAGGTTAATTTAAATAATAAAAAAGAAGCAAGTTTGTGGACGGAATTTACTTCGGCGGAAATCGGCGAGAAATTTATTGCCTTGGAAGGGAAATTTAATTATATGTTTCCGAGAAAATCAATGAGTGATTCAGATTATCAGTTCCTTAAAGAAGCAGTACAGAAGAATGTCAAATAAATAAAAAACTCAGAGCAAATTACTCTGAGTTTTGTTTTATAGTTTGAAAGCTGATTAGTCTAACCAACCCATTTCTTTCATCCACTCATCGTTGTAGATTTTCCCAACGTATCTTGAACCGTGATCGTGAAGAAGTACAACAATCACATCATCTTTGGTAAACTGATCTTTCATCTGAACCAAAGCTGCCATCGCACTTCCTGCAGAATATCCACAGAAAATTCCTTCTTCTTTTGCCAGTTTTCTTGCGTAAACAGCACCGTCTTTATCAGTAACTTTTTCAAAATGATCAATCACAGACATGTCGTAGTTTTCAGGAAGAATATCTTCGCCAATTCCTTCCGTAATGTACGTATAAGCATTTCCCAAATTGATTTCCCCTGTTTCGTGAATTTCTTTCAAGATCGAGCCATAAGTATCAACTCCGATTACTTTAATGTCTTTATTTTTCTCTTTAAAAAACATTCCACAACCTGTAATGGTTCCTCCGGTTCCTGCTCCAACCAAAAAGTGAGTCAGTTTTCCTTCCGTTTGTTCCCAGATTTCAGGCGCAGTAGACTCGTAATGAGCGGCTCTGTTCGATAAATTATCGTATTGGTTTACATACCATCCGTTTTCTGTTTCTTTTGCTAATCTTTTTGAAACTGAATAATAAGAACGCGGATCAGTCGGCTTTACATCTGTCGGGCAAACAATTACTTCAGCTCCAACCGCACGAAGAATGTCGCATTTTTCTTTTGATTGTTTAGAATTGGTTACAAAAATACATTTGTAACCTTTGATGATTGCTGCAAGAGCCAATCCCATCCCTGTATTTCCTGAAGTTCCTTCGATTATCGTTCCTCCTGGTTTCAATCTTCCGTCTTTTTCGGCGTCTTCAATCATTTTCAGCGCCATTCTGTCTTTTACCGAATTTCCGGGATTGAAAGTTTCTACTTTTGCCAAAACCAATGCCGGGAAATCTTCACCAAGAACTTTGTTAAGTTTCACAAGTGGCGTATTTCCTATGGTTTCGAGTATATTTTCTGCGTATTTCATAAATGTTTTTTCTGCATCGCAAAGATACATTTTTCAGAATAATTGATGGTCTATATAAATGATTAGAAGTAATTTAGTTTAAGTGCAGATTTTACAATACACCAAAATAGCTGATAAATAATCGGTAAATCCTTGTCTAATTTATTAGTGATATGATTTTTAGGAGCTTTTTCCGGCTTTCGCTACTCGCTTTTTCTTTGGTTTCTGCGGCGGCTATGCCGCCGCAGAAACCAAAGAAAAGAGCTCAAACATACCGCTCAATCCGGGCTAAGACATATTTAGCCATAATTCAAAAGTTTAGAATAACCAGAAAATTCACTTCGAAGCAAATTGACAATTCACAATTCGCCATTCACTAATTATACTTAATCGCTTTCACCGGAGAAATTTTACTGATCAGATAACTAGGAATCACCAAAGCCAGTCCCGAAATGATCAAAATTCCTACAGAAATTGAAACAATCATTAAAGGATTTAGATCAACAGGAACAACGCTCACATAATAATCCTTAGGATTTAATTTAATAATCCCGAAAAACTTTTGAGCAAGTAAAAGTCCAAGACCAATTGCATTTCCGTATAATAGTCCGGGAACCATGATGATCAGAGTGTAGTTAATAAATGTTGCACGAATCTGTCCGTTGGTTGCGCCCAAAGTTTTTAATAATCCGATAGAATTGGTTCTCTCGATGATCAGAATCAGCAAAACCATAATGATATTAATGATCACCACCAAAAGCATAATTGAAATAATAATTCCGATATTGGTGTCGAAAAGACCGATCCAGTCATTGATCTGTGGATATTTATCGGTTGCTTTTTCAGCGTAATTTTTATATCCGATAAACTTTTCAACTTTCGGTGTATCCTGATCAATTTTGTTGATGTTTTTAAAAAAAATGTCAAGACCGCCAATTTCTTCTGGTTTCATATCCTGAATTCTTCTTACATGATTAATGTCGCCAATGACGAACTGGTCATCAATCATTTTAATATCGGTTTTATAAATTCCGGCTACCTCAAAGTTTCTGTAGATCGGCTTCTGATCGGCTTTTGAAAAGATGGTAACAATACTGTCTTTCACCTTAAGATGCAGATCATTGGCAATTTTTTCCGAAATCACAACACCATTATTATACCCTTCTCCGCTAAAAAACGGAGTTTTTCCTGCAATTAAAAACTTTTTAAATCTTAAACTGTCAAAATCCTTATCTACACCTTTAAAAATAATTCCCGCAAAGCTATTTTCGTTTCGCATAATTCCCGTAACCATTGCATATTGCTGAACTGTAGCCACATCGGGAAGAGCTTTGATATTTTTAATATTCAGACCTTCCTGATCAAGAACCGAGGTGTTGTAAGAAGAATTTGACTTGGTAGATTTTATAGTAATATGTCCGCTAAAATCACCCAATCTTTCCTTGATCGCTTTTTTTGAGCCCAAACCTGTAGAAACGGTAATCAAAGATACGATGATTCCCAAAGCTACAGAAAGTCTGCCGATGAAGATGATAACCCGGGATAGGTTATTTTTGTTATCTTTGGAAAACGCTATTTTTCGGGAGAAATATAATGGAAATTTCAAGCTTATGAATTTAAATTTCAAAATTAAAACATTAGTTCTTATTTGCCTAATTTTTTTAGGA
>Ga0256786_1000174_pt1 | contig 42121 bp, 31 predicted proteins | sample MC6MC0937MT_FD_186053 | JGI IMG/M metagenome (GOLD analysis project Ga0256786, IMG submission 186053) | Metatranscriptome of enriched soil aggregate microbial communities from Iowa State University, Ames, United States - MC6-MC0937-MT... | ecosystem: Environmental > Terrestrial > Soil >...
GATGGATCCGCTTAAATAAGCAGAATTCTCTGGCAATTGAGTTACTTTGTTGATATGTATAATCGCAATTATCGCTTTAAAAAAATATTTATTCTCTTCTTTTAGTATTTTTTTATTTGGCGCTATATATAATAACTGAATAGCTAAACAACCTATTTCATGGAGTAACTTAATTAGGTAATTCGAAATGATCTTAATCAGAATTTAGATGAAAAAACTAACTATTCAAGTGCGTTTACATTGTGTTCATTCTCAAGTTCTAAAAATAAAAATGTAAATTTATGAAAGTATTAAAATTTGTTTTAATGATATCATTATTATCAATATTTTTAAAATGCTTAAAACCTGGTGATTTTGAAACAGGTAAGTCTACGTATCCTATTGAAGTTTAATCACCTCCTTACCTATTTGAATGTATCCACAATGATATAGAATTACACTTTATTTTCACATTTTGTATATAAGTTATTATAATGTAAACTTAACTCGCTGCTTTTTCTTATCTTAGGTGGAGATACCTATATTTCAAACTCAATACTAGGAAAATCATTTTTAACATCCTTACCAAATTGGGTCAATAATGTTACTGGCAGATTTTTTATTAGATCATATTTTGTAATTAATTTCTCTCTTATCCAATTATTCCCCAATGGAGAGTAGGCATTTATTAAAAAAAGTGCAATCGAATGGTTTGAAAATTGCGCCCTGACATTCTTAACGTAATCATATTTCTCAAAGAAGGCCAAAGTAGGAAATTCATTCACATAAGTTATTGTATGATACAAGTGGCGATAATAATGTCCTAAATCGGATTGATGGCCATCGAGAATACACTTTAAGGAAGTATTTCGATTCTTGTCAATTTTAAAATTGAAATTACAACCAAAGAGAACTATCTTTTTTTGAAACTTTTCATCCTTAAACTTGGTCTTTATTTCATTAAAAGTTGTGATAACCTGTGCAACTTCGTATGCGTAATTTGGGTATTTTTTTTTAATATACTGTTCAACAATTGGAGTTGCCGTTTTTCCTAATCCAAAAAACACTAATAAGTATGACCATTCAAGTCGATAAGCTTTATATGAATTTGTATTCGAGGGGAAATTAGAATATACATAATTCAACTCATTTAGGATATCAATAAAAGCATCATGTCCTTTTTTTTCTCTCGTTTCCATCAACTGAATATTTTCCCTATGAATTTTAAGATATTCGAAGAAATTGGTTCTAAAATTTTGCTTCTTACTTTCCCTCATTTGGAACAATAAAGTGAAAATTATCCCTAAAGCTGTAATAATTCCTATCTGTAAATTTACATTTTGACTTAGGATTTCAGCACTATTGTTAATAGCATTAGCTACTTTATCTGAAAGAGGGTATTTCCCTTTATTTGGAAATATTGATTTCGCATGCTGCTCAATTTCATTTAAATATCCAAAATGCACTCTAAAATATATTCTAAAAATATAGACAAAAATTATTACGCCAGCAATGCTATATAGCATAATTAGACGTTTATGAAATACATAATGTAATCGTTTAAAAAATTTATCAATTTTTCTCATATATAGTTTATAGTTTGATAATAGAAAATATGCTTGCTTATAATTACTGTTATTCACGTCCTCGCCAAAGGTCCTCCTAGTTACATGACTGGAGGTGAATGAGAAAAGCATGAGCATGAAAGTGTTTCCGATATAAATTATAGAAATATGCTATATGCAAATATAATTAATGTATCTTTCCATGGAAGTTTATATTTGTGTCCCTTGTGCGAGGAGTATTTTTACAATGAATTTAAAAAGATTAAAGCAGATAAAATTTCCGCTTTAACCTTTTATGGGAATATATTATTTGGGGGACCGGCTATTCCCTACTTTCTATTCGTATGTAATACAATTGCTATTTATCTTTAAAATTTTTATTAAAAAAAGAATCAACTACGTGCTGATCCTGAGGGAAATTAAATACTTCTTTAATTTTACCTTCTTCAAATTTCCATAATAGACAAGACAAATTATTTAAGTTGTCTATATTTTCTATTTCACTCCAATTTTTATGACAGTCAATTACATAATCATCACTTACCCCTAATACTACTCCCTCGGCTCTAAAGTTAAAGTTACCTAATTGATTGAGGTATTCTACTATCTCTCCAACCCCATTTTTAACTCCACTTAAAGGGTGCCTGCCGGGAATATGCCATTTTACATCAGCATGGAATATACCCTGCAATTCATCGATTGAATTACTCGAATATGCTTTAAAAAATTTGTTTACTAAAACTAAGTTTGGATGTTCATTCATGATTTTAAAATATAATTGTAAATTGAATTAAATAAAAGATTCGTCTACCACTTTAATTCTGAGAGAATTGCCCCTTCTATACCTTGATTTGTTTTATTAGTCGCATTATTTTAACTATCAAAGAAATGTTAATTTACATGCTGCAATTCCCTCTTCATTCAGAAGGGATTTGTAACATGATGACCTAAATTTATGTTATTATTTTTATCTTCTAGGTCCATATTATAAATGATTTTTTTTCTAAATATATAGAATTGCCTTTATCTGAGATTGATAATTGTTTGGTTTTCGATGAAATTGGGATAAATCGGGTCGAGATTTTAAGACTTAATTATTAATCTAGATAGATTTGCAAAAAAATCTAAACAAATGGAATTGAAAAATAAATCTAACGAAAAGGCAACAAAATTCTTTGACACGGAAGGTATAGAATTTGGGCAAGTATTTTCAGATCACATTCTAATTGCAGAGTATAAAGATGGAGTCTGGAGTAAAGCAATTATTAAACCTTACGATAAAATAGAATTACAACCCTCAATATCTGCATTACACTATGGACAGTCCATCTTTGAAGGGTTTAAAGCTTTTCGAGTTGATGATAATACAATAAATATTTTTAGGCCATATATGAATTTGGAAAGGTTTAATCAATCTGCAATTAGATTATCCATGCCAGAGGTACCTGAAGAAATGTTTATCGACGGAATTAAAGAACTGATAGAAATTGATAATTTCTTCGTGCCAGATCTCCCTGAATCCTCTTTATATATTAGGCCGCTAATGTTTGCGACAGAAAATACTCTTTCGGTCAGACCATCTAGTACATATAAATTTGTCGTGCTTACCTGTCCGGTAGGAAAATATTATAGTTCTCCCTTAAAAATGCTTATAGAAACAAAATACGCGCGAGCTGCAACTGGCGGAGTTGGAACATGCAAAAATTCGGGAAACTATGCAGCATCCTTTTTACCTACTGTTTTGGCTAACCAACGGGGATTTGATCAAGTTATTTGGACCGATTCGGAAAAACATGAACATATTGAAGAGGCTGGTATAGCCAACCTAATGCTAATTAAAAACGGAATAATGATCGTTCCAGAATCACAAAATATCCTACAAGGAATAACCAGAAATAGTGTAATTGAAATTGCGAAATATTTAAACATTCCAATTGAAAAGAGAATAGTGACAGTCAATGAACTATTGATTGGCATAAAAGATCGATCCATTACAGAAGTCTTTGCTACCGGTACTGCTGCTAAAATAGCTCATATTGTTACTATCGGTTATAATAGCGAGGTTATCGAACTCCCCAAAATAGAAAATAAATTATCAAATCAAATTTTAAAAATTCTAACTTCTATTCAACAGGGTGATCATAAAGACATTTTCAATTGGATTACACCATTGATAATAAATAAAACAATTTCATCAATACAATCAAAAATTAATGCATAAACCACTTCAGCTAGCTTTTACCACAAATAATCATGAATAAGCAAAATCCACCTCTTTTGTTTCTATTTACAACATTACTTATTGACTTTATTGGATTTGGATTAATTATTCCAATTATGCCAAAATTGATTCAAGAAGTTAGTGGTAGAAGTCTCGACTATGCAGCGCAGATCGGAGGCTTTCTAAGCCTTTGCTTTTCTTTGATGCAATTTATATTCGCCCCAATATTAGGAGGTTTAAGTGATCGTTTTGGGCGGAGACCAATAATCCTACTGTCCTTATTGGGACTTGGAATAGATTATATCTTACTAGCAATGGCCCCTTCTTTATTATATCTATTTATAGGACGATGTTTCGCAGGTATTACCAGTGCGAGTTATGCGACAGCGCAGGCCTATATTAGTGACGTCACTCCGCCTGAAAACAGAGTACAAAAATTTGGGCTTGTTGAGGCAGCACTAGGATTGGGAGTAATTATTGGACCTTTAATCGGAGGATTTTTTGGACAATTTGGCACAAGAATTCCTTTCTTTATAGCGGCTGGACTCTCTCTTACAAATGTCGTTATTGGTTTTATTGTTCTTCCAGAATCTCTTTCTATGAAGAATAGGAGAAGGTTTGAATGGAAACGGTCAAATCCATTGGGATATATTTTTAAACTTAATAAATACAGCTTTTTAAAACCAATTTTAGCAACCTTGTTTTTAATATTTTTAGCTTCACATTCTATTCAGTCCATTTGGTCCTATTATTCAATTGAGAAATTTTCTTGGAGTGAAGCAAAGATTGGATATTCTTTAGTTTTTTTTGGTTTAGTTATGTGTCTTGTTCAGAGTTTTTGCATCAAACCAATTGTATATCGGTTTGGCGAAAAGAAAGCTGTTTTTTTTGGATTGTTGTTATATATAATCAGTTATTCTTTACTAGGGTTTTCATATAGTGCATGGATTTTTCTGTTATCAATTATCCCATATTGCATAGCTGGTATTTCAGGACCAGCTATGCAATCTATTGTGATGTCAAAAATTCCACAAAATGAATATGGGGAAGTTCAAGGAATACTATCAGGTGTTTCGAGCCTTGCGGCAATCTTCGGCCCCTGGATTATGACACAGATTTTCTCTTGTTTCATAAATAAAAATTCAATTATAAATTTTGCAGGTGCCCCATTTATTTTTTCGATGTTCCTAATTTGTATAGCCTTGGTTTTAACAAGGAATTTTATTAAAATTAAATAGATAATGACGAATTGAATTTAATTTCATTAAAATCCTTTCCCCAGTTTGGATTAATAAAATCTTCCTCTTCAGGTGAAAAGGATTTATTGAAAAGCTCTTTAGGTAGACTAGATGACTTGTCAATTCTTTTTGACAGGCCATCTTTATCATCTTCGCGATGAAGGACCAGTACCCGCTCTACCTCTATTTTTTTTCTTCCTATTAATTCAAGTTTAGCCCGCAGGTTATCATCTTCCCCTCCCCAAACACTATAACTTTCAGTATAACCACAAATACGTTCGATATCAGATCGCTTTGCCATAATGGTACCGTAATACAGTGGCTCAAGAATTTCATTAATATCATTAGACTGATAATGATATTCAAAGTCAACAAAAAGTACTTGGCCAACTGTGAAACATGGGTAATTCGAATCTAATATACTGGATAAATTTTCAATTGCGTCAGTTACCATTTGACACTCTGGATCAATTACCATTATATTCTCTTTGGTCGCATGACGTATAGCAACATTCCAGGCTTTGCATGGATTTCGCCATTCATGTTCTTGTTCATTTACTATAATTTTCCAATTAACATCTGGAAATCCTTTAACAAATTCCAACAATTCCTCATACTCTGTTGGTTCATCCATTGCTATGATTACTTCAATACCTTTGCGATTTAGATAATGAACATGTAAAGGTAAAACCCGTTTAAAATCTGTCATTTTTCTAAAAAAGGACATAATAACTGAAGTGTTTAAATCTTTCATCATTTTCTTAGTTTTCTGTTATTGCTTCAAAACAAACCGTCATAAATTTTTCCCTGCCTTTTATTTCATTTTCTATTGATCGCTGTTTATTTCCATCAACTTTATCGTCATTAAATTCGTGTAGTCTATAGACATAAAATATTTCTGGATTAAAGTATACTTTATCATATCCCGCAATTTCCATTAATGGATTCATAATCGCAATATCGTAGGTCATAGGAAAAAATCCACCTTGAGCATCTTTATAAGATAATACTAACGGATCTTGATTCAAAAACTCCTTAAATAACTTGTATTTAAATGACTTAAGGTGTGATGCTCGCCAGTCAAGAATTCTCAAATTTTCAAATTCTTCTTTTGAATAGGCGTAACAATGTCCTTCGTACGAGTTAATTGTTTTATATTGGCCGTAAGTTAGAAGACATCTTTTTTGCTCATAAATTTCTGATAATTTGTTGAAGACTTGATTATCTACCAAATAATCGTCTCCATCAACAAATACTATGATATCCTCATCATCAAGTTGAATGTTAGTTAGTCTTCGATATATACTTTCTAACGCTAAAAGTCTGGAAGGATTTTTTCTCTTTATTACATTTGATAAGTTATCAGGAATTAAATCTAGAGTACCATCCTCAGAACAATCATCGATGAAATGTATTTCAAAGTTTGGGTATTCCTGACCTATTAGCGAGTCAAAACATTCTACAATATAACTTGCTACATTATAGAAGGGTACGAGAACTACGATCTTATTTTTCATTTTTTTATATTAATTTTTGATTTTTATTAACTTCCGGCTCGGGCTTTTTCTTCCTCAGCACTATCATTCCGTCTGGTCTTCTTCATTCCACCTCCAAGATTCTTCGAATATGTAATTCGTACCACCCTAGGTTCTGAAAACTTACCTTTGAAAGATTGGTTAAATCCAAGACCCGGCTGTGGATTATCTATGCCAAAGTTCATACTCCAAAAAATATCGTCAACTGTTATCCGTATGGTTCCGTTTTCATTTTTTAAATTATATTTAGCACCGGTAGAGACCTTACCAAATGGAAGTAAATAAGCCATGCCAAATGGACTTTTGGATTGATACATTCCGCTAAGTTCAGCTGTTAAATTTTTAAGGATTTTAAAAGAATGATTCATATTTATTGAAACATACAATTTCTCATTTCCAATGACTCTATTTTGGTATATTGACTCATTGCGGCCATAAAATCCATTAAGGCTGGTGTATGAGTCCCACCATCTATTAAATTGAAATGGAATACTGAATCCTAAAGAAATTAAACTTGATTTTTTTAAATTTTCAGCCCTAATGATTTGTTTATTTAATTCCGGTTCGATTTGGATTTGATATGGAATTATAGGTTTATCCGAATTTGAATATCCGATTGTTGCGATATATTTTTTCTTATACTGATATGTACCTTCGAAATTATCAGAAATAGAGGAATTTAATTCCATATTTCCCGTAATAAAAGTCATTTCATCAACAAAATGTACATATGGTGCCAAATAACTAAAGGTCGGTCTAGAAATTCTCCTATTATAGCTTAAACTTAATGTATTATTATTGAAAGCTTTTGATAAACTTAATGTAGGAAACAGCTTGCCGAAGTTTCTGTCAATTAGCCTCACACCCTGATCATTTCGCAAAATACTTTGAGTATATTCAAAGCGAAAACCTATATTAGCTTCTAAACCATTCTCCGCCGAAAATTTGTACTCTCCATATCCTGCACTTATCTCCTCTTTCATTTTGACATCTTGGCTCAGGGCAGGATTGTTTTCCCAATCATCTTGTTTGTTTTTCGCCAAAACATTAATTGAATTAGAAAGTTTGGAAGAAGTATGTTTTATTCCAATACCAAACGAGTTTCTGTCATTGATCTTTTTCTTGTAATCTACCCGATAGATATAAAAATCTATTGGTGTCAATTTGGAGACTTTCGACTCCGAAATGCTTGTCAATTTATCATTACTATTTTGGTAATTCTCAAATCTATAATCATGTGGGTTTCTATTATTGTAATTAAGATAATCGAAATTGAATGTCAATTCAGTTCGATCATTAAATACGTGAGACACATTAAAATTTGAACTAAACTGTGTCCATTTATTGATTTCATGATGATAAATATTTGAAAAATCTTCTCCAGTTTTTATATCATAAAATCTTGTATTGCCGTTCTCATTAACATTTACTCTATTCAAAGATGAAGCTACGCCAAAACCTATTTTAGTTTCCTCAAACAACTTATAATCAAGAGACAAATCTATATTCCCCAGCAAATTTTTAGATTTACGCACTGCATAATTTGACGCCCCCCGAGCAACCAATCCGTCAGATATTATTTCTCTGTCATTACCAAAATCCGCAAATGCGCGATTCCAGCTAAATGAGGCATTTCCATAAAGATCTAATTTAGTTCCACTATAACCGAATTCACCTCCAATAGAAGACTTTTCGTATTTCCCCATTCCCAAACTTAAATTATATGAACCCCTGAGTTCGTCATGAACTGTTTTGTTCATAACAATATTTATAAGCCCACCATTCCCTTCTGCATCTTCACTTGCACTGGAATTAATTAGTTCAATCTTTTGTATATTACTGCCATTGATGGATTCTAACATTTTGAGTAACGCATCTTGTGGAACCTTTTTCAATTTGCCATTAATCATTATACTAACTCCATCTCGCCCATTTACTTTAATACTGCTGTTTTGTCGATCTAAAGAAACTCCAGGTATTCTTTCCAATACTTCAGTTGCATTACCTGCCGAGCCTAGTATAGAATTTCCTATATTTATAACTAATTTATCCGCTGTCTTCCTAAATACCTGCCTATTTCCTGTTACTGTAACTTCTTGAAGATTTTGCGGCTTACTCTTCAGCGTTATACGGCCTAAAAAAAGGTCTTTCATAGCTTCTATACCTTTAAACTTTTTTACAAAGGACTCGTATCCAAAATAAGCTACCATTATGGAGTAAGGGCGGTTTTTAGGAGTGCTCAATTCGAATGTTCCAGACACATTTGTTGCAGTGGATAAATATTCACTAGAGTCACTTAGTATTATTTTAACCGTCGCACCTTCAACAATTTGTTGACTATCATTGTAAACCGTGCCTTTCAATTTAAGATCCTGCCCAATAGCAAATTCAAAAAATGCGGAAAGAATGATGGTTATACAAATAATTTTATTTTTCATATTTTTTGGTCTATATGCATGCAATAATTTTTTCCAAATACTGCTTTTCATTTTTTTCATATTTTAGAAAAATGTTTTGCATCTTACTTAAGTTTAATCTAATTGTCTTATCCGTATGTACGTCAATAATCCTATGCTTGATGGTCTGAATCGAATCAAGATCAATATCTCCCAATTGGCCTATTTTATGAAATTCCAATCGATCGGCATTTCCATACATATCGCTCTTGGTTTTCCACGGATATACCAGCATAGGAACACCAAATTTTATACTTTCCTTAATTGAACCTGCGCCACCATGCGTGATAAAAAGTGAGGATTGTTTAAGAATATCGATTTGGGGAGCAAATTCACAGATATAAATATTTTCACCAAAGTCATTTGCAAGGAGTTCGTGATTATTAGGACCTGAAACGAGTATCAAAAAATAGTCTTTCAATTCGGCAAATGCTGAAATAATTTTTTTAAAGAATATATTCTTGTTTTTAAAAGTATTTGTCAGGGACCCCATAGCGCAATACACTATCGGGCGATTTTGGATATTCAATTTCAACCAATCAATAGAATTTTGTTCCCTATTCTCGTAAATGAATGGGCCTATATAATTGATACCGGAATAATTATCACGCTCAACATCAAATTCTTTTGGAAACAGAATTATCTCTTCAACATCTTTAACTTTAAAATAGCCAACCCTATTTACTTTTGAAATATGAATCACGTCTTCCTGCAAGTTGGCCTCCTTAAGAACTTGTTTATAATACAATTGAAAATCTGAATGTTCAAAATCTTCCGTCTGTTTATTATTATACCTCACCCAATCGTCTTCATTTTGAACATGTGAAGAAAGTGAATCATCTGTAACTAGTCTGTAATCCAAAGGCTTTAACATTCGAGCTCTTTCGCAGCAAATCCAAGTTTGAATCATTTTAAAAGGCTGTTTCAAGCCCTTAAGTTGGAGTGCCCATTTCCAGAATGAAGTTTCGACTAAAAACAATTGCGGCGAATATTTCTTAATAACATCTTTCGCAACCTCACTCGTTGACATACAGCTTCCATTTTCATTAAAATTCAGGTTATTATAGAAAATAAAACCTCGTGATTCGATTTCATGTTTCATCTTCAAACTCGATATATATATGCTTTGAATCCCTAATTCTTTTAAAATTGTCGCCATTTTAAAAGAAGGAAACATATGACTCTTAAATGGTGTCATAATAAAGACTATAAATCTCTCCATATTAAATTTCACTTATATTTAGGTGACTAAACTTGGGGTACACAATGGAAATAATATGTTGTCTGAATTCTAAACTTATAAAATTATATTGTTTAAAATGCTTATATCTTCCATTTACCTCCCCGCTACATGTTATATTGTCTATTTCCAAAAAGTCCATTGGTATTGTAATTCCAGACCCAATCATTTTTGACAATGCTTCTTTGGCGGTCCAAAAAACGATTGGAGACAAATGTTTTTCCTTCATTATGTCTTCTTCTGAAATAGTAAGAAATTTCCTATAGACTGATTGGTTAATGATGGATATTGGTTCAATATCGATCGCAACTGGATGAACGCGATCAAACATAACTACACCAATTAAATTTGGTTTATGCGAAATAGAAAGTCCCAAAGATCGTATATTACTTCCCATTATAATAGGCTGCCCAAAGACACTATTTTTAATTTCAAAATCAATCAACTCCTCCTCAGCTTCAAAAAAATGCTCTTCAATCAGTAGTCTGGCTAACGAGCGTGATATTTCAAATTCCCGCTTTCTAGGTCCATTTAAGACCGCAGACTGTTTCGCTTCATTTTCACTTAAAATAACGCGCTCATTAGGGAATTGTAATGCCTCCACAATTCCTAGTACCGCTCTGAAAATTTTCGACTCGTAATTAAAAATCAATTCAAATCTCGTATAATATTTCTCCTTAGACACTTTAAACCAGATGTGAATTATGCAATTAAAGGTAATTCACTCAGCTTTTTCTTATCGACTTTCCCGTTATTGGTAATAGGAAAGGGACAATTAGAAATAAATATCTCATTAGGAACCATATATATAGGTAAATGAGTTCGACAATGTTTCCTGATATCATCATCACTAACAAAGTTTTCCCCTTTATATGAAACATAAAGTAATATATTTACAGTATTCTCATGTTGCCTGCCTATTGCCGCAACTTCAGATATACCCTTCATTCTCGCAACAACTTGCTCTATTTCATCTAATTCAACTCTATTTCCATTCACTTTGACCTGACTATCTTTTCGACCAAGAAATAGATGTTTATTACCTTTCTTTTTAATTATATCACCTGTTTTATATACTTTTCTTTTATTTGATTGATCAAAGGGATCTGTAATTAATTTTTCGTTATTTAATTTCGAATTTTCCCAGTAACCATAGAAAAGGCTATCATTGGACAACCAAAGTTCACCTTCAATCCCTTCTTCCATAATTCTATTTCCCCCATCATCGACTATATAAAACTTGCTGCCCTCATATCCATTTCCAATAGGGATTTCAGTATCTACCAAACACGAATCGGCATATAAATCATAAAATGTACATGCTATAGATTCCGATTGTCCAAAACAATTTACTATCTTAAGCTTTGGAAATATATTCCATAATTCTTCCATATTGGCTAGGGGAAATTTGTCGCCAGCGTAAAGGATAGAAGTTAACTTTTTAAGTTCAAAAAGCTCATTTTTACAATATCTCAAAAGTGCAATCCAAATAGCAGGAACACAATTCATCTGAGTTACACCACTTCTTTCCATCTCCCTTAGTAATTTTTTTGGAGTGTAGGCTAGACTTTGGGAAAATACAGATAATATGGCCTGAGATCCCCAGGCAAGACCTAAATCAAGTAAGGAAAAGTCAAATTGTAAAGGTGATATAGAACCGATAACATCATATTTTGAGAGATTACAATGTTTCACTATAGCCTCAAAAAAAGCAATAGTGGCTTTATGGCTCATCATTATTCCTTTTGGATTACCAGTAGTGCCTGAAGTCGATATGATATATAAAATTTCGTCGTCAGAAAAGCCGCTTTCTTTGCTACATAAATCTTGGCTACCACGTTCCAGTAAATGCGTGTTACGAAGGTCCAAAAAGGGTATACTTTGTGACAATTCATATTCTGAAATGTCTTTGTTTATTAAAATCAGTTTAGGAGTATATTTTTCAATTATTGCTCCATGTCTTGCACTGGGCTCATTCGGGCTAACGGGAATAAAAACAGAACCAATAGCCGAGCATGCTAATTGGGCGCAAATAGCATTAAATCCATTTTCTACCAATAATATTATTCTGTCTCCCCTAGTTACACCGAGGTTGGTCAGATTGTTAACATATGTCTCCGTTTCTTCTTGGATGCGTTTCTTAGTATAAACTCCCGATGTTGTTTTTAAGATGATATCTCCTGGAGAAAATCTTCTCAATAAATATTCATGAAATAGCAAAACTTAAGATATCTTGATTTATTTTAATTGATTTATTAGGGTACTTGACCACATAAACGGGCCCGTGCATAGTAGGAGAAAGCTATTTTTATCGTTGGTCTTACCTTCACTTAAATAATCACTTATATTTATTAAAATATCAGTGGCCCCAGCATGACCAAAACGGGATATATTCTTATCGTAAAATAATCCATCCGGAACACTTGCTAATCTCAAAAAACTTTTACAGGTATTATTACTGTAATTATTAGTAAATACTTGTGTTAGTTCTTCTCTTTTTATTGAGGAATGATTAAACAATTCTTTAATTGTATGTTTAATTCCTGATCCAACAGATTTAGTATAATTCATAAAATCTTTATCTGGATCCATAAGTCCTGCTTTAGCATCAATTGCAAAACAAACCCTCTCAATTTCTAGATTAAATATTGGTTTTTTTGAAATCAAACAACAAGCGGATGCATCGCTTCCAATCGCCATGCTCGGAGGAGTCAACTTACTTGTATTCTTGGGTATAATGTCACCAACGACAACTAAAACATTTTTAAATATTCCCGAAGTAACGTAACTTCTTGCGCTATTAATAGCTGGTAATAGATTACCGCAGAAAGAGAGAGAGGAAAGAATAGGATAAGCATTTTTTAATTGCATTTGAATCAAAAATTCGCTCAGCTCACTGTGTATTAAATGTGTAGTAAACCCTAACGAGCTTGTTGCTATTATTATTGCATCAATTGAGCTAGGATCCACAAGATTTTTATCCAAAAATTTAGTAATAGATCTACCAAGTAATTCAAGTACAGAATAATTACTCTCCCTTACTTTATCAAATCCACCATTTCTTAATGCGCCTATTAGTTCTTCATTTCCTTTTAGTTCTCCAACTTCATCCAATCCAAATTCATTTTCCCCCAATGCATACGAAAAACCTCCGATATATGCTTTAGATATTTTATCGTCCATAAATTTAAACTAAAATATTTTCTTTGGTGGAGTGATTATAAATACTGTTCAAAAATGGGCTTTTTACCAATTCTTCATTCCCAGAGTATCTTTTGGCAAATTCTATCAATGGTTCCCTGAGATTTTTATAATCTATGGAATCATTCTCATTGTTCTGAAGTTTTGTTTTTATTCCGTTTTCGAGGTTATCGATTAATTGAATATATGAACTTAAAATATCAGATATTTTAGACTTGTTTAAATCCAAAGTTTGATTGTTTTCCAGGGTTATGGCTAGATTTTCTTGAAGAAAATTTAAAAATATCAAAGAGCTTCTTGCATCATAATTATTTTCTGGATCAGAGTGTGCAGAATAACGAAGTAAACGCTCGAAAAGTATAACTTCAGCATAGAAATAGGCATTATCATAGCCACTTTTTGCTAAGTTCAAACAAGCTAAAATAGCCTTGACGTCGACTCGAAGTTCTTCCAAAGCGGCAGTATTCTTACTATTTTTAATTTTAAAGTAATCGTTATAAGGAAGAGTTCCTTGCGAATGAAAATATTCATGTAAATGAAGCCAAGTCGCGAAAGATAACCGCAAAGTTTTCTCATTTAATCTTTTAATGCGCCAAAAACTTTTTTCTGAAACAAATCTTTCTAGGATAGGTTTTCCAAATTCCTCAAATCTTCGAAGAAAAACATTTATAAAATAGAAAACAGTAAATTCGTCCTTAAATTCCTTTTTACTGACAAAGTTTTCCGGAAACAACGCAACACAGGTTGGATATTGTGCAAATCCAAAAGTACTACTTAGGACAGAAATAGGTGTTGCTTTAGAATTTGGATATTTAGATTTAAGTATATGATCAGGTTCAACGTCTTCATACCAAAACCCGTCAAGAGCTAAACTCTTATTGTATGGAGCCTTAAAAATTCCCATAACAATAGGCTCCTCTTTTGTAAATACAAAATCTCTCGTTTTGCTAAAATCTAATACTCCATTTACCGAGCTTCTACAGTCTTCAAGAAAAATTTGTACTGTTTTAAGTGTTAGAAACCCTTTTAGGGTATTGTTTATTAAAATAAAATCATTTTCTGACAAACCTGTATGAATATTCGGTAATTGTATTCTTAAGTCAGCAAGTTTGTTTATTAAGGTCAAGTATCTTTCTTGACAAATATCTTTGTTTAACATATAATTTAGGCAATAAATTAGATAAAATTTAGAAAGGTACTTTTAAACACTCATTGTGATTAATAAAGTTTTCTAGGTTCATTTGGTCAGTTATCCTCTCTCCCTGCTCGATTCTTGCTACACACTCTTTTTCATTACGGTTTTTTAGTTCAGAAGATTTTAAGACGAGTCTGATTTTCTCCTTTTTAATCCCTATAATCCCGTTTGCATCCGCAAACATCCAATCACCATTGGTAATTATCGCTGATCCAATTCTTATACTTTCAGGCAATTCTTGAACGACCTCTCCTAATCTAGCAGCCTCAATCACTGTGTTTTTTGCCCAAACTGCTACTCCGAGTTTAGGAATTTCGTCTACATCCCGTATTGCGCCATACACAATGATTCCTGCTAAATTTTGTAATTTCGCACTTTTTACAACTATATCTCCCAATAAGGCTTTATTTCCTTCACCAGTATCCTTTATTACTAAAACATGATTCTCGGGTATTTTATGTAGGGCTTGTAGCACTGGTAATATGTCTCCATTTGTTTCTATTACAAAAGCTGGCCCGTTCACTTTAATATCTGGGGTAATATTTATTAGATCCTTTAACATGAAGGAATTTCCGTAGGACTTATCCCAGACTAACGTAGTAGTTAATTTGTCAAATTTGATACGGAGATCTTTTATATTAATTTCGAACATTTTTAGGTTCTTTTAAGTTTAACATTAGAATACGTTTTAATTGTTGTCCCTGTAAGGAGGAAATCTTCTGGAGATTGGCCTAAATTAAACTCCTCGATAAAGGGTAGGAATTCCTGAACAAAAATGGCCAATTCGGAAATTGCTAAATGACTTCCTAAGCAAGCGTGTTTACCCTTTCCAAATGTATAGGAAGTAGTTTTAGCTGATTTATTTCCGGTTACAGGACAAACTTGTTCAAAGTTGGCACTAGCTAAATTCACATTTATATTATCAAATTTTTTAAGTTCCTTACCCTTGTATTCCAAACTTGTTTTAACAAACCGAACTGTTGAATGAAGAGGCGGGTCTTCCATTAGAGATTCACTAATAAAATCTTTTATTTCTTTTTCTGTATTGATATATTTTAATTTATCCTTTTCCTCGTACATTTTTAATAACAAAGCATCAAAAGCTGAAATCGTAGTTGCCATTCCCGCAGCCAATACCATTAACAGGGTATTTACTAAATCTTGTTCGTCTTCAAAAAGAGTTCTCTCAATACATGAAATCAGTCCATTTTTATCGACTTTGATGGAGCCTTGTAAACATTTAAACAAGAAATCTGTTAAATACTGTTTTGAATTCAAAGCATCTGTTAACGGATAATTTGGATTATCAATGTACCTAACGAGTTTATCAAGATGACAAAATATCTCTACGTCAAGAGCTTCATCTATACCATACAACGCTAAAATTACCTTTGTCGGAATACGTTGTGCGATCTCTTTATGAAAGTCTACAATTGCGTCCGTCTTCTGCCTAATAGTATGAATTATCTCTGCAGTGATTTTTTTAATAAACTGTTCCTCATAGCATTTTACCGCCTTAAGTGTGAAAAACCGAGCGACCTCACGTTTAATTGTCAGCATTTCAGCAGAATCAGAATCCAACATTGTTTTGCCAAACACATGTCTGCTTGCACGGAATAAATATTCAACAGTTACATCATCAGACTTCAAAAATCTCTCTACATCTTCTTGTGTCATCGCTAGATAACATCTTCTGTCCTTATCATAATTGAAATTTTGTGCGTCCCTTAATTCCCAATATTCATCCTTTACTTCGGTCATTTGAAAGTGATTTTTACGTAATTAATTTCTCAAAAATCCTTTTAGTTTTTACATACCAAAAAGGTATGCATCTTTTCGATTGTATAGAAATTAGAAAGATAATTACTTTCAACACTAATTTCTTTTCCCAATAAATCTTCCAGAAATAATATTAGTTCCATGATTCTAAACGAATCAACTAATCCAGCATCCCAAATATTTGTGTCGATATTAATTTCGCTAATTGCCCTATCCCTGTTGGCTTCTTCTTTTAACAAATAATCTTCAACCGATACTTTAAATTCTTCAATTTTCATTTTATTATTATTTTTTAGTGTTTTATAAAATCTCAGCAATAATTTTATTGCATTCTTAATTAATTAATAATATTTAACAACTCAAAAATATATTCCACGACAGACATAATGAAAACTGTTAACAACATTATCGATGAAATAGGGATATTTCAGGTTAAAATTATCTGCGAATATTTTTGAGCTAATTTTTATACACAGATATAACAACCCGATATCCCTAATAAACAAGTTTCCACTATTATCTCTCGTTTAATGTAAAATAATGATACTCCCCACCGGTAAACCTGGAAAATCCCTATTTAGACCCGGAAACTTTTAATCTTATCGATAAAATTATCTTTAGACATAATCTTCGTGCAGATTTGTGGTAGTTAAAAACCATATAAAATGAACGACAATCAAGAAGCAGCAAATTTTGAATTTGAGGTACAGACAATTTATTCCTTTGCAAATACCTCTAATGATGACTTAGGTGGTACTTGGGAAACTGGTGTAACAGTGTCCTCCAGCATGATCTTCTAACCGGATAGATTATTTTCATCTCTCTTCATTATATAGTCGAGAGATGAAAACCACATTTCAATAAAAGATATCATATGGACAAGCTATTAGGATGTATTATTATCGAGGATGAGCCACTTGCCATTCTACACCTTAAGTTTTTAATAAAGAGAATTAATAGGCTTACTCTACTCGGCAATCTTGATGATATAGAAGAAATTGATATGATCCGAGACCAACTTAAGCAGACCAAAATCCTCTTTTTAGATTTACATATTAGTGGAGGAAATATTGAAAGAATTGAGCATTACCTGCGGCATATACCCTACATCATTATAACATCGGCGCTTCCTCCGTCAGAATATCCAATGTTTATTAAAGATAGAAAGCATTTTGTGTTACAAAAGCCAATAACCACATCAAAATTTAATGAGTGTTTGTTACAGGTATTGTCTCAGGATATCATTACAATTAATTGAAATCTATGATCAAATTTCAACATTTAGATTTCTTTCTATTACGAACGCCTAAATCTTCCTTAAAAGATCTAGACATATTTCTTAATATAAGACAAAAACAGGATATTGAAATTCATCTCAAATTAATTTTCAATCAAGTTTTTTTTAAAGAAGCTCTGTTTCTTTCAAGTGGACCACTATTTCATCAAGTTGAAAAATGGTTAAATAATGAAATTGTTTTAAATGATAAACTTATAAGATCGTTATACAAGTATGTTGTAAGATTTAGCTCCCGATGCACTCCTTTTGGACATCATGCGGGCATCGTAGAAGGTGGGATTGTAAAACATCGTCAAAATAAAGTAATTTCGATACAAAGAAATCTATTAGACAAAGCAAGTTATCGTATCGATATGCAGTGCCTACATCAAATTGCGAACTTTATATCTAGACATCCTACCATTAAATCTAACCACTACTATTCTTTTAATAATACAATTTATAAACAAGGGAATTACTATAAATTTTATCAACAGAAGGAAATATTACATGTCAATTCACATTTTTTGAACCAAGTCCGAAAAAGTTCCGTATTGGACCATATTATAATTTCACTAAAACATGAATTTCATTTCTCTGAAATAATTCAACTCGTCAAATCTCTAGGTTCCAGTGACACCCAAGCTATTAAATTTGTTGAAAACCTCATTGATTCACAGTTTATATATTCTGAAATTCGTCCTGTCCTGACTAGCGGAAATACTTTCGTGGATCTATTGACAACTATTAAACAAGCGGACAGCGATAGATTATTTTACCCATCATTATTAGAAGTGGAGAAATCGCTAAGTTCGGATAAAAATCTTCTTGATAAGCATCGCATTATTAAAAATGTTCTTAGTAAAAACATCCCTATACAATATGGAAACAATATCATTCAAGGAGATCTATTAATTGGTACAGAGTCAAATATAATAGATGAAAAGGTTATAAATAAGATTTTGAAACAGCTTGAAGAGCTACTGCCTCTCTTTTCTAACAAAAAAAATGAAAAACTGGAAAATTTCAAAATAAACTTTAGAAAACGGTTTGATGGACAGATGATTCCATTATTGGAATTATTGGATCCTGACACAGGAATAGGTTATGGTAATTTATCCATTTCTTTAGACGACCCTTTATTAAAGAACTTTAGACCGCCCATAAAAGATCAAAATACACAGGATAATATTCTTGAGGATATATTAATCCGAAAGCATATACTAAATTCTAAGAGAGACAAAATACAGAGCATAACAATAGAGAAACAAGATTTAATTAATTATTCGAATCAAGTTACTACTTCCCCTACACTCTACGCCATAGGTAATTTATTAACAGCAAAAGAGAGTTCAACAGAACCATTCTTCTGCTTACAAGGATTTGGCGGGAATTCTGCAGGAAATTTAATCGCACGATTCGGTTATTTAAGTCCGGAACTTCAAAATAAATTGAAGGATATCGGCTATCAAGAGCAGGCTGCATATCCAAATGCCATCATCGCGGAAATCATTCATGTTCCTGAAAGCCGTACTGGTAATATTCTTCAACGCCCAAATATCAGAACTGCCGAGATAGCTTTGATGGCAAAAGGTAATACAAAAACGGATATTATTGAAATCAATGATCTTTTTGTCTTAATAAGAAATGATAGATTGGTTTTATGGTCAAAAAAATTAAATAGAGAAATTATTCCAAGGTTAACCTCTGCACATAACTTTAGAAGCGGAATTAATCTCTACCGTTTTCTTGCCGATCTTCAATCTCAAGAGAATTCAATCAGCCTTAAATGGGAATGGGAAAAGCATAAAAATTATCCATTTTTACCTAGGATAATTTATAAAAACATAATTTTAAGTAGAGCGCGATGGAATATCTCGAAAATAACTGATGCACCCAATTCCCTTATAGAAAAACAAGAACTGATAGAAAATTTGGTTCGAATATTTAATTTGCCTCAACGAGTCATCCTTATAGAAGGCGATAACGAATTGCCCTTAGATTTCTCTAATCCAATTTCGTTAGATATATTGTTCGAAAAAATAACGAAACAGGACATTATCTTATCAGAATTTATATATTCAGATCTATATTCCCCCGTACATGATCAACTAGGCAGTACTTATAGCAATGAACTGATTATACCTGTTAAAAGTTCCAATTGTTATTCTACTATAATACCTAATAATATTGCACCATATAAAAAAAGAAATTTTGTATTAGGTGATGAATGGATTTATGTAAAAATATATACGGGAAAGAAATTCGCTGAAGAACTTTTGAAAAATACAATACCAGAATTAATAGAGGAATTAAAAAGATCCAAATTAATAAAAAAATGGTTTTTTATCCGTTATCAAGATCCTGACAATCATTTGCGATTACGATTTGAAGCAAAATCAAATGATAAAATTACCCCAATTATAGCATTGGTAAATAAAATATTTAAACCATATCTTCAAAATCGAACAATATCAAATATCCAGTATGATACCTATCAGAGAGAATTGGAACGATATACCCCAGCATTTATGGGTAATAGTGAAACTCTATTTTTTTATGAAAGTGAATCCGTACTCGCTTGCATTAAAGAATTTTCATCAAATGATCGCTGGCAGTTAGCTGTCCAATATATTGACAGTCTTCTTGAAATTTCTAAATTTTCTCTTGATCAGAAAATCGATTTTACAAATAAAATGCGTTTAGCTTTTTCAAAAGAATTCAATTATAGTAAATCAATTATGGTGGATCTAAATAGAAATTTTAGAGATAAAAAGCTTTTAATTGAAACACTTCTATTAAAAAAACAACAAATTAATAGCATGAGAAGACCTTTAAAATATTATGGAAAATTAATAGAAAAAATATCTTTATCTGCTAGCTCTAAAAATGAGTTATTTGAAAAAATACTCGAACTTATTACAAGTTATATTCATATGTATATAAATAGGTTTTTCCCATCCGAACAACGCCAATATGAATACATAGTTTACCACTTTTTAAACAGCCACTACCTAATGTTAAAGGGTAAAATCAAAAGAAAATAGTGATAACCCCAATTTTAATTGACGAAGATTCCCATACGAATAAATAGACTGTTCCTATATTGTAGCCCAATTTCTAATTTTTCATTTGTTTTTAAATTAACTTTTACTGCATCAACACTCTTTATTTGATCTATGTTAACTATATGGGACCTGTGAATTCTCAGAAAATTAAACCATGAAAGCTTTTTTTCCATCTCTTTAAGTGTAGATGAAACTGTATGAGTTTCATTTTCAGTTACTACTTTTACATAATCGCCAAAAGCCTTTACAACATGGATATCAGCTGGGTTAATAAAAATAGTTTTATGGCCGTCTTTAAATTTTAAAATCTCATTTTTTGGCTTTTCACGCTTAAGGGAAATAGCATTTTGAACTTTTTCAATAGCTTTTGATAATCGTTCCTGCGTTAACAATGGTTTAAGGATATAATCTATTACGTCGAGCTCAAACCCTTCACTAGCAAACTCTCGATGGCCAGTAATAAATATTACGAAAGGTGGTTCTTGAAGTGATTTTAAAAAAGAAACACCATCAATTTCTGGCATTTGAATATCAGATAACATAAGGTCAACTTGGCCGGTTATTAAAATATCTTTTGCTTCTAACGGATCTTCAAAACTATTTAAAACTTCAATACAGCCAATTTTTGAAGCTAATAATTCAAGTCGTTTTCTTGCCAAAGGTTCATCTTCAATAATAATTGTTTTAATTCTATACATGATTTTTTAAAGATTTATATCTGAAAATTCATTTCCATTAAGGCTCAATTTTAGCACAACAATATAGGAATCAGCCGCTTCCGTAATAGTAAGATTATACTGTTTGGGATAATTTAATTCTAACCTTTTGTATACATTGTCGATACCAATTCCACCAACATATCCAACGGGCTTTTCAATACGTCTAAAGCCATTTGATACCTGCATATCTAAGATATGGTTTCGGCTTGATATTTGAATGTCAACCCATGCATCTCTACTACTAGACATTGGGCCGTGTTTAAATGCATTCTCAACGAAAGGAAATATTATTAAGGGTACGATAGTATAATCATTAGAGTCGGAGTTAATATTAATTGTTGTTTTTACTTTACTACTAAGCCGAATCTTTTCAAGTTGAATATAACTCCTTAAAAAAGAAAATTCCGAATCTAAGGGTACTGTTTTTTTATCACTTTCGTATACAAGATAATTCATTATTCTACTTAATTGTGCTAAGCTTTTCTCAGCAAGAGCCGTATCTTCAGAGACAAGAAATATGATGTTATTTATAGTATTGAACAGAAAGTGTGGATTAATTTGTAATTTTAAAAATGCTAATTCCAACTGTACATTACTTAACTCAAGTTCTAGATTTTTAAATTCCAATAATGTCTTTTCATTTCCAATACTAAGAATTGATTTTGTAAGCTTTATACCTAATGGAAGAGAAATAAAATATATGAAATCTAAGAAATAGAAAGTAAAAGTATCATATTTAAAGAGCCCGATTAGCCCCATATGTATTACGTGATCTACATATGATTGCAGTCTTTTACTGGGATGAATGTTTATATTCATCAAGTAACAGGTTGAATAAGTAAGAAGCCCCCACCAGAAGTATATTAAAATAAGCCAGGAAAGAAAATATAAATATCTGCCTTTCAAAACAAATTTGGGAATTATATAATAAGAAGTAAAATAGAAAATTGATGTTACTGCGAAAATTTCCTTTACAGCCAATAACCATGAATATTTTGTATCAAATCTATTATATGAAACGAGGTACATTGCTAACAATATACTCCAGAATATAAAATGAAGTACCTTACGTTTTATCGGTGTATAATTTTGAACAACTTTAACTATTGCTGGCATAAAAATCATTTTAATCTCTTAGGTATTATAATACAATAGAATAGAAGACCATTTAAATATGGCCTGAGGCTTGGCTAGGTTATTCAAACTATTATCAATTTTCTAAATACTAAAACTTTGAGGTTTGCGAAAATAATAAAAAAATAGATAAAGGCAAATAATATTGACCTCTGCCCAAACAAGCAGGAGTATTTAAAAGTAGAATATTCGGAAAAGAGGAAATATTAAATCGAAAATTTATCTTGATAAATTACTAATATTATTAGTAATTTTGTTTTATGCAACCACTTGAAGTTCACTGTAGAAATCGTGTGCTATATGTTCGTATGACAATTGATGATAAGAGTATGGGCATGCGGGATTACTATTTGTATGACAAAAATGGAAAGTCATTCTACATATTCAGGCGATCGCAGGGCGAATGGAAATTAGCATACGGTGTACTGGCACACGACATTAAGGAGGCCTGCATCGATGCTCTTATTCGTCGGTTTGATCACGATTCGCCAGAGCTATTCTACACCAATGGCAAACGCAATGTTGTCCGTATTAGCGCAAAGAAAGGCGGTATTTGGCATATTTATGTCAACAATGTTTATGTAGCATCTATCCAATATGATCAGTTTGCAAAGAAATTTGAATATCACCTGGACGATAATACCCCACTGACGAAGGATCATATCGAAAAATATATAGGAATGATCGAGCGCGGCGAAATTAAGTGGAAGAAAGAGCGATGAGAAATATACTATTCCGCTGCTTGATTGATGGAGAAATGAATTATGTCGATATATCAGAGCTGTATGGCGGTAATACTTTCCAAGTGATGATCAATAAATTTTTTATAACTTCTATATCTTTCCTAAATGATGAATGAGTTATGCATTGCAACAATCGAAGCTGGCTTACCTTCGATGAGCTGACTATTTTTATTGAGTATTTTGAAGCTGAGCTCGTGTATGAGGAAGAGATATAAACAAAAAGAGCTTCCCCCTATCCGGCAGAGGGAAGCAACAAAAGCGGTATTATGTTAGAATACCGCTTTTGCTACTATTTTTCAAAACGACAAAATTTCAAACTTCCCATTTTGTTTCAATTCATTAAATATGGCTTAATCAATCCATAAGACTATTGGATATTAAACGCCATTTACCGCCATAAAAGATGAACTTGTAAGTGAATCCCGAACGCATAACAATAGGTGAACTATTCTCGACAGTAAGGCTTCCTACTGGTATGGTTATCGTTCCAGTTTCAGTTGTAACCCCTAGTGTTCGAAACACTAGATTGACTTCCTGCCCTTCCCAGAGTCCCGCATCCAAGGGAGTATCAGAGGCTAGCACGATATTAGTATTTATCGACGCTCCTATTCGGAGATATTTGCCTGCATTAAATAAGACATGCTTTGGAATAGTCCCACCATTGGATAAAGAAACTGCACTTCCTGAGCCTGCAGTAGTTGGTGCGAGAGATCCTTTGACAATTGCTCCTTCCATGGTACTCGCATCACTGATAAGCTTTGATGTTGACATTCTCAACGTGTAGGAAAGACCTTTGCTAGAGATATCAAGATAGTTTGGAAACTGATTGCCACTTCTTTCCAATCTAAGCACTCCGTCTTCAACAGTAGAAACAAAGATGCCATCAATACATATATTCCGACTTCCTCTTATCCAAAAAGCATTAGTGCATCGTTGAATATTTATATCCTTGTAGGTACTATTGTATAAATTGTTGGCGCCGCTGATCGTGCGAACATGATCTCGAATACCCAATCCTACGCATTCAGATTTAATATTCTCCACCAGAACACTGCCTTTTTTATTCCCAATAAATTGAATAATATTGGAAGCAATCGAAATAGTCGATGTATCGATCGACGAATCGTAATTACAAGTAATATTTTTTATTATGATATCCGCGTAGTCTCCTTTGAAAGAAATCCCTGACATAACACTATTGGGTGTTAGCGGCCCGCCATCGGGTGGTGGTGGCAGTAGATCTTTCCATGTATGGTTAACATTTTCTATTACATATCCCCGCAATACTTGGACTTCAAGATTTTCCTTTGAAAATCCTTGATTGCTTACCGCAACACTATAGGATGCTCCACTCGTAAATATATTTCTACAATGAATATACCCTCCAAATCCATTGTGGGCCAACACAACGGCTGCGGAGAGTGCATTATATTCATATACGTTCTCTACAGTTGAATCGAAGGTGCATTTATAGTCAACGACGTGCCTGGTGTGTGTACCATAGATATTATTTGCATACAATGCTTTGCTCTCATTCAAAGCCAGCCCATATCCTTGACCACTGTCTGTTGCCCGTGGGTAATAGAAGTGAAGATTTGTGGTTGATCCTGAATAACAGCTATCCAAGCGAACACCAGTACCGTAAAAATTATAGACTTTGATATCGTCAATAATGACATTTTCGGCATATCTTATCCATAGTAATGGTGAAGTATTGATCGCGTCATCTTTAAAATTTCCTCCTTTGATATGGATGTTGCTAAGCTTTTGCAGCCTACGTACTGAAACTTGACCTGTATTAAAAGTTGCCCTGACAGTGCCCTCAATATAAATTTTATCTCCTTCAATTTTTCTGATCTTAAATAACTCTTGATTTTGATCTTTAAGTCCATCTTGTCGGATTGCTTCATCTTTCACCAATATTAAATCTCCAATATTAAAAGAAGCTGAATTTTCGACTTTTATAAATGCATCATTAAAAGCAGGGTTTCCAGTAACTTTAATTCCTTCTTCTAAAACTCCTTCAACTCTAAATGCTCCGACTTTGTCAGCTGTGGGAACTAAAGTACAGCGGTTGAAATTGACGTTGAATGATTTACCTACAGCGTGAAAATTTCCCTTATAAATTTCACCCCCTTTAAATTCTATTGTTTGCCCGTCCTTGATATAATTTATAAGATGATTATAATAGGGTGTGTTGTCGGAATTAGTAGAAGAAGCCCCAAAATAGGCAACATGAATAATATGCTCAAACTTGTGAATTAACTTGATACCCTGTATTTCAATAACACTCCCCCCATCATCTGGGCCCGTATCAGGAGTAAGCGGGGCTAGATAATAAATAATCGGTACGGGGGTATCCCCTCTTTCGTGGTAACCTAATAACTGAACACCCTCATAACTTCCGTTTTGTAAAGCTGTGATTTCAGAAGCAGAAATGCCCCGCATAGCTGCCATAGTTTCCTTAACTAAAAATTGATTTGCCATATTCTTTTGTTTTTATGTATATAGCAAAAGTATGGCTACTACGAAGGGTATTGGAGGAAAACAGGGAGTATGTAAGCGGTATGTGGGAGATACCGAAAAGTCCTCCAAACAAAGCCATTGAGTGATAAGTGATAAAATAAAAAATACAACATTCTTTTGGAATATTGTATTTTTCAAGGATTTGTTCGGATATTTTATCCCAGTGATCTACCACAAACTCCTCTACATCAGAATATCATACCGCTTGCTGTCCGCTGGCTCTATCTGCAGAAAATTTAGCATTGAGTTGGGTTTTCAACTCATTTGTCAAATCTACCATTTGATTATATTTGCCCTTTAAATCCACTAATAAAGCAAGAGCAGTAGGTAAGTCTGTTGGATCCGCGATAGTAGACTTACTTGAATTGGTATTTAAAACATCAGATACTACAGTAGACTTCTTTAAGACCCCAAAGCTGGAACTTGTCGCTGGCGCAAGCGGATCCTGCCACCCTGTACCGTTGAATACAACAGGCCGCCCTAGCGTAGTGTCGAAATACCATTGTCCGGCAGAAGAAGCAGGCAATCCTGGTCTTAGTGATGTTGGTCCATTTAACAAAGGTGTCAATAGCCCCCATCCGGTATTTGTATTAGCTCCAAAATATTTGAAGAACACATTTGCATAACTATTGACTTCCTGCAAATAAATATCGCCTGAATCACCAAAAATATTATTATTGGGTATCAAATTCCCAGTTTTCAATTTTCGCGCACTTCCAATTGATATATTTTGATTAAATGCTGATAGATTATTTTTATTGGACAAAACGGATTCAGTTGAATTTATCAGAGCTTCCCTATTTCTTCCCTTGATGAAAATATTTGTTGTATTATGGGCTGCCTGAGGGAGAGAAAAACTAAAACTGTCCTTATCAGTCATAACACTAATTTTTGAGTTTACTAATTCTCTATTTGAATAGGTATTATCAGAACTCGAATTCAGCAAATATGTAACATCGGCGAAAAGTGAGAAATCATAGATATTATTTTCAGAAATCCTCGCTGAATCTCCATGGAAAGAAGGTTTATTCCAAATCAGCGAATTCATATTCTGCAATATTTTAATATTTTTAAAGCTACAATTTGAATGCCTCCCTCTAACGAAACTTCCCAATATTGGATCTCCTATCGCTGTAAATCCATCTATTTTGGCATTTTTTAGTCTAGAAACGATGATTAAACCATCATCATTGCCACAATTGATAGCAGTGAGATTGTTAATAGAAACGATATGATTATCGGATGAGTCCAAACCATTTGTTTGGTGTAACAAGGCTACATTTGTACAATTTCTTGCCATGATGTTGTTGTAGGTGACCTCTATTCTAGTGTTACCTAAATTTAGATTAGCACTGATATCAAACATAGTGGACAGCGCCCAAGAACTATTCTCAATATAGGTACCATCAACAAGTATATTCTCACAATCGGTGCTCTCTACTTGAATTCCTTTTCCTCCTAGTTTATTAGCGATAGTTCCCTTCTTGCAATTTCTAATCACACCTCCATACACTCTTACATTTTTACATTTATAAAAGCTGAGCCCATTTTCACCAGTTCCACCTGCAATAATATCATTTCCATCAATTAGAGGATTTTTTAGCGTAATATTCTTAACACCCGGCTTATTGATTAAGACAGTCCCAACCGTAGTATAGCTTTGAAGTTTTAAGAAGCTCCCTTTAAACTCGACAACTGTATCACCTCCTACTTTAACTGTATTACTTAACGAGATGTCATTCGTCATTTTGGGAATGATAATAGTGCACCCCTTTCCATCTGCATAATCAAAAGCTTTTTGAATGAAAGAGGAATTATCGGGCTGATTAGATGCTACACCAAAATATCTTATGTCCAAATCGCTACCAGTAAAATCATGATAAAGTTTAATACTTCCGACTTCAATAACGCTGCCTCCATCATCGGGTCCTGGATCTGGATCTGTTGGTGGATTAACATAGTAGTAAATAATCAGCGCTGGGGTATCTCCTTTTTGGTAATAGCCTAGTAGTTGTACACCGTCATATGTTCCGGCTTGTAGTGCGGTAATTTCAGCAGCAGATAAAGCTTTCATATCCGCCATCGTCTCTTTAATTAAAAATTGATTTGCCATATTCTTTTATTTTTATGTGTAGAGCAAAAGTATGGCTGTGGACTGCGGTATATGAGGAAAAGAAGATGTATGTAAGCGGTATTTGGGAGATACCGAAAAGTCTTTTACGAACAATAGCGTGGTTGGTTGTGGGAAGACATAACCGATTTAATGAGTAATCTTAATCTAGGTAATGGAAATAGACAGCCCAACAAAAAAGCCTCCCTGATTAACCGTTAAGGGAGGCTGTACTGGTTCGACTCTAACTCGGAGCATATTTTAACCGGCTCTGGCTTTTTGATCTAACTCACTGCTCGTAAGATGATCTCTTGAAACAGATAAGTTGTGAAAACCTTTTGACTAGATTCCTTTGAGAACTACATTTAAATTGAATCACTAAACAGCTTGCTGCCCAGCGGTACGCTGACTATTCAATTCATCATTTTGTGAAGTCTTAATGGCATTTACTAAGGGCACAAGGTTTGTATTTATCCAAGCTGTTAGCCCAGCTACATCAGATGCTGTAGTGTTGCTTAGATCAGGCTGATTTATATTTGGCAGTGCTGCTGTTTGGCTAACTAGTCCTTTCAATAAAATAGAGGCCATATCATTAATACCTAGATTATTAAATATTTTAATATGGTCCCTCATTACTCCCGTTTGATACGCAATTTTATTGGAAGAAAGTACATTCTGCAGATTGTTATTTGCTATTATTATTTGTGGGTTTTTAGAAACTAGTGATGACTCTACTGTTATCGCATTATTAAGAATTATAGGATTTCTGTTGTCAGAAACCATAGATGCTTCAATTATAATATTATTTGAAGAACCGGACAATAACAATCCCGAAGTGGAACAGTTTATCACTTTTAGATTAGAAATGGTTGCACCATCTACATTGTGAAATACAGCACCGTAACTATATGCCGATTTTATTTCTACGTTCTGAATATTGACATCAGTACAATTTTGTGCTTGAAATCCCCTACTCGCCTGTGTTCCAGAAATTATGATATTGTCAATAGATAAACCATCAACTTTATCCGCTAAAAAGCCTGACAAATAGGTTTGAGGCAAATTTATATTATTTAGAGTAATAGATTTATGTCTTACATCCGCAGACGTCGCTGAGATAAATACTCCATAACCTGCATTACCTGCTGTTATCTTGTTGATAGAAACATTACTTATAATTAGATTTTCAGTTGGGAAACCTTGGTCTCCGCTCACAACGATCCCGGAACCAAAAGATTCGTCAATATTTACATTTTCTATTTTACAATTTTTAGTTGACCTTACCCTGATACTTCCGATATTTAAATTTCTAAGAGAACACTTATCTACGAACACATTTCTAATATGACATGCCTCAACAACGCCCGTTGTCTGATCATTTTTTATCAATGATACTACTGAATGACCTACATTACGGGCAAAGACTCCATCTACTATAATATTTCTAATTTCGTCAGATCCAGTAGAACTTTCGATGTTAATAACAATATAACCGCAATTGTTAGATTTTACATTTGTTATATACCAATCCTCGCCTTCAAAAATTCCGAGGTCTGATTGTCCTATGTTTTCGAACTCAATATCGTTTATATTTACATTAACGGCTTTCCCCCAACTGGTAATACCATACCCACCACTAAAAACAGGAAGGATTGTTTTGGCATTGCTTACTTTAACTCTTTCAATCAACACGTTGGATATGTTATTTGTGAGATTTATACCACTTGACCGTGACGCCAATATATTTTCTGCATTCGCATCTATTCCAATATCAGTTAATTCGAAGTTTCCGTTATGAACGTTTATTACATAGTGTTCCTTGAACGGGTCGTTGTCATTCGTTGCCGATAAGGGATTAAGGCACAAAATTGTACTATGTCTTCCTAATCCCTTTATTTTAGTGTTAAAGGGCGGTATAAAGCCTTTATCAAGGTAAAATTTACCCTGGGGAATGATTGTAGCGGTATCATTTTTTGACGAGATATTTAAAGCTTTCAGTAGTATTGAATTAATTGAATTATTGGCATTCAAACCAAAATACCTTAGGTCAATATCTCTACCTATAAAATCATGTACTAATTTAATACTGCCAGCACTTATTACACTTCCGCCATCGTCTGGTCCAGGGTCGGCGGCATTTTGAAGATCATTGTAATAATAAATTATCGGCGCAGGTGTATCCCCTTTTTCATAATAGCCTAACAACTGTACTCCTGCATAGATTGGATTGTCCCCTTTCAACCCATCGATTTCACTTACGGACAGCTCTTTCATCTTCGCCATCGTCTCTTTAATTAAAAATTGATTTGCCATATTCTTTTGTTTTTATGTGTATAGCAAAAGTATGGCTGCTATGGAGGCTATCCGAGGAAAACAAGCGGTATGTAAGCGGTATGGGAGAGATACCGAAAAGTAGGAAACACTGACCATTTTTGATAGTATGATTTTAAAAAAACAAATGCGGTATCTTTTAGAATACCGCATTTGTTAACTTGTATTTTTGTTATATAGTAAAAAACACCTAACTGGCTAATATACCTGCATTTCTGAGTTTTGTTTTTAGGTCTCTCAATTCCGTTAAGATTGCCTGCACCTCTGATTGGCTGTAGGACGCACTTGGTGCGGTTGCTGAGTCGGTTGAAGCTATTGATTGTCTAACTATACCTGCTAAAGTTGTAGATGCTGTAAAACCAAACGGTTGCCAACCATTTGTATTTGTCCCCCCCGTCTTAACATAAACCATTGTATCTGAAGGTCTATTTCTAATATAAATACTACCTAAAGAGGCAAAAGCAAAATTAATTGGTTCAATATCACCATAGAAAACACCTCTAATATCAGCAATGTTAAAGGCAGATAAATTAGTTGTTACCCTAATATAGTCATAAAAATAACCTGTACACTTTAAATTAATTCTGTTAGTGTAATCCCCTATAGCTGTGGGCAAATAATATTTACCGATAGGCATACGTATATTAGAAAAATTCAGTTCTATAAATGTAGTTGGGGTAGGTATAGATAGTCCAACAAATGTCACCAAACTTTGTAAGTCATTCTCGACAATAAGATCTCTAAATGTCACCTTTGTTATAAGACTTGAATTATTAATTTCTAGTACTTTTGAAGTGGTTATTAGAGTAGATCCGTCTGTAGTCTCTTTGTATGACAAATTACAGTTTTCAAAAAGTATGTCCCCAAAAGGTATTGACGCATGCATCCTAATAAGATTATGGGCACTTGTGTTCCTAAATTGACCGTTGATTTTCGTATCTTTCACAACCAATTTATTTATGGAGTTTAATTGAAAAATAGGCAATGTAGGGTTAATACTATTTGCCGAGTCTAAACCTGTGATTGAGCAGTCTTGGTTGAATGTTATGTTAGGGTGTACTCCAACAGTTCCACTACCTACAGAATATGTTTCAAACATACAGTTTATAAATTTACAATTATTAAAATTAACATTACTTCTAAAGAGAATATGACAGTTCTCGAAAATTGTATTATTAAAATTAATAACAGCTTTACTTAACCTTAAATCTGAAATAGAAGCATAACTGAGATAACTATCTATTAAAATCACCTGCTTATTATTCATATTAATGTAAGAATTGTTGATATTGGTTGTAAAACTGTTAAATATAGATCCTGATGTAAATGCAGATGTGCTGTCTAATGTGTAGGTTAAATTATCAAAAGTGATTGTTTTGTTAAAATCAGTCTCACTAGAAGGTATTGCAGATGCAATGATTGTTGTCCTATTTCTAAAGCTGACATTTCTAACAGTTGTATTTTTACTAACAATACCTACATAGTTAAACGGAGTAGTGGTATCTCGTACCGAAAGGTCTTTGAAGTTATCTAAAGTAAGGTCATCAATATCTGCAAGCTTAGTTGTTGCATAATCAAGAACTCCTTGACCATTAGTGGAGGAATCTTTAATATTAACATTTCTGATCTTAGCTCCCTCTAAGTCCCATTCAGAAGATACATCACAGAACGCACCATTAGGGTAGTCTATATGAATATTAGACATCGTTATTGTGTCTCCAACAATATCTATAAAACTACCAGTACTTTTAGAAGAGACTTTCAGATCCTCCATTACAACATTATTTGTTAAAATGAATTTACCAAATGACCAAAAAGTAACATTAGATGTTCCTTGAAAGTGAGTGTTACCTTTAAAAGTTAGCCCCGAACCTTTAAAAAATGAGAAAAATTCTCCATTTCCTGCTCCAGATACTATCTCGGAGTTAAGTACAGATACATTTGTAAAATTAGACACTCTTAAATATGAAGCAGACATCATTTCATAGGCCAATTGCTCAGTTCCTAGCCCAGTTACATAAGAACCTACAATACCTTTAAATTTAAAACCAGCCAGTTCCACATTAGAACAATTGTCAAAATCCAACTGAGGTACCCTATCTATTTTATTCTTAGCTTGTTTTACAGTAAAGTTAGGGTTGTCATGTACTAAATTTTGTATTTTAAAGTTTGTGCAATTTTTAAAGAGAATGCCTACGGGGGATAGTCCTGTAGTGTCATCAGAGTATGTGATGGTTTTACCTGAATCAAACAAATAAGCCCCTTCTTCAAATAGTAGAGTGAAATTCGATTTATCAGTAATAGTAATTTTGGAAGAGTATTTAACTTTCCCCTTGTTAATAACTATAGTATTACCTTCCCCTAAAATATTCAATAAATTTTGGAACTGAGGCGTACTATCTGTACCATCGGACTTCACACCAAAATAGCTTGACTGTAAATATCCGTTGAAATAATACTCAAACTTTAAACCCTCGACTTCAATTATAGAGCCTTCATTATCTGCATCACTTGTTGAGCTTAAATAGTATTCAATAGGAGCTGGAGTGTCCCCTTTTTCATAATAGCCTAACAACTGTACTCCTGCATAGATTGGATTGTCCCCTTGCAATCCAGCAATTTCAGTAGCGGATAAAGCTTTCATATCCGCCATCGTCTCTTTAATTAAAAATTGGTTTGCCATATTCTTTTGTTTTTATGTGTATAGCAAAAGTAGGTTGGTAGCAGTGGCTATCTGAGTAAAACTAGGTGTATCTAAGCGGTATGTGGGAGATACCGAAAAGTTTGGCATGGTGTAGGTATTTGACAGTTTGATGTTTTACAAAAAATGCGGTATAAAAAAATACCGCATCCATTTTTATTATCAAAAATAACTAAGTTGCGAGAATACCTGCCTCTCTTAACCTCATTTTCAAATCACGCAATTCCTGAAGGATGCCTTGTACCTCCGTAAGTGAATAAGTTGGAGAAGACACAATCGCTGTGTCTTCTAAAGCGACCACTTGATTTACAAGTCCTTTTACAGTTGGTGAGGCCAGAAAATAGTTTGCAAGTGGCACCCATTCCGTATTTGTATCATTTCCCGATGCTTTGGTATAGATGGATGCATGTAAACCACCATTGGATCTCTTAAAAATATCCCCGATACTACCCGGGACTACTCCATTTGGATCATTTGAGCCATACCGTTCTGTTCCTAGACTTGCTAATCGACTAAATACAGCGTTTACCCCCGCTGTTCCAGCTTCGCAGCACACCCAACCTGATGGCTGTCCCCGCAGACCTGTATTGTTGAAGATTAAATCGCCGACATTCCAATCCAAAGCACTTGGCTCAGTATTTTTAAAGCCGATTTTTCTAACTTGAGAATTAACTCTTGTACAGATTAATCCTGATAATTCAATTGGGCTGAACAGAGAAGCATTATTATTTGAAAAAATAATATTTTCCATGGAATTACCCACTTTATAAATATCGAAATTAGTGCAACCAGAGACATCGTTACCCTCTACTATGCAAGGCAAGGAGCCAATAACGATACCTCTATAAAATCCGCCTCTAATTATATTGTTCCTAAACGTACTTTGGCCAGTGCCTCCCCCTCCAATGGATAAACATACGTTATCTGATGTCCCGTTAATATCGTCATGCTCTATATAATTATTCAAAAAATTGTGTCCCTCACCTTGAAGAGAGAAATACAATCCTTTAACCTTAGTAATAGTGTTGCCCGAAACATTTATATTGTTTGGTTTATTGGCAGCACTAAAAGAAAAAGCATAATCAAAATTATGTATAGTATTACTACTTATCTCACACTGATTTGCTGAGTAAAGATTGACTCCAGAGTTTCCAATCAACCCTTCAGACTTCACCACATTGTCATTAAAGCGAACTCTATGGCCTTGAATACTCACGCATGACCCTGTATTTGGTTTAGATTTTATACAGGTATTGCCAATAATAATGATGTCCTCAACAAGATCAGATGCATTGAAGATATAGATTTCCAAACCGCGGCCTGACACCGAACTACCATTATTTCGACACGTATTACCAGATATCTGAATATCTTTATTAAAAACGGTTTGTCCAAGTTCCGAATAAACTCGAATACCATATTCATTGTTATTTTCGAAAATATTGTTTAAGATTTTCACATTAGAGGATCTGGTTACGTTAACTCCCCTCGCTCTTGTGTCAGAAAATTCAACACCTTCAATTGAATATCCGTTGTTACTGGAGTTATTGTTTACAACTCTAGCCATATTACATAAATCAAAATCTATTCCATAAAGAATATTATTGGTCAATGTACAATTTTGGATATCCACAAATGAGCACGATAAAAATCTCACTCCATGTTGGGATGCTTCAGACACACCGATATTATGCAACTGTATATTTTCGCAATTTTGAAAATACAAGCCATGTTTCCCTCCGGAGCTTATATAGTTTCCCTTGAATTTAACTGACTCAATAGTGATGTTAACTTGATTTTGAACCAATATAAAAGAATTTGACTCTGTAAAATGAAGGATACCTGTACCTTGTACTATGGTGTTGGACTTCATAGCTAGAGGTATCGTATTGACGACACGGAAAGCTATCTCATCAATTGTCACACTTCTTGAACTATTCAAACAATTCTGAATAAAAGGATAGTTATCAAGTAAATTTGCAGACGCGCCAAAGTATCTAATATCTACCGCTCCATTAAATTGGTGTCTTAGCTTTGTACCCTGTACTTCGATAACACTTCCTCCATCATCTGGTCCAGGATCAGGATCTGTTAATGGATTAACACAGTAGTAAATAATCGGTGCCGGGGTATCCCCTTTTTGATAATAGCCTAATAGTTCTACGCCTGCATAGATTGGATTGTTTCCTTTCAATCCATCGATTTCAGTTGAGGATAGATTGCGCATAGCCTCCATCGTCTCCTTAATTAAAAATTGATTTGCCATATTCTTTTGTTTTTATGTGTATAGCAAAAGTATGATTGCTACGGAAGCTGGTCGAGGAAAACAAGGTGTATGTAAGCGGTATGCGGGAGATACCGAAAAGTCTGTAAGGGACTACCACGCGAATGGGGTATGGGAGATGCTTAGTAAAGCAAAAAAGTTTCCCTTGATGTAAAGGGAAACTTTTGGAATGGATTACGTTTATGAAACCAGATTTATCGTTTGACTACTCCACTCATTGTCCGTGACCTTTGTTACCAATGTATTTATATTATAAAAGAATATAGTCGTTCCTATTGGATAAGATGTCGAAGGGTATGTCGAGTTTAAATAGATTTTGTCTACGACAACATTGCTGGTGGAGTAAATGGCGTTATTGTATCCTATAATTTCCCAGTAATTTCCTGTTGATATTATCAATAGATAGCTGCCTCTATGGTGCAATTTTATCATATTTTGTATGCCAATCTTATTGCCGGAGACCGGATTTATGGATACCGTATTAGTCGAGAGATCACCTTTCATGATTCTGAATATTTTACCTCGATGTAAAGTAACGTCAGGCAAATTCACAATTCTATTGACAAGGGTAGCATCCACTATTACTGTATCATAAGCCTGTGTCAATGTTACATCAGTATTTAAATTCGAGACATTTTGTAAACTCAAATCTAACCATGATGATCCTAACCACCACACCGGTTTCCCAATAGTGGTATCATAGTACGAAAAGCCTCTATTGGATGCTGATAAAGTAGGTCTATTTATTGTAGCTCCAAATATAATGGGTTGCATTGGATACCATCCTTGATTTGGCGAATTGTTATATTTTACAAATACAGAAGTATCCGGTGTGGTTCCGATTTTATTTGTATACAGATCGCCTAGCTTTCCTCCAATGCTACCGTTTGGATTCCCATCAGCCGTTAATTTAGCAACCGGGAATACAACAGATCGGTGCGACGGTATGGAGATTATTTGTGGGGAATCCGAGTGAAAGTCATTAAAGACTATATCTCCCTCTAAATTACGAGGTTTTAACACAAGTGGTTTGGTCGTACCTGAAATAGGATTATATATTTTCCATGAATGGAATACGATATTCGAATAGCTCCCAGCTACAGTAGCGGGATCATCTCCAATAGTACATTCGTAAGCAATCTCCTCATCTGTCAGTTTTCTTCTATCAATAAAACCCGTAATATTTAAATTGGATACTTTATGTGAGGCGGCAGCTGTCTTTACAAACAATCCTGTCGTATATTTTGCATTGACCGATTTAATATCAATATTTAAGTTTTTAATCTCGACATCACCGGATTTATCATACCCATAAATTGCAACAGTATTTCTGATCTTTCCAACTAGGGGCAACTGAACGGGTTTATCGGTACCAATATCAGTAATCTGTATATCGAGGTTATCACAACCATATAATGTTGTCCCTACACCATGGATAGAGATCAATACCCCTGCAACATCATAATTTTTGCCAATCACCTTGATAGATGAATTATTGACAGCCGCAGCATAAATACAACGATGGACATCTAGCGCTTCCACATTAAATGTACAGAAATCTCCAGACTTCCACAGAGCAATAGGATAACCTGTATTGATTGATTTGACGTTCAACGACGATTTCGTGAGGTTGCCTTTATCTTCATTGAATTCTCCGCTATAAATACCGTAGGCTACTCCTTCGGTATTTAAATTGACTGACATGTCCGAACAACCATCTTGAAGCTTGATTACTACCCATCCCAGTCGATATTGTACAGCAACGTTTTGTATTTTACCTTTAAAGGTTAGGTCTATTTTACAATTTCTACAGTTGCTTAGTGTCAAAAATGTGTTGTCAATATTAGAACGACGCGTTTTTCCGACCGCGTTGGATGTTGGCGTAGCAGCTAGTGTGTATGAAAAGGAATTAATATCAATATAGTTAATTACATAGAGTCCATTATAGCTCGGCTCGCTAAAATCTGTTAAGACAACCTGCAGCTTATCGACAAATCCATGTGGCACGGCCGTTGTAATAGTAGCTGTATTGTTGACAAAAGTAGCGGATGCCGTTATTAAATCGTTAGCGAAATCATCGTTCAAAAAATAAGCTCCCTCTTCGGATAAAATTTCGATTCCTTCCAAATCAATAAACTCAGTGGAAGCCTGATTTGTTATTTTGTAGATTCCCTTTTCTATAATTAGTTTAGTACACTTGCTCTCTTTGATCAAGGCCAAGGCTTTCTTTACACAAAGACTATCATCAGCTACTCCATCTGCTAAAGCACCAAAATAAGAGAAATACAATGTTTGGAAGTTGTGAACCAGTTTTCTATCCTGCACTTCAATTATACTTCCTCCGTCATCCATACCAGGGTCTTCATTGATTAGAGCTAGATAATAAACAATCGGTGCTGGGGTATCCCCTTTTTCATAATAACCTAATAACTGAACTCCCTCATAAGTTCCGTTTTGTAAAGCTGTAATTTCCGCAGCTGATAAGCCTCGCATAGCTGCCATAGTTTCCTTAACTAAAAATTGATTTGCCATATTCTTTTGTTTTTATGTGTATAGCAAAAGTATGACAGTGGTGGTGGCTATCTGAGGAAAACAAGAGGTATGTAAGCGGTATGTGGGAGATACCGAAAAGTCTGGTGAGCTAGGATAACTATAGATAAAAGGCTCCCCTCTTTTAAAAGGGAAGCCTTGGAGCTCTATTTAAGATGGACGTTTCGTAATATTTAACTAATAAGAGGATGCTTGATATGTTCTTCTCAATAGCAACATCCTCGCTGGTTGCTTATTTCTCTATACCTACGATTGGTGGTTTGATATCGGGATTCTTTTAAACCGGAGCCTTTTATGGCCTATAATTATGAGAATCTAATACCGTTAAATACACTACATATCCTCTAGCCGTTGTTCTATTAAATTTAGAGTTAAATATAAGGCCATTGACGTTGTTACTAATAGACAATCCCTCATAAAAAGAAGTAGTTTTTGTTACCAACACGGCCGACATATTTTCCCCAGTAATGGAAGTATTAAAATTATCAATTCTGTTATAATGTTCTACAATGATAGTTCCTGATGCATCGTTAGTGCCGAATGACCCCGCAGATATATTGATGCTCTTCACTTTGGCTTTCACCCCACCGACATAAATAAACGAACCTGGCGGAGGTTCACTTCCTGCTCCAGAATTATAATTTAGTATCGTACCATTTATCATCCAACCACCTTCTTCGATGGAAAGTGTATTATAAATCGTAGAATTTGATCCAAATTTTCGAATAGTAAAATCTTGGGAAAAGACATAAAAGTCACCAGGAGCTACTGCTGTAATATTTATCCTATCGATGGTATTGTTATAATATGGTAAAAAAGGCACTTCCCAAGACAGATTTAATCCGGACGATGATGGAACTATCGAATTCCACTGGAAACAGATTTTATCACCTTTTTCGCCTACATATATCATGTTATTTTTTAAAATGGAGAGAGGTGTCAATGTTCCGGTTTCTATTATTTTATTAACGTTAATGCAGGTCGGCCCTTTTAGTTTTATTAGATTGGAAAATGGAACCTGCGAACCGCTGACATTAAAATATATACTACCAAATGAATTTGGAGAAGCTCCTTTTATAACGAATATGAACTCATTTCTAACACATGCTCTGTCTATGTAGATTAATGGTGGTTGAAATTCAGTATCGTTTTTATACACGATGTTTAACTTGGAATTTTTTACAATTGATGCGTTCGCCAATGTTTTTGTAACCGCTCCTGCTGGCCTCTGCTCAATTGTTAGATTGATTTCAGCAAGATCAGCACGTAAATCTATAAATTTCCGATCTCCACCCTCCATTTTTAGATCTGCATTTATTTTAACAGGGAGTTCCACACCAGAAGTACCTCTATCTACCCTAATAGCTCCCCAGTCATAATATCCAAATACGAAATCTTTAATATTCCAAGCTATATTATCATATAAGGATCTATCAGATGTGCCGATAATATCCAAAACGCCTTCCATCCTATTCGAATTCACTCCATTGACAATAACACAGCCTGTCCCATTGACAACCTTAATGGTATGACCATCAAAATGTGGAGAAAACACTTGTCCCTCATAAGTAAGGGAAGATCCCTTATATACAGAAAGAACGCCACTATCAACTATATTACTTGCCTGAAAATTCGCATGTCCGTTCATATAGATAAGATGCGGAGGGCCATAAACTAAATATGATTTTTGGGATTGCCTACCAGCCGCAATATCATTGATTATAAGATAATCTTGAACGATATCAAAATTTTTTCTTGTCGCTAGAATACCAAGACAATAATCATCGAATATACCCTTATTTACACGGCATCTTGAATGATGAACGGAGATTCCGATATTAATTACATTATCCGCCGTAACACCTGAACAATTAAAATTATTGATATCAACATCTGAATTATAGGTAAAAATATGACTTGAGAAATGATAGCTGTGTAATCCCAAATTCCATTTGTTATTTTCGTCTATGGCCTGTTGACCAAAATCACCAGTATATATAAATTTTGGATTATTGAAAATTACTTTATAATCTCGATTATCTAGAATTATAAACGCAGGATAATAAGATTGAAGAACATCTATGCCATAACTAATACAGCCTTTTGAAGTAAAATCAATTCTTTTGTCACCTTTCACCACAATAGAGGTAGAGGTTTTATAAGGAAGGAAATCTATTTCAGAAACGACTATTTTAAATATATCATCAATTTCTATATCTGAGTTTTTATCTATGCATATTTGCAAATTTTGATAATTATCAATTAAATCAGGACTAGCACCATAAAAACGCGGATTGACTCTACCAACAAATTTATGTTCTAACGTAATCCCGCCAACGTGTACAATACCTCCGCCGTCATCTGCCTCCAAAGTGTCACTTTGATAATAATGTATTGGAAATGGGGTATCCCCTTTCTCGTAATAGCCTAACAGTTTGACTCCTGTATAAACTCCGTCTTGTAATCCATCGACTTCATCTGCAGAGAGCTCCTTTATTTCCTGCATGGTATTTTTAATTAAAAATTGATTTGCCATATTCTTTGTTTTTATGTGTATAGCAAAAGTATGGTTGTGGCAGTGGCTATCTAAGGAAAACTAGGTGTTTGTAAGCGGTATGTGGGAGATACCGAAAAGTCAGGTGTTTCTTGTTATTCATGGTAGTAAAAGACGAAGTCCTAAAACAAAGAAGCTTCCCTCTACCAATTAGAGGAAAGCTTTTTGACGAGCTTCTAATCGACTCTATTACAAACAAGTTGTTTGTCAATAGATAAACATGTTATCTGAAATAGCATTGATCATTTCCTAGAAAATAATAAGGGAATACTATACCTTAGATTTAATTCGCTTTTGATTAAAACCTCTTCTCACCTGAAAAAAATAAAAAAGGCTATATCCAAAAGTCTATAGTTTAGATTTGTACAATAAATCTAATCTTAAAGATCTTTCGTTAAATCTTCAGGAAGTGCTAACACATCTTGAAGAAACTGTTTAATTGTATTTTTTAGTTCTCCACTCTGAATATCCAACCACATTTTATCTTCAACCTCATAATTCCTATAGAGAACCTTATACAACGGCCACCATGGTGAAACCGAAAATTGACTTTTCAAATAAGCAGCTATATTAGGAACATATTCCCGATCTGGATATTCATTATAATGTTCGTTTGTTTTAATTAATCCGCAGAGCATTCCTTCGGTTTCAAAGGTAAACTTAGCATGGAACTTCCTGAAGTTTGGAAGTTCAAAATGATTATGTTCCGCAACAAACGGGAGATTTAGTTCATCAGCTACTTCGTGCATCTGCTTATAAAAGTCGTCCATCAACAATTCCTTGACTGCGGCTAGATCTTGAGCGACAGTAAATGCTGTGCGGATATTTTCTGCACTACTTTTTATGTACTTAACTACATCATTTTGTTCAATCATATTTGTTCCAATAAAATATTCTCTTAATTTTAATTCAAAGTCTCTAATAAATGAACGTACACGATCATTGTCTGTGTGCATGGCAAAACGATGTACAAGGTCTACCATATGCGTTTCATAATTGATCTGCTTTAATTTACCATCGGCAAGGTTGTCCTCATAATCTTCACCGGCACTTTCTTTACTGAGGATTTTACCCTGTGGTGCGAGATAGAGTAAATGGTAATCATCAGTTTTACAATAGGTTTTCAAATGTCGTATATAATCGGCCACCTGAAAGGGTTGATCCTTGGTCCAGGGATAGATTTTATTCTCGATGCCAATAACTCTTTTAAAATCGTCATAGGAGATAACAATATCCACACGACGATGATCGTCCGTATGCTCTTCGAGCATAACGCATACCTTTGAAACATCAGTGTACCGAAATGACAATTCAAAATACTCAACAAACATGCGGAGATAAAGATCGCCCTGTTCATGTGAAGCATGCGGATCTAATAAAAATGCAATTATCTCTGATACTTTATTCTCGTTCCACTTCACAAAATCCAGTGGATTAAAGTCCAGTGTCAACGCCTTTCTATAAGCTTCTTTTAACTTGGACTGAAGCTCATTTTTGACTTTTACTTCTCGAAAGAAATTTTCAATATTAGAATTCACCATATATACTTTTTAATGCGAATAGTTATAATGGGTTGCTAGCAACCGATAAAATCATGCTGTTGTTTAATGATTATCAATTTTCCTTCGCCAGATTACTTCTGGTTAATATTATAGCTTTATCTTTTATATCTAGAGAGGCTAACGCCCATATCCAAATATACATTTTTATTGTAAA
>Ga0256786_1000186_pt1 | contig 38541 bp, 21 predicted proteins | sample MC6MC0937MT_FD_186053 | JGI IMG/M metagenome (GOLD analysis project Ga0256786, IMG submission 186053) | Metatranscriptome of enriched soil aggregate microbial communities from Iowa State University, Ames, United States - MC6-MC0937-MT... | ecosystem: Environmental > Terrestrial > Soil >...
CGCACGGCTACGCCTCAATGGCGGGTCGGGCGGGGGAGCCGAGAGGCTCGCCAGTTGATCTATTCTGGTACTGTAAACCCTGTTCGATTCGCCACCCAAAAGGAATATGCTCATGCATAACCGCAGACCGTGCGCAGCTGAACAGGTGTTTGCTACCGGAAGCGATAAAACCGTCAGTACCGTTTCGTGCCCTTCCGGGCCGCTGACCTCGCCTTCCAGTGACTGGCATCGCGCCGATATCATCGCTGCTCTTCACAAGTCCGGCACCACCGTCGTGGGTCTCTCCCGCGCCTCTGGTTTATCTCCCTCTTCTCTTTCCAACGTGTTTTACCGAAGCTGGCCGCGCGGCGAGCGGATTATTGCCGCGTACCTGAACGTCCCGTTATCGGACATCTGGCCCTCGCGGTATCCTGCCTGTGACGCCGCAGTAAAGGCCCGGTGCCGGTATTCTGCGCTATGCCGCCGCTAGCGCGGTGCCGGCTGTAGGCCAGTGACCAATCCGCAGCGCAACACTGTGGCTGCGGATTTTTGAGCCTGAAGATTTCCTGTTTAGGCTGAATAAGCCTGAGGCCGGTTCAGAGACCTGTGCGGTGGCTTGCCCATGCCGCCCTGTGCTGTGATGAGCGCTGGCGCTGGGCCTTACGTCAGGCTGGGTATCGAAAATATTCCACTGACTCTCGACGCCCTGAGTGTCCCAAAACGATTCTTCAGAAAGTCGGACCTGTCAGTTGTTCTTCACTCAGTAACACTGAATGCATGAACAGTTCTCCTGGAGAGTAATTTCTTACCCTATGTTATTTGTTATTACCCACTGCCGGAGCGGCACCCTTCACAAGGCTTTAGCCGTGAGGCCAGCCGCTTGTTGTTCAGGGCTGATGCTGCTCGGGCCACCGATATTCACGCCCCGCGACGAGGTAGATGTTGCCATCAGACAAGACCGTGGAAATTTGAATGGAGAGCGCAGGCATCCGGCTTCATACTCTCTTACCGTCCATGTTGTAGACAGTGCGTTTCCACTGCTCATCCGGACGATTAATGAAACCAGTCAGCTCAGAGGGCGATGCCCCGCCAAGAATGCGGCCATCCGTATTGACGACAATGGCATTCCAGTTGGCCGAACAGTGAATATAGCTTTTCGCAATCACGTCCAGCTCATCCTCGCTGAACGTCTGAGGTATCTGACCGCTTCGCGTAGCCTTACCCATCATCAGAGCCTTATCACACAGCGGCTTAAGCTCGTCGGGAAGCATGATGACCGGATTAGCCGGCTCAACAGGGTCAAATGCTACCCCTGCTTCCCGCGCGGCCTCAAGCATTACCCGAAGTGCCACACGTGACCAGTCGTTTCTCACAATCCTGCCCCGCATCGTAAGCGCCGCATAACAGCGTTTCTGCATCTGACCGTATCGGTCCGGTGGCAATCTTTCGTCAGACCAGGTTTCGGCCGAAACAGCGTTTGTTCGCAACAGGGGCCGCACACTGGAGGCGTTTTCCAGCATCTGGAGTTGCGTTAAGGTCTGCTGATAGACCCGGGTCTTTTCTCCGGGCTGTGTCAGTGACACCGTTTCCGTGACCGGGCGGGTCAGGAACAGATCCTCTTTCGTTACGGGAAGGTAACCCCCCCCAATGTCCGAATGTGCACCGGGAAGAGCCAGCTCAGGCCAGGCCGGTTTCACACTGTTGAGCGCGAAATTAAAGCGACACTCGTTCGCTGCCGTCAGATGAAAGACCTTTTGGGCGACGCCGGGGCGCAGGATAAGCTTCACAGTCCCCGCATCTGCACTGTGCGGGTTCAGCCCGTTGACCGGCGTGCCAATGGCGGTAACGGTGTCGAAAATGCCAATAAAACGCGTCTGCCCGCAAGGGGCACCCCTGAAGTTATAGCCCCTCATACCCTCCCTGACCGCGTGGATGATGGCCGTATCTTCAGACTGCACACGGTTAGCAAAATGGCGCCCTGCAGCGGCACCGCGGCTGAAACCGAAGATATCGAACTGCAGGGCCCGGACAATGAAAGCGCCGTCAGAGCACATTTGACTGAGGGCTCCCAGCATCCCCTGAATTGTATCAGCGAGCAACGACACCGCTTTATCCGTTTTGGCAACGACGCCGGTATGAGATATGCCAAATCCCTGCCCCAGCATGTTATCTGCTTTTCCCGTTTCGGTGCCTATACCGTCAATGTAAAGCGCACGCTGCACATCGGAACTGTTCTGCGTAATACGACTGCGATATAGCGTACTTAACCAGTGAATATTAGTGAAATACCCCGCGTAACTGGTCGCACTGCTGTCCGTCACACCAAAATTTTCCCGGGCACATTTTGCCAGTATCGATCCGGCTTCCGTATCGTTAAGGTCATACTGACCGGCAGAATAAATTTTCAGCATCGTCTGCGTGTTGATGGCGTTGTTGCCTGTACCGTCAAAGAACACACCTACCGTCAGCTTAATCTCCCGTGAAGTTGTATTTTTATCCATCTGAGAACCCTGTCATTACTCTGATTAAGGTCATCTCTCCCGCCGGGCCCGGTCGCAGCAACCCGCCCGTCGCGGCTTCGTCCTCTTAAAAAAGGGGGGACCAGTCTGGCCCGGGAAATGAGTACCTGCCCCTGATAGCGAAAGATACCAACCGCGCTGAGGGGCGCTGCGCTGGACCGCCCACTGGGGCCGGTAAGTCCTGCCTGCTTCGACCGCCTGTCATGGTATGCCGGTGATCGGCTAACCATGGTGGTGGCTCAACCCTCAAAAACAAGAAGGGCGGAATAAGACAGGCGATTTGCGCTGATGCCTTTGTGAGTCGCGCATGTGCTCGTCGAGCGCCGTGAAGCCGCCTTCCTTGAGCACTTCCCCAGGCTGAGCGACTCTCTGCTCCCGGTGGTACAGCCCGGCCATATATGGGGCCCGCCTTAATGTCGATATGGGATCCGGCGAGCACATGCGGGAGGGAGTAAGCGTGGCGCTGGTACAGAACATGGTCGTCGGGCCCCTCCTTTGCCCACCGGTTATCCGCGTATCCACAGCGTTACCGCAGCTTGAATGTCAGCAATAGACTGTTCAGCGTGTCGAACTGTCTATGCTGACTTCATGCGTTCAGCCCTTTCAGCTGACCATTGAGCGTGAGATTAAGGGCGCGAAGCGTGTGGAACACCTCTTGACGCAGTCGCATCAGGATCCGCCCTGCACAACCCGTAAGGCCTTCTTAACCGGCCTGCGCGGTCGCGTCGCCATACTCCGGAAGATGAGTCAGTTAACGGTCGGCTTAACAGGTGAGGGAATGTGTGCACAGGGCACTCTGCATCACTTTAAAAAAAAATTCCGGAATGGAGCGGTCAGCGGGAATCGAACCCGCATCATCAGCTTGGAAGGCTGAGGTAATCGCCATTATACGATGTCCGCGATAAGTGCACTGTACTGGAGTCGAACCAGTGACCTTTGCCTCCGGAGGGCAACGCTCTATCCATCTGAGCTAACAGTGCATAAGCGTTTGGTGGCCCCTGCTGGTCTCGAACCAGCGACCTGTCGATTATGAGTCGATCGCTCTCACCGCTGAGCTAAGGGGCCAGTACTGGCTGCCGCCTGTTTATAACCCAGTGTCTGCCCTGGACTGTTTACATTAAGCTTTCACAACGCAATGCTGGCTATGATATACCGTCTGGGTAAACAGAGAATAAATAGAGTCAGATGAAGACGCTCGCAAGGCTAAGTGCACACTTCTTTTTTGATAAAAATCAATTTGCGTGACTGCGGTGGACTGGAGCGGCTATCCGACGCTGGACTTACACGTCCTGAGAGCCAGCCTCGTGTGCAACGGACGCTCAATACCGCTGCTGAGTCAGGTAGTTACATCGGATAAGCAGTAGGATGCTGATATCCAGTCAGCGTTTCTCAGTTCGCTCAGTCACGGTCGGCCCCGATAAAAAGGTCATCATCATTACAGATGCGGGGTTCCGCAACACCTGGTTCCGGCAGGTAAATGCGCTGGCTGGGATTTTATCGGGCGGGTTCGGGAGGCGGTGCTGCTTAATCTTTAGAGTGAGGGCGACGGCTGCGCTGAGGTGAAACGCTGACTGTGTCAAAAGAGCCGGTCTGTCTGGGGCCGGGCTCGCTTGCCTGCTGTAAAAAGATTTGATGTAACGGTTATTTTATCTTCATAAACAGGCTCCGAAAATGCGTAAAATAAACGCCCACGCGGGCGATATTTTAGTGCAAAAACAGATAAAGAACAGCGGGAAGCCGATCGTGAGCCCTGGCTGATTTTTAACAGTACAACTGAATTTGAGCCCCGTAAAATAATGAAGCTTTACAGTCGCCGCATGCAGACAGAGCACTACTCCCGGAACGAAAAAAGCGAACGTTACGGCATGGGGTTGCGCACCAGCTACAGCCGCTCAGCAGGAAGGCTGCTGGCAACGCTGAGCACAATTGTCCTGTGGCTACTGGGTTATCATGCTGAAAATACAGGATTACATCTGAGGTACCAGGCCAACAGCATAAAATCGTGACGGGTCATATCCTGCCTTAAGAAGTCCTTAATCATCTTGCCCGTTCATACAGGAATATGGTCATGATTTACTGAGCTGCAATCAGTGGGGCTTCCTCAGCCGGTACCGGCCCCGCATAACATTATTATTGCGGGGAACGTACTGACATAAAGACATGACGCTCCGATCGACTCGTGTAGTCATCAGGCCTGATGTTAAACCGTGTGAGACCATACGCCCTGTCACTTTACACAGTTAAGTGATAGCTCATGAAGATGGTTTTTTGCGCTCAATAATATGTTCCCCGAGGCGCATCGGCTCATCATCACGCTGTAACCCGCGTTGCGATTAATGACCTACAGTCTGACCATCTCACGCACCCCGTCAGCACCAATAAAACCCGTGACACCCCCAACGATGGCCAGCGCCCCTTTTGAAATTTCATCAGTCTCCAGAGAGTTACACTAAATCAGCGAAGAAATGCCGCACATCAGCGATGCTGTCACATCCTTCAGAAAGGATTACCATCATAAATCCCCATCAGAAAGGCGATTAGAAGGGACGAAAGGGCGGAAAAAAGCGCGGGAAGATAAACTAAAATCCACTGCGTAATGTGCCCGGCAACCGCCGTCACGATGGGTTAAAACATGGTCACGCCTGGTATCACGTTAGTACGGTGTGACAGTCTGATCCACTGCTCCCGGCAGAAATTCCAGACCACGCACACCGTTTAATTCAGGCTAAGAAACAGGGCCACACTATGTGGCCCTGTAATTCCGTCAGGCTATACGGGACCACAGACTTTCTGCACCACTCATGCCGGGCGCCCAGGATGACGCGTAGGCTACGTGCGTCTGCCGACACAGCCAGTTGTAACCCGCGTAACGTACCTTTTGCCCGGCAACATAGTGCCCCATCAGTGCCCATTCCGGATAAGGCTTATCACCGCCTCCGGCGTGCAGGGTTCGTACGGTGAGGATATTGCCTGGAACAGAAAGCTGCCCCAGATCATCAAACGCCACGACAAAGTAATCATATGACGTGTCAGCCAGCAGACCGGTTTCCTTCACCTCAAGAACAGTGGGCTTCGTACGGGTTATTTCCTTACCATCGCGGTAAACGGCATATCCGGAGACCGGCTTGCCTGGTGAAGGATCCCACTTCAGACTGACACCGTCCGCCGTCACGCTCATCGCCCTGAGCCCCGCAGGGGCACCGGGTGCGGCCGTCCCCTGACCTGCCGCAGTGGTTTTGACCGACAGGGTGTTGCTCATTACCGATTCACGCCGCTCTGCATCGACCGCCGTAACGGTATAAGTATAAACAGTACTGGCGCTCAGCATTTTATCCGTGTAGCTAAGCGCTGTAGCCGATCCGGCTTTCGCGCCATTCCGGTAAATGTTGTACGACGCCGCGTTCGCGCTGGCATCCCAGGCTAATGTCACCTGCTGATTCGTCACCTGCGTTGCACGCAACTGCTTCGGCGATGCAGGTTTGCCCTGTCCCCCTTCTGAACCCGTAAAATTCAGATCAATGACGTGATAAAATGCATTCCCCGTGTTGGCAACTTCCCACACGGCCAGAATCACATGATATCCCGTGCGATCAGGCAGCATTACACTGTGTTTGGTCGGTTCCGGCGGCGTTAATGCATCCCCATGACTCCAGAAAGGCTGTGCCGTCAGCTGAACCTGATAAAACGGTTTGTCCTCAAATTGTGCCCGACTTAACGGCAGCTCCGGGTTCCAGTCGGAACGTGTAATAAAGTAGTTCCAGCGGCGGGTGAGGTGTTTCGCACTGTAAGTCCAGCTGATATCCAGCAACTGATTCGCTTTCACCGTATGCTTCTGCCACTGGCTTCCTGCCTGGTCAAGGAAAGCGCCTGTAGCCTGATTGGCACTGGCAATTTTGCCGTCTGGTGGTGGCAGCTGATTAGCCGTATCATCCGCCGCCAGGGGATCACTTTTTCCGCTCACAGTGGCCGGGAAAAACTTGCCTGACTCCCGTTGATTGAGTGCACCTGTATCCAGTTTCCCCTGCTGCCAGGCAAGGTAAGCGCGTGATGCAGGTGAAAAAATATGACCATGGAGAGTACTGGCCGACATTTTCTCCCTGGAAATGACGGCCTCATCCTCAAGGGTAATGCTTTCTAATCCGGTCGATGATAAACGCCATAATGTGGGGGTGATGCGAGGTACCCAGTAACGATTTGAAATGTGAGAACACAGACAGATATAGCGCTTACCGGCGTGAGCAACTGTCTCGTTTTTAACATATTGCTTTCCCTCACCCCATTCAGTAACGGCTGCGGCCGCGCGGCTATAGCGTGTCACAAATTCCTTATTGTAGGAATGCCCCGAGCGATCCGTGCCCTCGTCCCAGTTAACCGACCAGTTCATCAAACCGGCAATGGTGAGACCGGCATTACTGAGGCGCTTAAATGCATTGAATACACTGGCCGGATCAGTGACATAACCGGTGGCTCCCGCATCAGCATTCGCCGGCAAGCCAATAAGGAGTTTGTCATGCGGTATAGTAATGAATCCCCGGGTGCCCGTCGCCAGACTCTCCGTCAGGTAAAACAGAAAATCCTCTTTAACTGCATCATTGTTTTGCGCAAGCCAGCCCAGATTTTCCACCCAGAGCCCATCTCCCCCCTGGTTGTAGTACTGAGGCGAAATATAATCATAATATCCCTCAAGGGCAGTAATGTACGCGTTATATTCACGGCCCGTAGCCAGATAGGGGAATTCCGGGGCAAGCGTAATAAGGCAGCCCTGACCCGCAGCCCGCTTCGTATCTTTCAGACGTTTCAAAGCCGCCGGGATCACCTGCGAATTCTGTCCGGCTGTAATGGCCTCCTGCTCAAGATCAATGTCAATGCCGTCAAAACCATATCGCGACATCAGAGATAGCAGGCGCTGATAAAATGCCTCTTCATCATTCGTATTAAGAACAATGTTAGCACCCGCGCCGCCCAGTGAAATCAGGACCTTTTGTCCACGCTGATGAAGTACATCAATTTGCTGTCGAAATTCTGCCTCAGTACCAGAGTAGGGATGAAAATCGGGGATGCGGTCATCAGATTGAACCGCGTTCATGAAAGCCACTATGATTAAGTCATATTCTGCGGGTACTTCCGAAAGACGGATATCTTTAAATCGCCCACCTTTATATCCCTGTCCCGGCTCAGAAGCCCAGTTGTGCCAGTAACCTGAGAGCATCGTTGAGTTCGTACGTTGTAGAGAGTTATTAATTTCCATGATTACTCCATTTTTAATTTACGTCCTGCAGATAATCCTCCACAGGGTAACATTTCTCATTCTCTCGAATGAGGCATCAGACAATTTTCCTGCCTGGAGGAATACTAATTTCCGAACACACGCGGGTGCAATTTTAATAATTAGCACATGCATGCTAAAAATTAGTAAATCATTATTTATCAACAATAATTCAGTGCAGTTATTATTACGAACGCTGCGTTCTGATTAGGGATCGAAATACTTCAAGGTATTCTGAAGAGAAAAAAAGGTGGGTGGGAAGCGAAATCAATACATCTGAGACATATCTGCCGATTGAAAATTTCGGGCGTTTTTTTAAATAGCTGACAGCGTCATGCGGCAATATAATATGCGCTTAGTGAGACTCGATGAACGGCATTTAATCCTGAATATGACCAGCAATCAACTGACACGTTGTGCCAAAGTAACGATGTAACCTGTCATAAATTAGCGAGAGAGAATCATCACTCAGGCCGACAGGTTCCACAACAAATTCGCGGGCTACTTTGTTTCATGGCAGGGGGGACAGGCACAATATATCCTGACTAAATAACTCCTTTTAACGAATCCCTTCTCGCTAAACTCACGCTGCGTCACCAGTAGGTCAATGGAATTATCGTACAAATGCGTCAGTGTGTCTGCGGGGCAGGCCTTGCAGACAAAAAGACCCTCCCGATGAAAAAACGTAAGTAAGTGCTCAGTCAGATGCGGCGTCAGGTTTTCCACCCCCACGTTGAGTTTATGTGTCCTGTGAGCATGCAATCTCAGCTTGTGCCATAACGCACTGACCCTGGCAGTTAAAGGTAATATTTCATCGTAGAAAGGTTTACCATTATTTTTAAGTTAACTTTACAGCGACTTCTGTCAAATACGGCAAATCCAACATGTTCTTAAAGCAACTTTATTTGTCAGGAGAAAGGAGACTGCGTCACACATAGCTTTTCAGCCGATTTTTTCATGTATCCCTCTTTTACAACCATCATGAAGCATTCAAGATTTTTCGCAAATAACACGATACTTTCCTCTTTCATTTAACGCCAATATCCGGCAAAGAATGCATTCTTTGCAGGCGTGAATTTTTAATCACAAGCTGAGTTAAAAGACAGGAAAGTTATTCTTATTTAAAAGGGAAACATGCAATCCAGGCCCCACTACGTTGAAAAATAAGAAGTAAACATCGGATTTAGATGGGCTTTAAAGACGATCCGGTCGGGAGGTTATCCGTCAGCATCCTGTCAATGATTATGAAGCCATTCTGAGATACCCCCACCAGGAGGAAAATTGACATACCATAATTTTCACGCCCTCTATGTCACCTGAACATGCCTGAGCGCGTTCATACAGAGTTTCCGTGTTGAAATCACAGCCCGGATAAAAATACAGTCCTTTTGGTAATTTTAGTTTCATGCCGTAATTATCTGTAATTTCGCGGGTACACCCTATCTTTTTCAACTCCCGGTAGAAATAAAGATAATTTTTATTGCTGGGATACTTAAATCTGACAACGATTATCATTCCATTCATGTTGGTTTCCCGGCCTGCCCTGATAAATAAGTGGCTTCGCATAGGTTAAATAAGTAACCGATATGGCGCACTCTCTGACGGTCAGGCTTCTTTAAGAGCACCCTTTCCCCCCTACACCGTTTTCAACCCTGACACCCCTGTTGCGACCGGTCTAAGTCCCTGGGGTGGAGCTGTTAAAAAATACATCGCTCATAATTCATTTAAAAATGACATATCACAATAAATATTGACCTTATTAATTTTCTTACAGAAAAGTTCAACGGCTCATATTTTGGATGCCATCATACCGGCCGTCAGCTCCGGGAAAATGAATAGGCAGAGCAGCAGGGATTTTTAAAATGCAAATGGTTCCGGCATACCGCGGCTTTGTTTATCGGCTTCATTCAACAGAGACAGGTCCCCTTCGGCACTTTCACTTTTTTTTCCCATCCACACGTGCGAAGCAAGGATATCCCCTGCTTTCGCCCCATTAAACCGAAAAAGTTGCTGTGCCTGCGTTCCCATTCGTGTATGGGATCTGATATAGATGGCAGGTTCATGATGAATTGTAACAAATGCCGAACGAATAAGTATCTGCCCATAACTTGCAAGCGATGCAATATCCTTAATCCTCTGACCGTTCGTGACACTCACCAGGTAAAGCTGCTCATTAAATTCAGGTTCAATACGTATGCTGACTAAGCATCGCGCGCCTTCGCAGCCAAAAATTACTAACTCTGGCTTTTGTCCTTTACCAATCGCGTTATACCATTTTTCATGTTCCATCAGGTCACTGTACGCCTGATAAAAATCATGACGGAAAAGTGCCTGCGTTTCGGTATCCGAAGCAAGAGGCTCAGCGTGCAAATCGATCACAGGCATTAGTGTGATGACGGAAGCAAATAACAGGAGTGCGGCGCTTAGCAACCCGGTGCATCCTGTAGATCGTTTATACATATCATCGTCCCCCCTCAAGCGGTCTAACAACTATAAGCCCTTTACGGCGCCATGCTTTTACGCAGAGGTATTTATATAACGATAAATGCGATAAAAACGTTTGTGAATACCGCAAAAGCCAACACGCTGGACAAGCTGGACGCTAAGCAGGTTACCAATGCGCTGGCGCTCAGTAATTTTGCAGATAACTACATGCCAGCAGCCGGATGTTGAGCCACATTACGCCAGTTAGGCAGGGTAAACCTGCCTGTCTTCAGCCACAACGTTGTGAAAGCCTTGTTTTCATACATCACGTCCACAGCTTCCCGTTTCTGGTCTGGCGTCAGGTTTTTCGGTTAAGAGCCATCTGAAGCGCCGCCTTATCCAGCATGGCCTCGGCGAGTAGCTTCTTAAGGCGGCTGTTCTCCTCTTCAAGTGATTTAAGCCGCCTTACTTCATGCACTTCCATGCCTCCAAACTTCTTGCGCCAGGAGTAAAACGTGGCGTCGGAGATACCCAGTTTACGACAGACATCCGGCACAGGCGTACCCAGCTCAGCCTGCTTCAGGGCAAAGACAACCTGTTCTTCTGTGAATAGAGACTTTTTCATCGGCACTACCTCGGCTCAGGGAAGTGAATATCATGCCGGAATTCTGTTTCTGAATGGAACAGGATTTTGGGGGGCGGTCCAGAGTACACCAGAGCCAGCACCTGCCTGATACCTTTAAAACGACCACATTTTGAAAGTAACTGAACTCCTCTGAATCTGCAATAATTAGGATAAGAATGCCTTGCGTGCAGTTTTGTCTGCGCACGGCTCATGCCTCCGCTGGGTAAGGTAAATCTCGACCAGCAATCCCGGATTGTAAAATGTTTTTTCGCGCTTTCTCTTTGGATAGTGCGCGTATCCAGCATCGTAAGGGTTGCTGGCTGAGCGAATTTCCAGCGACGCCGGAATGGCGTTGCCGACGCCCGTATAAGAGCCAGTAACCCTGGAACAGCCCCCTTCTATCCGCCGGTTAGTACGGTATAAAATGTCATGACCCTCTGTAGCTGTAGTATTTCCAGCAAAGGCAATCCTCTGATTTTATAGTTTTCCCAGGATCATCCTGTAATGATCCCAAATGGTGGCAGTGCCGATTTGTATGAAGATGGCCTTTACAGCCATTCACGCAGTCTATTATTGGGACCTTAAATAAGCGAATTAGCGCTGCGGCATATGAGGTTTGCAGGTCAGCAGATCGAAATCTGTACTTTAAGAGCTTCCACAGGCAGCCAGCGCCAGCCTGATGTTTCTGTCTGACTGCCACTGACAGTAAATGCAGCTAACTACGGTACTATAAACGGTGATGATCCATTGTCATGGATTCGGCCCCTGATGAAAGACGTTCGTGAGTTTCCGTTTGATAAAGGATACTGATATCCGGTAGGTTTTGCAGATATTCCTGGCGGATCAAACTCAGTGTCCCTATCGCTAGCAGTCAGAAAAGATGCTGGTCTGAAAGATAACGCGCCGCGCCCGATATCTTGCAAACCTTTGAGACAATGCTCAGAGCACCGGTAAGGTTCAGCAGGTAAGTCTTCTGTCTGATGAGCGGATTGTTTTATGAAACATGAGCGTTATCACAACTTTTCAATATGGATTCGCCCCCTGTTAAAGCCGGCAACGCTCACTCTTTTGATGTGACAGTGTCATATCAAGTGCGGATAGTACATATCAGCCCACCTTTTTAAGCGACCGTGTCAGTTCCCGTCACAACTCATCCCCCCTCCACGAATGCAGAAAACATCACCCCACTGATGCGTCATGTATCCCAACCCGTTATCTAAGATTGTCTTAAGGTAAATTGGTTAAGCAGGAAAACATCAGTATAATCAGCGGATGTCATTTATCCGAATCGGACAGCATTTATCCAACTATTCCTGCAGAGGCCGCTGCTGTTATGAAAAAAACTTCATATAGTGCGCTTTACTGGTTGATGTTTGTACTCTGCTACAGCTTACTCGCTTATCTTTGCCTTCAGACCCGTGACCCCTGGAGTCTGTCAACCTATGTCTGGCTTCCCGCTGGGGTAACCCTAACCGTTCTTTGCATCACCCCCTGGCAAAAATGGTACATCTGGTTGTTTACATCCGCTTCGCTTCATGCTCTGATGAGCACGCTGGTCGGCAGGCCTGCCGATCTTACACTCCTGTTCACTTTCGCAGACGTCTTCACGCTCTCATCAGTGGCATTTCTCTGGCGATTAATTACCCAATCCCACAGTACACACGCTTATGCTCGCATGAACGCTATCTTTGTCCTGGCTGTTCTTGCTATATGTTCGGTTGCTGCCAGCCTTCTTTACCTTTTTGTCTCAATCACTTATCCGGTGACATTTTCGCATTCAGTTACCTGGGCAATTTCCGCCGCATCGGGGATTCTGTCCTTGTCTTCATGCATTACCATAGGCCGGGCTACGTCACACCGGGGCAGAGGTCCTGCCTCTGATAATCAACGCCGTCGTAAAATGACCGTCTGCTTATCATTGCTGGCAATGTTCTGTTATTACGTGCTTCCCAGAATATTTCCCTCCCAGGTAATGGATTTCACAGGGCTTCTGTTGCTTCTGATTATCACACTAACAGCCACCCTCTATCTGAATGCAATACAGTCAGCGTCGTATATCCTCTTGTGCGCCCTCACCATAAGCCTGTCGTCGCTCTATCAGTTAGGCCCGATTGTCAACCTGATGGGCCCACAAAATAGCTTGCTCGTTTCACAGATATATCTGCTCTTCCTGACTCTCCTCGCCTCGATCAGCTTCTCCCGCATAAGCGATTTACGTCATACGCAGCATATGATGGATAACCTTCTAATTTTTCTTAAAGAAAAACCCGCAGTCCAGGATTTTTGCCGTTTCTGTTATTACCCCCAGACTGACCGCCTTATCTGGTGTGACCCTTTTCCTGAATCGGTCAATCTTTCCTGCCCGCTATCCATGCCCATACTTAAAGGGCGATTCCATGAAGAAAATCAGGCCGAGCTCGAATACTTTATTTCTGCGAAAGAAACGGAAAAGGCAGAATTACTGTACAGTCATTCATTTGAAGGTAATATCCTGAATAATGACCTGAAGTATATTCCCGCCAGCCTGGTATTATTGGCAATTGACATACGTTATGGAAACCTCATTTACGAGGGTATATTGGTTTTTCACTGAACACCGGAGGTCCCCATTAAAACGGAAGCACATCATGATAAAAAAGTCCTGATCGCCGATGATCATCCACTTTTCCTATTAGGCCTACGCGCTGCCGTTGAGCTTGTGCCAGGCTTTACCGTGGTCAGTGAAGCTTCCAGTGTGGACGAACTGTACGGAGCTATTGAGGAAACGTTACCCGATATTGTGGTGACGGATTTTTCCATGCCTGGCGCTGAAAATGTTGACGGATTGCGTCTGATCATGACCCTGCGGCAAAAATACCCGGATCTCCCGCTCATCGTTGTAACAGTGTTATCTAATGATGGACTGATCGACGCCCTGTATAAATGTGGGGTAACCCGTGTCGTGAATAAACGTAGCCTCTCCTCAGAATTTGCCAAAGCGCTGGGAAATGCAGACTCCAATTTTCGCATGGTCAAATCTGCATCCAGTCACCGGAGAGTCAATGCTGGGGCCTGCCTGACACCCAAAGAATTCGATGTCCTGCGAATGCTCTCAGAGGGAATGTCAGCGACAGAAATCGCAGAGCGGTTAAACCGTAGTAAGCAGACAATCAGTTCTCAGAAAATCAGTGCCATGAAAAAACTTGGACTTGAGTCGGATGGAGAATTATTTGAATATATTTTACGCATTGGGCTGTAAAACATCAGGTGGTGAATATGCGCATTCGGTATCTGATAGTGCTTGTTGCCTTTGTCGTCGGCCCGGCATTCTCCGCACCCTCGGAGCAGGATAAGCCTTTACTCGAGGAACTCATCCGGGTCCTGAACGCAGAGAGTAACGGTAATCATTTCGTTCAGGCTGATGAACGGGGGACCGCGAGTACTTCGAAAGACTCCCCCCTTATCCTTACGTCCTTTTGGTCGGAGGGACCGTTGCATGCAAATGAACAGGCTTTACTGACGCTCGAAATGGGTATTATCACCCTGCGCCAGCCAGAAAAGACCATGCATCCCATCTCGCCTCGCCGACTGGCCGTTTCATTTTTACCCTCAGAACGTTTGGTGCACGAACGGTTTCCTCAGGCTGACATTCTGGATATTCCGGACCTGTACCGGGCGATACACGCTCTGCAATCGGGCGCAGTGGACGGTGTGGTAACCCACCTTCACGCTTATACTCTTATCCGCAACGATCCCTCTTCCGCTGCTCTGTATTTCACGCCCGACCCCAGCCTTGAAGTGACTTACGGATTAAGAATGGTGAATTATTCACCTCTTCGTATGCCCGTGTTGCAGCTTGCTATTGCCGGAAACCCACCCGCACTTTATCAGGCTTTGATTGAAAAACATCTTATTCTTGACTCGCTTACTGCTGAAAGTATGCGCAACCCAGGGATCTGGCACACTCTGTCTGGTCTGCTGTTGCTTGGAATAATCATTGTATGCGTCATCCTTTTGCAGCTTTGGTTATCCAAACGTAAAACGGAAAGCCAGCTTAAAGATGCGATTGTATTCCGGGATACCCTGATACAGATACTCCCAATACCCCTTGCAGTGTGCACGCCCGACGGGCGTGTCAGCCGCACAAATCAGGCTTTCTTAGAGGCAATAGGCCGCTCAGAACATGAAGTTTACGCCCGTCACATCTCTTTCCTTAACCGGGAAAATGCCCTTGAACCGCCGCTGACGTCTGCCGTTCTTATCGGCGCTCTGCAGAATTCAGGCCCGACAATCAAAGAAGGCAGGATATTCTCGGGTAACGGTAGGTTCATACTCCTCTGGTGTCAGGCTTTTCGTGATACCCGGCAGATCCCACGTGGTATCGTTATTGGCTGGACCGATATCACCCACCTAAAACTACTGGAAGAGCAGTTAGCGCAAGCGCTGGAACACGCCCGCCGGGCCAGTGAGGAAAAGGGAAGCTTTCTGGCCCGAATGAGTCATGAAATTCGCTCCCCTCTGAATATCATCATGGGAGCGCTGGAAATGGAAATGAGCGCCACTCCGCAGCCAGCCTCAGATATGCTCATCATGGCGAGCCATGCAGCGACTCACCTCATGGAAATGATTGGGCAGGTGCTGGATATCTCAAAGATTGAAGCCGGTAAAATGCGCCTGGAAGCACGCCCGGTACTTCTGTTTGAATGCCTGAACGAAACACTATCTCATTATGCGTTTATGGCGGATCGCAAAGGACTCTCTCTCCGGTATCAGATTACTGCGCTTGCCAACAAAACCTATCTGACTGACAAGACAAAAATACTTGAAATTATTAATAATCTCCTGAGCAATGCAGTAAAATACACGGCGACCGGCATGATCACTGTCGAAGCGCAGGCCCGGTATAGTGAAAGCGATAACGAAACCGTCATCCTGACAGTTTCAGATACGGGTCAGGGCATCCCTGAAGAGATCTTGCCGGATTTGCTCAATCCTTACACTCAATATGCTACGCCAGTTGAAAACAGTTCAGGATTAGGGCTGTATATTGTCCAGCAACTGATCACCCTCATGAACGGCAGACTGGATATTGCCTCAACCCCCGGACAGGGGTCGACTTTCACAGTACAATTACCCTTGCGTCTGGGTTCACAAATCCATCAGGTTCTTCCTGCACCTTCCCCCCTCCCTGAACATGAAACGTTATCCGTTCTGGTCGTGGATGACTCGCCATCCGGGCTTACCCTTGTCGCAATGCAATTGCGGGCTGCAGGATACCATGTGGTCATAGCTTCAAACGGCGAGGAGGCACTTAAGAAACTGAGTGAAAATCCCGAAATTCTTTACATACTGACAGACTGTAACATGCCAGTCATGAATGGCTATGACCTGGCAAAGTGCCTGCGAGCAGAAGAACATTTGGATCTTCCCCCCCGCTTCATCCTTGGAATGACCGCCAACGCGTTCTCAGATGAAGAGAGGATATGTCTGCAAGCCGGTATGGATGGTGTGCTTATTAAACCTTTTAAAACTGAGACTCTACACAATGCTATCGAGGGTATGATTCAGGATCTAACGCCTGACATGAATGAAATCGACAGGTTAACAGCTGGCTCGCCGCTGAATCGTCGTAACTTTTTACAGCAGCTACTTGAAAGCAGTGTATCCGACCTCGCCCGTATCACCCCCGATGCTTTACAGTGTCCCCAGGCAGTAGGTGATGTAATCCACAGACTTAAGGGAAGCTATGCCTTTGCGGGTTTTCAACGCGGAGAAAAGCTATGTGAAGAGATAGAGTGGATCCTTGCACAGGATAACGCGGGCACTGACGTTGCCCTGCTTAAACTCAGACGCGCAGCATATCACTTTCAACATTATATTCTTCGCGAATTGAAACAGACCGAACTGAAATAGCCCCCGAAAGATACAGAGAGTAGCAAGACTGAACGTGCGTGTAAGATCAACATCCTACTGCAGGACGGCAATGAGAATGAAAGGATGATTTTTGTTTATCCGGCCTGTTTACCTGATTAATGGCTTCTGGCTGCGATTGATTATCCGTACATACCTTAGGCTTACCTTGCTTTAATCTCTGATCTACGGCTTTTCGATATGTCAGTTTGACCTTTTATCAACGTGTCGGCATTCATCGCCATTTAAGGTTAATATTGCCTAATGATAACCTAATGATTTATATCGATAAATGTAACAATTTATAGTCGACACTCACGAAGTCTAGCCGCCGCAGTTTCTTCGTCAGACGTAAGCGTCCAGCCAGAACCGTCTCCATTGACCGCCCTCTAATCTATAAATTAGTTACCCTTCTAACTCAAAGACGGATATCTGTTAATGCAGGATCCACCCGACTGGCGCAGTGCGCCCCGCAATGTTTTTTCCATCGAGTTTAAGCTCCGCATGGTTGAACTCGTTCAGCTTCCGGGAGCGAATATCGCTTCCATCGCCCGTGAACACGGCTTTAATCATAATGGGGTTCTACGCCGGAACCCTGGATTTTTCCGTTACCTCAGTTTTCAGCCCGGCGACCAGCGCATCCAGGTCAATAATCTCATCGCTGCTCTGGGAGGTATAATGTCCGTTCAGCAAAATATTCTGCCATGCTACCGGGGATTTCCGGTCGAGAGCCTCAATACTTTTGGCATTGCCTTCCGCTTCCAGTCGTTCCAGCAATCGCGACAAGATCGCCGAGTTGTAATAAATGATGGCATTGGAAATCAGCCGCCCGCACTGATTGCTTATGTCTGATTCAATGTCATTTTTCCCGGTTAACTCCTTCTTTCCGCCGAATTTGGCCACTGCGGCACGCAGCTGGTGATAAGATTCAATACGGTTCTGGGAACGCCGAATATTGCGTTCCAGCTGCGGATCGCGGAGATACGCCAGCGTGTAGATGTTGCGTACCAGCCGGTCATATTCAAATACCGCCTTCCTGGTCGGGTTCGTCGTGGTGTACGTGCACAGTTTTCGGACCAGCGTCCCCTGTGTCATTTCTTTAAGCCCCAGCGTGGCGACGATGCGTTCGAGATTGCTTTTATCGCGGATAATAAGGTCCCGATCAATTTGTCCGGCCGGCTGGATCAGGCATTTTTTATAGACCGACGGGGCCTGGTGCAGTACAGCTCCTGTAGCTGCCTGTTCAGGTCCGTAAAATGAGGTTCAAACCGCAGGCCAAACCAGTGCAGGATCGCAATCTTCGGGTCAGACCACGAAAATGATAGTGATGCGCAGCTGTACGGGTTAATCGGTAGCTGTCGTCTGAACGGCATGGATCCTGAGCATTATCTTCGCCATGTGCTGTCGGTTATCGCAGAGTGGCCGGTCAATCGCGTCAGCGAACTACTGCCGTGGCGCGTCACCCTGCCCGGGGAGTAATCTCCGGGTCATCCTGTCAATACGGTTCTCGCTGCACGCTTACCGTCAGAGTAACAACTGCCGAATTTAAGCCACTTTTCATTTGACGCAATTCCACCTGTACTGAGAAAGTCAGTGAAACAGCACTCGTGCCATGCACCAGCATGAATGGACCTGAACGGCTATTCCGGCTTCTCACCGGTGCTAAATTGTCAGCGCAGTAGTGGTAGCAGTGGCGATTGTTTCCACTTTTATACCGTCGCCTTCATTCATTCCGCTATTTTATCAAAAACTGATTTGAAATTCCGGGCTTCTGCTAATGTGCTTTATGAAAGATGTTGTACCCCCCGGTTTGTCATTCAGCGTAGTTTCAGCTTTGTAAATGAACGGGGGAGATCTGAACAACAACCTACGGTTACGACACAGAAGGTCTCTCCTCTTTTAAATCTCAAAAAAATTTCTCAAAAATTACGTATCCTTCTGGACTGGAGCCTCTTCTGGAAAGTACACATCAGCCAGTAAATGACACAACCTGTGAACGCAGAGTTAACTGCCGGAATGCCAATAATATAATAACCCGAAAGCGCGCCAACCATACTGGATATTATAGCCAGCCAGCCATTTTTTTTTGGTCTGAATATCCGCAGGCAATGTTCCCGTGACTTGACTCTGATCCAGAACTCTTCTGTCCGTTTTTAAAATGAAATAATCTACCAACATAACGCCAATCACTGGCGGAAAAAGCACACCCAATAAGTTCAGAAAATCAGTAAAGCGATCAAGTATACCCATCAATGATAACGATGTTCCGGCAATCCCGGTCAGAAGAGTGAGAGAAGCATAAGGCAATTTTTTTCCAGAAGATGCTTCGATAGCGTTAGCAATGCCTAAGGATGAAGAGTAAAGGTTAATGTCGTTAATACGTAGTGTAGAAAACACCACGACAGTGAGACCTATTCCCCCCGTAGTCTGTGCCATGATGGTGACAACATCCCCTGTTTTGAGAATGACGGCGATGAGAACGGCCAGCCCGTTAACGAGATACTCTCCGGCAAATATGGTCAGCAAAGTCATCATTAAAACCTGCCGTCCATTAGAGTAAAATCGGGTCAGGTCAGGAGTGATAAGGCTAGCGACGATGCTTCCACCCACAACCATCGTTATTGCCATGCTGACAGAAATAGTCTCCCCCGAATGGAGTGAGATCCCTTCTGATACGCCATCTGATCCGCTCAGTAACATGACCGAGATATAAATGATACTGAGACCAAATGCTGGAACAGCAATCCTCGCAGCAAAGCGCAAAGCGCAGAATCCAAATGTGACAAGTAAAGTGAGAGTGAGACCTGACAACAGGGCTGTAAAATGAAACCCCAGCCTGTGTCCGGACGCGAAATCGAGCGAATGCGCAAAGACAGAATTCTGGACGCCAAACCAGCCAAGCAGACTTATGGCAATGAGGAGACCGACAAAAACCGATCCACCCCGGCCAAATCCGCACGACCTTGCTAAGAGGCTTCCTGATATGCCTTCACGCATCCCTGCATAACCCAACCCGAAGGTTGCAACAAAAAAAATAATACTGCCAACAGTTATCGCCTCAAAGGCCTCAGCAAAACTCATACCGTGGCCGAGCGTCGCCCCAAGCATAAATTGATCCAGTGCGGTTAGCATACCCATATGTACCAGAGCCACGCCGAAAAAAGGCAGACGATAATTAGCAGGTACACGATCTACCGGGAATTGTTCTGAAAGATTCACTGATCACTCCAGTTAAATAAACACAATGCCTTTATTTAAGAAATGAGCGGGTAAATAATTTTTTAACCCAACATTTTCGCAATATTCTTCAAACTGAATAAGAGAATGCACGCCTGATTTCAGGTATATTCTCTCAATATTTGTGTTGATCGTTTTCAGGGAAAGACCAAGAATAGCGGCTATCTCCTTCCGACTTAACCTGTTCAGCAGCAGGTAAACCACATTCATTTCTGATGTCGTGAACACAGATGAAGGAAGTGAAGTCTGAATGATTGAGGGTGCCTTTTTACCAACGCATACAAGGGGTGAGATAACTTTAATTCTTTTGGCATTCCATAATGTTCCAATGCACATGCCTCCACTGTCCCTGAGTGGGATTTTTTCACTCAGATAAGGTTCAAGATGACGCTGATTGTACCAGTAATCGGTCTCGATAACTGATACTGTTTCGGCCGCTGATTCAGCAAGTTTGTCATGTGCGATGAAACCGTCTGATTGTTCCGACCATGGCGCAGGAAATTCATAATCATATTTCCCTTCCAGACAAAAACCTGGCGGTGTAGAAGTATATGCGCGTGCTGCGCTATTCATATAGAGATGTCTGGAATTTAAATCTTTAATTCCCCAGGGCTCATTAAGATATTGCAGGGTGCATATAATCGCCGATAGTGCATCGGAGGAAGTATTTTCCATAAAGATCTCCAGCGCGGAATAATCATTTATAACCACACATTCATGCTTGAGTCAATAAGTTAAATTAACCTCGTTCTTTCATACGTTAATAATCATGTTTTTAATCAGTTCTTCTGGCGAGGGGTGTTTAAGCGCATTGAGGTTAAGTTGATTTACATCAATTAACTTAACGCACTTAACTGACCTTCGGAATAGTTTGTAATGCATAAATTCCATTCACAAAGGCAATCGATAATGAACCATCTTGTTCACCAGGCTGTAGACTGGCACCGCGCAGATATTGTTGCTGCGATCCACAAATCAGGTACCACCGTAGTCGGTCTTTCACGCGCAGCGGGCCTTTCAAATTCTTCACTTTCGAATGTATTCTATCGGCCATGGCCGCGAGGCGAGAGAGTGATTGCCGAGCATCTGAAAGTACCGCCGTGGGTAATATGGCCCTCCCGTTACCCTTTAATAAACGTTGAGTCGGTTCAGCAATCGTCACTCACAGTAGGACGGATGCCAGCCGCACGCGACTGAACTGGCAATGCTGATATCGGTCGCATTGCATATCACTCATACCGCTGTATATGTCCTGATAGCTTAAACCACTTTTGCGACAATTAGGCTCTGGATTCTTTCCAGACGTGCGTTCCCGGCATCGGGAATGCCGATTCATCAGGCAATCAAACAGATATTTATCCGGCTAAATCTTATGACGACGGGATATATCGGCAGACGCATACCTGCATAGTACGTTTAAGCCCTGCAAGGATGCGTTGACCGTTTCGCTAATTTTCAGTTTATCACCCGGGCATTCACGTTTTTACGGTTAAAACGGCTGAACAAGAGGATATTAAAGCGTCGCGAAATACCCGTCAGCGGATGATTGCGGGGATAACCGCTTCCATCATCATTGACTGAACAGCCCCTTATCATCCCTGCGGGGCCCGTGTCTTCTGCATTGCCCGTATGGTATATGGCGTATTACACCCGCAACAGGTGAGTTAATATTCACCTTTCGCCCTTTGAACTCTTTGGTGCGCTAAAGATATGCAGGCATATAATGAACGCATCAGCGATGCCGTACAGGGAAATTAACGCATTCTCTCCCTACTGACCGCATTTCGCCGTTCCGCTACCGAAAGCGCAGAAAGATGGCTAGGGAAACTGCTGATACACTGATGCGCCACTTAACACAACTGATGATCATCGGGGCTCTGGATGAGTGGCATGCACAGGCGTACTACAATGACAACCGGCGGAGCCGCATTCTGACACCGCCATAAGACCACTCCGGATGATGAGCCAGCAGTGCAAACCGGACTTATCATCGCCAGCAATCCTGGCAGGCTAATATTGAGCGTAATTGGGGCGTAAAGTAAATAAGCTAAGCCCTGCTGATCCGGGGTATACAGCGAGTAACGCTTATTCCATTATATCCGGTTAATCCGGCCCCATCAGGCATGGGTGGGCGAGTAAAATGATGGCGGCTGCCATCCAGACGATGTCACACCAGCGATGTGCATATCATGAAGGTGCATCTGACAACAGGTGCTGACAATCGTCAGATTTCCATGAACACCGGGAGAGCTTAGTCTGAGGATGCCCCGACGATCATATTCCTGCCAGGCTCAGTGAGGCCGGCGATCACGTTTCCCGCATCGTTTTGTCTTTTTATAATGTCTGAACTCTGCGTCCGTTTTGCGTCAGTTTCTCATCAACGCACCTCTTGGTTTTTTAACGATCTGAATCGTACAGAATACAGCCCACTGACCTATCTGCCACCGTGCTATTATCTGCCCGTGTGTACCGCTCATTCACATCTATTGGCAGATGAGCAATGTGCATTCTCTCTGGTAATGAACCTCCATCACTTCCGGAAAATATAAGTTCGACCAGGGCTTGCGTTTCTCCGTTGCCCCGGCGGACAGGATAGCCAGCTACATTTCGATGGCCACTGCCGTTATTTATCGTCGCGACCGTCTGCAGGATTAATATTCAGATCCTCCATAAAACGCATCATGAGGTCATTCGCTCTCAATATGTAGCTACCACAGACTAAAAATCGCTGTTAACTTTCCAGCGAAAACCCAACAAACTTATTCACAATATCCCAAATTAAATTCATTCACGTAATTTCATGGTCTCGTATAAATTAAATCCTGATACTGGCGGACTTAATTCAGGAGGCTGAATAGTGTCGTTCATCCCCCGCAGAACAACATATCATCACGCCCCGATATGGCGGCGTTCATGAAAACTGTTCTGGCACAGACTAAACCGGACGCAGCGCAATTCTACCAAAATCCCTGCTCAAGCGCTGAACATCAGCCCCTGACCCGGATGCCGCCGGACATCTGGGGCCTCCCTCCGATTAGCCTCATTATTAGCAAACGTCTTCTCATTTTTAACTTTATAATCTTCAGATTTTAAAAAGGAACTATCATTATGGAAAAATTATTTCTTCATGACGCGGAGCGCGTTTCGTTCAGCATTCCACACCGACAGGGTGAACCCTGTAAAATAAAAATCAACGCAGCGGCGCTGCATAATTTATTAAAGGTGACGCCCCGCTCAGGATTCAGCGAACCGGAATTTATCAGCTTCAATCTGCTTGCGGACACTGAACTGACATTCAGTACGGAAATAATAAAACCTTTTCTCGGGACCGGGCTTATCTGGGAAGGCAGCGTGCCCGGCCAGCCGGAGCTGCGCGCCCATCTGAGCGTTACCGGCCTGGATGACGGGCAGGGGCTCTTCATTGCAGGTGCCTTTCGCCTCAAAGGGCAACGTTTTGTCATCACGCCGGCCGGAGCGGATTACGTTTGCGTACATCTGCCTGAGCCCCGAAACGGGCCCCTCTCTTTACCGCCAGTGAAACCTCAGTCAACAGCGCCTGAATCCGGCGTTCTCAGCGTATCCGCCGATGAAAGTGTGGCCGTGATCCATGCCCTGGCGCTTTATCCGAAGAAGATGCTCACGCTCCTGGGTGAGAAGGAGTTAAAGGCGATAATCGGGCATATGCAGCAGACGGCCGCCCAGGTTTTTAAAAATTCAGGTATCAATGCGACCGTCAGTTTTATTGCGTCTGAATCGCTCGCGACGTTAGAGCACTCGCAGGTGGAAGACATGCTTAATGATGTCGGCGATGTGGACACGGGCGGCACAGGAAACGTCACTCGGGGAAAATGCTGGGATGCCGTGACGGCGCGGCGCAATGCGCACAAGGCAGATATCGTCGTCCTGCTGGGTGAAGGGCAGAGGGTTGTGGGGGGGAGCATTGTCGGAAAAGCGATATCTATACCCGAGCCTGTCCGGTTCGATCAGTCGGATCTGTCTGTTGCCACCCTCGCCGTGTGCGTTTTCCAACAGAACGATGCTGCTTTCATTTTTTGCCATGAGCTGGGGCATCTGCTGGGGGGCAAGCATTCGCGCCATGTGCAGCCTACCCGGGAGGGACTGTCCCCAATGTACGATTATGCCCATGCCTACATCTCACCTGATAAATCTTATGTCACTATGATGGGTTACGATGTGGATGCGAAGGAAATTCTGCCCGCATTCTCCGCTGCAGATTTGGCGTACAATGGCAAACCGCTTGGCGTCGCCATCGATAAACCCGGCGCCGCAGATGTCGCCTCCCTGTTCCGGTTAACGACACGTGTCATGGCGACTTATGGCGGGGGCGCCTCCGACAGGACACAGACCCTGAACGTGGAAGTGGATCCCCTGGTCGGCGGCACTGTGCTGCCGGCAGAGCTGGGCCCGTATACCAAAGGGACGAACGTTAACGTGAAGGCCGTGCCCCGCGCAGGTCATGCTTTCAAACACTGGCTGCTTGATGGCGTCGTCGCCGGCACAAAAAACATCATGTCGGTGCTGATGGACAAACCGCATACCCTCAGAGCCGTTTTTGAAAACGGCCAGAATCACTGGATTACCGCATTGCCGGACCCCACCGTTGCGCAGTCAGGGGGCACGCTCAGGATAAAACCTGAAGGTTTCAGATTCCCTTACGGAACGGAAGTGACCCTATCCTATCAGCCGGATAAATATAAACGAAGCCACGCAACATTCTGGGTTGTCGATGGCAACGCGACCGGCGTGCCCGTCACTGAGCCCCTGACGCTGCTCCCGGAACAGGACGTACAGGTCGGTGTGCAACTGGACAATATAGCGCATTACCAACCCACGTATTTGTCGATATATTCTAGCCATCCGGGAGGAAAGCAGGTTATTACCCCGGTCTTTTACGATATGTGGGGCCCCCTGAGCAATCGCAAATACACCGTATCGATCCTGAGTAGTTATGGGGGAATACCAGGTTATGAACAGCTTACGCTCGGTGAAAATACTGTGGTCACCGACAGTAAGGGGGTTGCTGTCCTGCACTACGAGGCGGATATCGCGTCGCTTACGTATCATGAATTAGGGATAGCGTATCTGGCTTTCAGACACGAAAATGAAGCACCGCTTGTGCTTCGCCTGATGTTAGCAGCCGACAAGCCTAAAACTGACGTACATCATTTTACTATTTCTGACCGTAACCAGTATATTCTGGCGGGCTCCCGGCCTTCAGATGTCAGGTTCACCGCGTCAGACATTATGGACAGACCTGATCCACGAGGCAGAAATGAGGAATTCATCTTCACTGCTGATAAATACCCGGGGGATAAAACCGGGATTAAACTGCCGCGGATCCTGGTGAAAACAGATGCCAGTGCGAAAGGTTCATTATCATTTTCCGCGTCCGGGAAACAGGGTGCAGGGACAAACGTAATCAGGTGTCAGTACTCTTATTACCACAGTTATCCATTCTCGCTTATCCACGTTTTACCGGAAAAAATTGGGGATTTTCTTGCCGGCCCGGAATCTGTCGCAGTGAAAGTCGGTGATGATGTTGAATATCAGATCATCTCTGTTAAAGGCACGTACTCGTTATTTCACCTGTCTGACCTGAGTGAAACCTTTAGCGACCTCAGTTTAAAAATTGAGATGGCGGATGGCGGTACCGGCCTGAGGTGCCTGCACGAAAGCGTATCATTAAGCTCACTGCCATTTGTTTCAGCAAAAACGCAGGGGTTCCCGCTGTTCATGGGCAGGGCAACAAGCCGCGGCACGGCGACAATGCGTTTGTATCTTGAAAACCAGGGACACCGGTTCTACTCCACTCCTCTGGAAATCATATTCAGGGTCAGTTAATCCTGCAACAGTGAAGACGTATTCACCGGTATCCGGTGGATACGCTGTCTACGGTGCAGGGAAACATTCAGGCTCGCACATTCAGAAACGGGTCAGGACGACACCCCTTATCATTTCAGGAGGCTCTTTGCCGGCATTGCGCATCTATCCGGTTTTCGAAATTGCGCCCCGGTTCAAGCCTAATCCTGTATCAGCTCGCCGTCATCCATATGCCCTTGAGACTTTACCGGCGGGAAAGCTCGTGATGCCCGGAAAGCTCCATGACCATGGCTGACAAAGGTTGCGGGGGACTCACTGGTTTATGCCTGGCCCCACAGATTTGCACTCCCGTACTTAACTCATCCGGTTACCACAAGCGCCGGCATCACTGCAACCGCGGGCACAGGGTAGCTCTTATTTTCATGTTAGCCGCGCGCCTTAACGAAAGCGTGAGTGTAATCACAACATCCGACACCCGCTCAGTTCAGCTCAATGCTCCGCCGATTCGTCTGTCAGACTCCCGATGGCAGGGCTAGCGACTGTAATTTCACCGGGCTGGCATGCATCACAGCTTTTCGCCAGGCCAATATTCTCTCTTACGGGCCGCTGATGGCAGTATCCCCGCAAAACAGTAAATATTTAACGTCACGGGCGCATAATTTGCACGTCAATATTCATTGTTTTTGCTGATGAATAAAGGGCCCCCCATTGCGGCAGCGCACGCTTTCAACCCGATTTCTCTGTAGCGTTCAGGCTAAAAGCGATAAGGGTGCCAACGCAATACCCACAAAGAGTCTACGCTTATAAAAGACGCATTCAGAATATACCTATTCTCCATGCTTACTCGATCTGCTCCATGTCCTCATGGTGCGAATTTTTCCGGACAATGCCTTACACGGATCCGCACAAGGAATGCTGATGTGAAAAATGCTGCGTTTAGCTGGTTTAAAAAAGACAATACGCCCTCTTCATTGCATCACCGCCCCAGAGAGTCAGAACCATCCTCCCCAATGCGTGCCGAACTTTTTTCGGCAGATCAAATGGAACGTTATGGCGAAAAACTGGCCCTCTCACATAAATTATCCTCCAAAAAACATTCCTATAATTTGCTGAAGCGCCTAAAAGATAATGAGAAAATGTTGACCCGCAGTTGCCTCACAATAAGCAGCGGCAAAAAAAACATTATCTCTCCTGCGGGGGAATGGCTTCTTGATAACTATTATCTGATTGAAGAGCACATTCGCGTTGTTCATCAGTTACTGCCTAAAAACTTTGGACAAGGCCTGCCCACACTCGGTTCGCCGCATTTTTGCCCGCGCATTTACGATATTGCCACCGAAGTGGTCTGCCACAGCGATGGCCTCTGGGATATCAATACCCTCACCCGTTTTTTTTCAGCTTATCAATATGTCGCACCGCTGACGCTCGGCGAACTCTGGGCATTTCCGGGCATGCTGCGCCTGGCATTAATCGAGAATCTGCGTAAGGTCAGCATCGTCGTCGCCAAAGCGCAGAACGAACGCAACCTGGCAGACTTCTGGGTCAGTAAATTTCTGACCAGTGCCGAGAAAGATCCCGAGAATCAGATTACTGTCATTGCTGAAATGGCACGCACCTGTCCGCCCCTGACCAGTGCGTTTGTGGCAGAACTGGTACGCCGCCTTCAGGGACACGGCTCCATGCTCGCACTGCCGCTGACCTGGACGGAACAACGGCTGCGGGACGTCGACCTGACACCGCGTGAAGTTATCATAAGATTCAATCAGGAACTGGCGGCTAATCAGCTGTCTGTCAGTAACAGTATCATGGGATTACGCCAGTTGACCGAAATGGACTGGCGAACCTTCACCGAAAATCTTAGCGTGGTCGAAAAAATTCTGCGTTCCGACCCTGCCGGCATTTATGACAGGATGCATTTTGACACGCGCGATAATTATCGTTATCAGATTCAATATCTGTCACGCAATTCCGCCTACGATGAAGGTGAGGTCGCCACTCAGGCAGTAATGCTGGCAAATCAGGCCAGAGAAGCCCGAGAACAACACGTAGGCTTTTATCTGGTAGGCCCCGGTCGTCCGGGGCTGGAAAAGATGCTGGATGTTCACTATTCATTGCAAACTCGTACCCGTGCCAGATTTAGCCAGACACCGCTTCTTTCGTGGCTTGGCAGTCTTTTATTAATCACTACCGCCGTGAGTACCGACGTGCTTTCTCACACCGGTTGTCCGGCAGGTGACGGACTGTGGTGGGCACTTCTGCTGCCAGTGGTACTCGTCGCCAGCCAGTTTGCACTCAATTTGCTCAGTGAAATCTTCACCCGCACAAAAATGCCTCAGCCGCTACCCCGAATGGATTTTACCGGGGAAATTCCCGAAGACGCCAGCACGCTGGTCGTGATCCCCTGCCTGCTGGGTTGTCGCAAAAATATTGATGCACTGATAAACAGCCTCGAAGTCTGCTATCTAGGCAACGTTTCGCCACATCTGTATTTTGCGCTGCTCAGTGATTTCCACGACAGCAAAGAACGTCATAACCCAGGGAACAGTGACCTGCTCACCTATGCTGTCCAGCAGATCCGGTTGCTCAACCACCGTTACCCCCAGGAAAAGGGCGCCCGCTTTACACTACTGCACCGGGACAGTGAACTGAATGTACAGCAAGGTGTCTGGATGGGTCACGAGCGTAAACGCGGAAAGCTGAACGCACTAAATCTCTGGCTGCGTGACCGCGGCACGCCGTTCTCGCTAATTGAAGGCAGCACACAGTCAAATCTGCGGAAGGTGAAGTATGTCATTACGCTCGACAGTGACACCGTGTTGCCTCGGGAGACGGCCCACCAGCTGGTCGCCACGATGGCGCATCCCCTCAACCACCCGGATTACGATGAGCAACGCCAGCGTGTGGTTGCCGGTTACGCTATTCTTCAGCCACACCTGGCAGAAGAAATTCCCGCTCACGGCCAGGGCCGTTACGCAGCCCTGTGCAGCTGTGTGCCGGGTAGCAACCCTTATTCTTCCATGACGTCTGATATCTATCAGGACTTATTTGGAGAAGGCTCATTTGTGGGCAAAGGTATTTACGATGTGGATATGTTTATACGCGCCAGCAACAATACCTACCCTGATAATCTGGTGCTAAGCCACGATCTGCTTGAAGGCTGTTATGCCCGTTCCGGGGTGCTCAGTGATGTGGTGCTTTATGAGCAGTATCCTAATCATTATCTGGTTGATGTGGCGCGTAAAATTCGCTGGATCCGCGGCGACTGGCAATTACTGAACTGGCTGCGTTTTTATGTAAGGCAGGAAGACGGTCAGCGCAGGCAAAATCCGCTTTCCATGCTTTCACGCTGGAAACTGTTCGATAACCTGCGCCGCAGCCTGGTGGCACCAGGGTTGCTTGTGGTCATTTTATGCACCATCGCACTGGTGCATAATAAGCTGTACTGGGTCGGCTTTATCGCAGCAATGCTGGTGGCCCCGGCACTGGTCGCGCTGCTGATGGATATCTTTAATAAAGGTCCCCGCCGGTTACTTATCCCGCACCTGAAAAGTGTCCTATCCTCATGCTGCTGCCGGGTTGTGAGGATTGTTGTGACGTTAATGACCCTGCCGCACGAGGCGGTGTATTCCGCTCAGGCAATATTACTGACGTTATGGCGGCTGGGTATCAGCCACCGCAATCTGCTCGAATGGGCCACCGTCAACGTTTGCGACACCCCCCGAGCCCGGTCGGTCCTTTTTTTTTACCAGCAGATGTGGGCAAATCCCCTGGCTGCCATCGCTGCAGTCATACTGTCTGCCCGGATGAATCCCCTGCAGCTCTCGGCCGTATTCCCCTTAAGCATGATGTGGATCCTTGCGCCGTATTTCATGTGCTGGCTGAGCAAACCTGCATCACGCAAGCCCGCCTCTGTGACCGAGGCTCAGCGCCTGAATCTGCGACTAACGGCGCGTCAGACCTGGTCCTTCTTTGAGAGATTCGTTAATGAACAGGAAAACTGGCTGCCACCCGATAATTTTCAGGAAATACCCAGACCAACAATCGCCCATCGCACCTCACCAACGAATATCGGACTGTCTTTGCTGGCAAACATGACCGCATGCGATTTTGGTTACCTGACTCAGGGTGAAGCGTTAATGCGCATCACGCAGACGCTGGATACACTTGATAAGCTGGAGCACCATCGGGGGCATTTGTACAACTGGTATGATACCCGCACGTGCCAGCCACTCAACCCCCACTACATTTCCACCGTCGACAGCGGCAACCTCGCCGGACATCTGCTTACCCTGAGCACGGGCCTGCGCCTGTGGCGAAACCAGCCAGCCATCGATATTCCGCAATGGTTGAGCGGTATCGAAGACACCTTGTCTATGGCCGAGAAAGCCAGGGGGGGAATCCCGCAGACCCGACTGCGCGAGCTCATTTCCCGGGCCGCCGCCGGCGGAATCGCCGCCCTGGACACCCTCGCTATTTTGCGAAAACAGATTGCCCTCCAGGGGGATGACAACCTACAAAAACTGGCAAAACAGATTGATAACGGCCTGGCTGAATGGTCTGGATTCTATGGCTGGCTGTCACCTGAGGTGTGCAATGAACCCTTACCGACGTTGCTCTGGCTTGCGCAGCAGGATCCGCTGGTGTCGCCGGAATTATCACGCGCCATTGGCCTTGCGCGTATGCGCCTGGACATCATTAACGAGCTTGAACAGCGCCTCAATGACCATGCGCATATGGACTTCCGGTTTCTGTACGACAACACCACGCATTTACTGGCCATCGGTTACAACTGCGATACCCACAGAATGGACAGTGGTAAGTATGACCTCCTGCCCTCTGAAATCCGTCTGACCAATTATGTGTCCATTGCAACCAATCAGTTGCCGCAAAAAAGCTGGTTCGCCCTGGGACGGCTGTTCACCATGATCCATAAACAACCATCGCTGATGTCATGGAGTGGATCCATGTTTGAATACCTGATGCCGCAACTGGTGATGCCCGCTTACCCGGGCACGTTGCTGTTGCAGATGTGTCAGACCGCCGTGGACCGGCAAATCGCATGGGGGAAAGAGAATAATGTGCCGTGGGGAATTTCAGAGTCGGCATATGCAGCATTCGATATTAACCAGAATTATCAGTATCACGCATTCGGTGTTCCCGGTCTGGGTCTGAAACGTGGACTCAGTGAAGACAGGGTTATCGCCCCATACGCAACCCTGATGGCATTGATGTTTCGTCCTCAGGAAGCCTGCAGGAATCTTGTGGCGCTGGAAAACCGCGGAGCACGCGGGGATTACGGCTTTTATGAGGCTCTCGATTTCAGTGCTTCACGTCAGGTTCGCGGTCAGGATTACATCGTGGTGCGTTCTTATATGGCTCACCACCAGGGAATGGGATTCCTGGCGCTGTCCAGTTTTTTACTTGAAAGCCCGATGCTGAAGCGCTTTTCATCTAATGCTGCGTTTCAGTCAGCCCGACTGCTGTTGCAGGAACGCATCCCAGACGCCGTTGAACTTTACAGCCCGCGCCGCTATTTTGATACGCACGCCAGTACGCTGCAAAAAATAAACGCCGAGCCGCGAGAATTTACGTCACCTCATGGCCCTACCCCAGAAGTTCAGCTGTTCTCAAATACAAATTACCACCTGATGATAACCCAGGCCGGTGGCAGCGCCAGCCGCTGGAAAGATTTGATGCTGACTCGCTGGCGGGAAGATGTGACACGCGATAACTTTGGGATCTTCTGCTATGTCAGCGATCCTGCAACAGGAGAAGTGTTAAGTAATACATGGCAGCCCACAGGACAGAAGACGGGTACCTGTCGCGCTGTCTTTACCGATTCCGGTGCAGAGTTTACCCGAACCCAGCGCTCACTCACCCTACAAACCCATATTGTCGTATCACCGGAAGACGACATTGAAATCCGTCGTATGACGATGACGCACCACGGGCACCGCCCGCACACCGTTGAAATTACAACCTATGCAGAAGTGGTTCTGGCTCCAGCCGCCAGCGATGTAAGCCATCCGGCTTTCAGTAACCTTTTTGTGCAGACTGAACTGCTGCCAGCTCTTGAGGGCATTCTCTGCCATCGCCGGCCGCGCGAGCCGGACGAACAGTGCCCGTGGATGTTTCATATGTTAGCGATCCATGGCCCGGTTGAAGGAAATGCCTCGTTCGAAACCGATCGCGCCGCTTTTATCGGACGCGGTAATACCCCTGCGCATCCGCAGGCATTGCAAAAGCCTGGACAGCTCAGCAACAGTGCCGGTGCAGTACTGGATCCGATACTGGCCATACGCCAGCGCATCCGCCTACAGCCTGGGGTGCCCGTGTTAATCGATATGGTTTTTGGTATCGCGGTAACACGTCTGCAAAGCATTACGCTGATGGAGAAATACCGTGACAGGCACATTGCAGATCGGGTTTTCGACATCGCCAGGTCACACAGTCACGTAGTTTTGCGCCAGCTCAATGCCACCGACGATGACGCCGCTCTCTTCAACCGCCTGGCCGGTGCGGTGCTGTTCTCATGCCAGGAAATGCGTGGAGATGTTCAGGCAATCATCAATAATCGCCGTGGACAGTCAGGCTTGTGGGGCTTGTCACTTTCCGGTGACCTGCCCATAGTCCTCATCACCCTCTCCAGCGATGAATACACCGGTCTGGTGAAGCAACTTATCCAGGCCTACAATTACTGGCGTTTGAAAGGGCTGAAGGTCGACCTGGTTCTGCTCACTAACGATCCCGGCGGCTATCAGCAGACCCTTCAGAATCAAATCCTGAACTTAGTCGCTGCGGGAGCAGGACCCAGCCAGCTCGACGTTCCGGGAGGCATATTTATACGCAATAACGAACAAATCACCAATGATGATCGCACGCTGCTGATTAGCGTGGCGCGGGTAGTTCTCGACGATCGCCGCGGCACACTGGAAGAACAACTTAATCACCGAATGCAACGACCATACATTGCGCTACCCACATTGCGGCCGTCTCGCGAGGACGAGACTGAATCGAAGCATGTCGTAACTCCGCACAATTTAGCTTTCTTCAACGGAATCGGCGGCTTTTCTCAGGATGGACGTGAATATCATATCCTTCTAAATGACGGGCAAAACACGCCGGCCCCCTGGTCAAATGTGCTGGCCAATGCGGATTTCGGCACGGTAATTTCTGAGTGTGGGCAGGCGTATACGTGGTACGAAAATGCCCATGAATACCGCCTGACCCCCTGGGAAAATGATCCCGTCAGTGATCGCTCCGGGGAGGCGTTTTACCTGCGTGACGATGAAACCGGTGGTATCTGGTCACCCGCCCCCTTACCGATCCGCGGTGCAGGTGGCTACGTTACACGACATGGCTTCGGCTATAGCGTATTTGAACACAGTGAACGGGGTATCAGTAGTAAGATGACGGTACTGGTTGCCGAACATGCGCCAGTTAAACTCATCATACTCACCCTGACAAATCTGTCAGGTCGCCGACGCAGCCTCTCCGTTACCGGCTATGTCGAATGGGTTCTGGCGGATTTACGCACCCAATCCGCCATGCACATCGTGACCTCAAAAGCACAAGTGGACAAAGGATGCGGTGTACTGGCAACGAACCACTACACAAGCAACGGTGCCTCACGGACGGCTTTTTTTGCCGTGACGGGAACGCATTGTTCGGTCAGCGGCGATCGCCGTGAGTTTCTGGGTCGCAACGGTTCACCCGCACACCCTGCTGCCCTGAAAAATCAGCGATTGACAGATAAAACCGGCGCAGGCATGGATCCATGTGGTGCCTTACAATCAGCGACAACGCTTATCCATGGGGATCAGCGAACTTTTACCTTTGTATTAGGTTCAGGACAAAACACGCATGATGCGGAAATGCTCATCCACCAGTTCCTGCAGGAAGGTGAAGCACAGGCCGAACTTGAGCGAGTGCATAAACTCTGGCACCGAATCCTGGATAAAATTCAGATCAAAACGCCAGACCCCTCAGTCAATCTGCTCGCCAATGGCTGGTTGATTTACCAGACTTTGTCCTGCCGGATACACGCCCGCAGCGGATATTACCAGTCCGGCGGTGCGTTTGGGTTCCGCGATCAGTTGCAGGATTCACTATCCTTAGCCCACGCGGCACCAGAGATTATGCGTAACCAGATTCTCCTGTGCGCATCGCGCCAGTTTATTGAGGGTGATGTTCAGCACTGGTGGCATCCCCCAACAGGTAACGGTGTACGCACGCGTTGTTCAGATGACTATCTGTGGCTGCCACTGGCCATCAGCCATTACATCTCAGTTACAGGTGATCACGACTTTGCGGAACAGCAGGTTCCGTATATCGAAGCGCGATTACTGGAGGTGGGTGAAGAGTCCGTCTACGCGCTACCAACGGTCAGTTCCACGCAGGAATCCCTGTGGCAACATGGCGTACGCGCGCTTAAAAATGGCCTCAAAATGGGGGAACACGGTTTGCCGCTAATAGGCGCAGGGGACTGGAATGACGGCATGAACCTGGTCGGTCTTGGCGGACGCGGCGAAAGTGTCTGGTTGGGGTTTTTCCTGTATGACGTGCTTCAGCGTTATGGTGCACTGGCAAACGTTCGCAAGGACACAGAGATAGCCACGTTATGCCGTGAACAGTCAACTCAGCTCAGGGAAAATCTCAACAGGTATGCGTGGGATGGCAACTGGTTCCTGCGTGGATACTTCGATAACGGTGAAATGCTCGGATCACATTTGAATGAAGAGTGCCAGATTGATGCCATCGCCCAGAGCTGGTCTGTCCTTTCTGGCGCAGGCACACCGGAGCGCACCGCCAGTGCCATGCGTTCCCTGGATCAACATCTGGTAGATAGCGATGCAGGCTTAATAAAACTGCTGACGCCTCCGTTCGACGGCCATGGCCCAAACCCCGGCTACATCAGGGGATACCTTCCTGGTGTACGCGAAAACGGTGGGCAATACACTCATGGTGCCATCTGGGCGATCATGGCCTTCGCCAGACAAGGCAATACGGAACGTGCCTGGGAGTTGATGGCCATGATTAACCCTGTTAATCACAACCTGACTGAAGAAGATGTTAATCGTTACAAAACGGAACCTTACGTAATGTCTGCTGACATTTATTCTGTAGGACCCCACTGTGGCCGCGGTGGCTGGAGCTGGTACACGGGCTCCGCAGGCTGGATGTACCGTTTAATCACTGAATCCCTGTTAGGCATAACGCGTCACGGGAACGCAATTTCAATCCACAGCCGCCTGCCAGCATCCTGGCCGGAGATTACCCTTAACTATCAACAAGGTGACAGTCGCTATCTGATAACCGTCCGTCGTAGTGAAAGAAAATACTGTGTCCGCCTCGATGGCATTCTGCTGGACAGCGACAAAATCCCCCTGACAGATGATGGCAGACTGCACCGGGTGGAAATTGAAGGAGTAATAGCGGAGTAAATTTTATTGTAATCATGCGTTATTGAAGCAAGATGACTGATAAAGCTTAAATTACAGGCACTGCGAACGCTGACTTGAAACGTAAAAACGTTGTTATGACTTACGTCTGAAATAACTGCAACCATGTTTAAGCATCTGCTTGCCTGATGCTTAAACATGATCAGTTTACCCATTGCAATGACTGAAGCCACCTTCATTACAGTAAACGGCACCTGCCACTTTCCCCATACTATGAAATGGCTTACGGTGTTGCTCCAATTTCACAGCATGAATTGTTTACATCGCAATCATCCCTGCCCCCTTAAAAATATCACCCCGGCCAGGCACTCAAACGCGTAGCTGTACACCAGTCTGTTGATTAACCGTAAGCGTCATCTCAGCACCGTCGGATTAGAATCGCCTCTCCCTGTAAATTAAGCGTCCACTTATTTTAATCAGGTGGACACCTGATGACTGACTTAAAATCCTACCACGCCCGAATTTAAGCTCAGGCTGGTTCGCATGGCGCTTAAAACTCTTGTGGAAAACGGCAGCGTTGCAGCACTCGCACGACAGAACAACGTCAACGACAATCTCCTTTTTAAATGGATACGTCTCTGATAAAACGAGGGGCGCGTTGCCAGACCACGGGGACGAAAAACGAAACCCGCTGCACTTCCCGCGCTGGTGCCGTTTCAGATAGTCCATCAGCTACCCGTTCCTCCTCCGCAGGCAGCCGACAGGGCAAACTGTGTCATCCGCCTCCCGTGCGGCAAAATCTCACTCCATAATCCCTCTCCGGAGCAGCGCATTGCCATGCTGCTGGCCATGATGCGCGGAGGTCGTTTGTGATAAACCTGCCATACGGCACCCGAATCTTGCTGGTTGCGGACGTCACCGACATGCGCAACGGCTTCCACGGTCTGGGTGCTAAGATCCAGACTGCGCTGAAAGACGATACCATGTCCGGTCACGTATTTATCTTCCGCGGACGTTCGGATTGTCAGGTCAGACTGCTCTGGGCCCCTGGTGACGGCCCGTGCCAGCTGACAAAACGACTGGAGCGAGGCCGCTTCGCCTGGCCGCCGACCCGCGACGGCAAAGTGTTCCTCACACCCTCCCTGCTGGACATGCTGCTGGAGGGCATTGACTGTCGCCAGCCAAAGCGCCTGCTGTCACCTTTTACCCTGCTGTGATCCTCTTATCCTGGTCACTGGCAGGCAACCTGGTAGCATGACCGCCATGAACGAACACCTCCCCGACGACATCGCCCTTCTTAAACAACTCTGGCTGAACAGGAGGCGCTAAACCGCCTCCTGCAGGCGAGGCTCGATGAGCGCAAACGCGAGGTTGACTACCTGCCGGCGCAGCGGGATAAGCTGAAGCGCATGAACTTCGGCAGCCGTTCTGAAAAAGTCGCGAAGCGCATCTCGCAGACAGAAGCCGGGCTCACCACCATGCAGCGTGCACCGGTCGCGTGGAGGACCCGCCGGTGCCCCGCCCGCTGCGGCAGAGCCGCACGCGTAAGGCGTTCCCGGCATCACTTCCTCGCTATGAAAAGCAACTTGAGCCTGCGGAAGCCTGCTGCCCGGACTGCGGCGGCAGGTTGTCGTACCTGGGTGAGGACGCGGCACAGCAGCTGGAGCTGATGCGAAGTAGCTTCCGGGTTATCCGCACCGTGCGCGAAAAGCACGCCTGCAACGCGAAAAACACGCCTGCAAAAAGTGCGACTGCATCGTGAAGGCGCGGGTGTTGACGTCAAATTAAGCGGAGCACACGCCGCTGAACCGGCGGTCGGAGATATATGAACGTCAGGGCGTCACGCTTTGCCGCTCGCTGCTGTCGGGCTGGGTTGACGCGTGCTGCCATCTGTGTCGCCGCTGGACGAGGCGCCCTCGCGCTTCGTGCTGACGGACGGCAAGCTGCACGCAAACGATACGCCGGTCCCGGTACAGCTGCCGGGCAACGGCAAAATTAAAACCGGGCGGTTGAGGACTTACGTGCGCGACGACCGCAATGCGGGGTCGGTGATGGCCCCGGCGGTGTGGTTCGCCTACCCGCCGGACCGCAAAGGCGTTCACCCGCAGACGCACCTTACAGGGTTCAGCGGCGTGCTGCCGGCGGACGCGTACGCCGGGTTCACGAGCTGTACCGCGAGGGTCATATAAAGGAAGCGGCCTGCCGGGCGCTCCCTCGGCGTAGAATCCACGACATGCACGTGCGGACGCCATCTGGCACCACGACCGAAGCGCTGCGGCGCATCGGCGAGCTGTATGGCATCGAAGCCGACATCCGGAGCAAAAGCGCGGCGGAACGTCAGGAAAAATCGGTGCCGCTGCTGAAGGCGCTGGAGGGCTGCCCGCGTGAGAAATAGCAATCGCTCTCAAGACACCCGGAGCTGGTGAAGGCGTTCGCGTATGCGCTTAATCAGTGGGAGGCGCTGAAATACTATGCCAGCCACGGCCGGGCGGAGCCGGATAATAACATCGCGGAAAACGCGCTGCGGACAGTGAGCCTGGGGCGAAAAAATTACCGGTTCTTCGGTTCAGATCACGGAGGCGATCGTGGAGCGCAGCTGTACGGGCTAATCGTAAAGCCATTTTCAACCGGGGAATGATACCCAACACCAACGAAAACACCCGGAGCCGGAAAACGGTGAAGCGCGGGCGTAAGCGGCTGTTTAACGCGCGTATTTCAAAGAGCGGTTTTGTACGATAGGGCGGATCTTCGCCTAGGAGGATAAATTCCGGCGACTGCTGCTGCGTTTTGAGCTGCGAAGTGAAGTGCGTTATGCGTTCAAAATGCTGGCGTATACCCTGATCAACCTGAGACATTTTTGCTGCACGGCTGACGGTCAGAATCGGCCTTCAAATGGGAATGGCACCTGCATCATTTATTCTCACGTCTGTAAAGTGGCCAAAAGTGTCTGCACGGCAACAGGATCGTCAATGGTCGCGTTTATAATATATCCGGGCGCTTCCTGCTGGGCGGCCTCCAGCAGTCGTTCCGACACCGTGACCCAGTTATCGTCACCTTTAACGCTGTGCATGAATTTTCGCAGGAAGCGGGCCGGGCTTGACAACCACCCCGGCAGCCAGGATCCCACCGCCCGGTACGCCAGTGCCGGCCCCTGGTGGTACAATGCCGTCACACCCACGTGTAGACCTATTTGTTTGATGGTTTCTAACCGCGAGACATCCGGGCGGGTCAGCCTGATGGCCAGGTCAAACAGTTCCCGCGATTCATTTTCATCCCCAGAGCCTGGCGCATCGCGTGCAGAAACACAGCGACAGAGGTGTCACCCAGCCCGGAAACCTGGCTGAGCAGCTGTTGCAACCA
>Ga0256786_1000187_pt1 | contig 38385 bp, 44 predicted proteins | sample MC6MC0937MT_FD_186053 | JGI IMG/M metagenome (GOLD analysis project Ga0256786, IMG submission 186053) | Metatranscriptome of enriched soil aggregate microbial communities from Iowa State University, Ames, United States - MC6-MC0937-MT... | ecosystem: Environmental > Terrestrial > Soil >...
ATTGGATATTTATTGCTTCGAAGATCTGGATTAAAAATTCTGTTCAACGTTTGCTTATTGAATCCTAACAAGGTAGCAAAATTAGAAACGTTGCCTTTAGTATAATGGTCTATAAGAAAATTAATTCTCTGAGCAATAGGATGTTGCATTTATTTTCAAAATAAAAAGTAATTCATGCTTGACAAATGGTAAAACATGTTGTACTTTTGATGTATAACATAACAAAACATAGTTGTAAGGTCTTACTTGCAGGACCGACCTTGCAACTATATATTTTAAAACCCTCTTTGTCATAGCTTATAACTATGTGTTAAGAAGTATGACAAAGGTAAAACAATTTTTCACTATGTCAAACTTGTTGAACCAACAAAATTTAAAAGTAGATCCAGAAGAAATCGTTTTCTTCTTTAAAAACTGTGATGGAAACGTCAAAAATGTAATCTATGAGCGCTTAAAGAAAAACCATCCCACCATTAGTAAAAGACTAATAGACAAGGAGGTTACAAAGTTAAAAAAGCTATATAATCCATTAATCATTATGGAAGTTAGAACATTTCTTCGTGAGCAATATGGCAAAGAATACAAGCCTTGTACCGACAAAACTGTGACAATATGATTACACAATTGTATGATAGAGGCAAAAAGAAGCTTGTTTTGCTCTACCCAACATTTTACAATATTGATTCTAAAGTATTTTTCGATGTATTGCCCGAAGCAGTTCAAACTATCGTAGACAGTTCAAACGCAAAGTTTATCTACCATGAGCTTTACAAATTCATTGAACAAGGAAATACATTCCATTTGGCTCATAGATCCAATGAAAAGCAAAATGTACAGATTAAAGCAATGAAGTTATTGCTAGCCAATATTAAAGGCGAGCAACTACCTAAAATTGTTGCGCTTGTTTCAAAAAACATTTGGACTCTTTATGATATCGCGCCACCTGCAGACACTAATTTTTACAGCGACTTTATCACCAAAGTTTTTCCGGTGATACACTGGTGTAAGCAGATGGATACCATGCTAAACAAAACACCAGTGAAACGGAACCCGTGTCAAGGTAGGCAAGGCTAAGACCGTTCTTTTTTGCCTTTATCCACCCACTTAGCCGGGTGGCTTTACGAATCATTATTTAAAAAAACATCAAATGAATACAACAGTAGTTTTTATTGCTGGGCCAATGGAAGGCTTTCAGCACTTTAATAGCGTTCAATTTTCAACCGTAGATCAAGAGTTGAAAAATAAAGGTTTTATCACCCGTAGCCCTTGGTCTTTCCACGGTACAGTCGGGGCAAAGTCTTTCGAAGATGGTTCGATTCAACGTCATGCACTCCAAATGTTGACCAATGAATGTACAGACATGCTTTGTTTACCGGAATGGAGACAGGACGACTTTTGTAAAATAGTCGTTGACGCTGCCACTCATTGCGGAATAAATGTCTATGAGAACATCGAAGACCTGATCGCTAAATACACAAACGAAACCTAGCCATGAAGCCGGAAGTAAACGAGTATTTCGGGGTCATAGTGACTTCGATTATCCTTTTAGCCTTGGCTGCAATTTTTGCGTCATGCCTTTTTATCCTAAAAAACAAAGACGAAATCAATGAAAACGAATAATACACTTAACCAGATCATACTTCTTTTAGAGGAAGAGAATAATAAGCAGCATTACATTATAGCTATTATGATTGCCATCATAATGATTTTAGTTATTGCTCTTGTTATTTTTTGGTCGAAATATAGGGACTATAGATCTTTATATCGAAACCTTTTAATATCCAAGATTTTTTGGAAAACACCCCGTGAATTAAACAACCAGGGCAAAACTTCACTTCCAGAACCTCCACCAGTTAGCAGACCAAATAACTTCTAAGACATGGCATTCGATATAGATCAAATATTTAAAGAGACAAACGGCGGGCTAGATATCATTCGGTGGTATGTATCTAATATCGATGATTTCGTAGGTACGAATAAGCATTTTCGAATGCGGGAAGAAAAATCGGAATCATGTTCTATTAAGCTGGCTAATGATGGCCGCTATTTAGTTACAGATTTTGGTGGTGATGGTAAAACGCGTAATGCGATTGAGGTTGTACGGCATGAAGAACGATGCACATTCGGGGAAGCATTAAGAACAATTGTAACCCGTGGAAATCTTTCGATGTGTCAAAACGTTGAGTCGATGTATACCTTAAAGATCCGTAAAAAAGATGCGGAAGCTAACGAACCGGACGGACGATGGGATTTCGAACATCTCGAAAAGTGGCCGGACTCCTGGATCGATATTATTTTCTCAAGATATACAATTGCCGAGGTCGAACGTACCCACGAACATATAAAGCCCGAAGAAAGGGAACGTGCCGTATATGACAACCTTGCATTGTTGTTGACAAACCAGCATTGGCACCCCCTTAAATCGTACACGATAATAAAAGACCGCCAAAGTATGCGGGTGGAATCTCAGGAACATTACCCGATTATCGCAATTGAAGAAGAATCGGTGGTCGACGGGGTAAAAAAGAAATGGAAAAAAATTTACCAGCCAAAAAATAAGGTCAAAAAATACCGTTTTATGTACCACAATGGCGGGGACAAAAAGTTTTTGCACGGACTGGAACAGGCTAAAGCTGCACTGGAAAAATTCCGTGATGTCAAACAGCGGGAGAAAAAAGACGACAAGACTTTCGAACGGGAAAAAGTAAAATTCCCTGTTATCTTTTTTAGTACGGGCGGATCTGACGCAATGAATAAGATGGCAATAGGCTATCAGTGTGTATATGGCGCTTCTGAATACTTTCAGCTAGACATCAATAATCTCAAGGATCTAAGAAAGCTTGCTTATGATGTGTATACCTGTCCTGATCTTGACTATACCGGACAGCGACAAAATCTTGCATTATGTCTGAACAGAACGGACGAACACTTTTTAGATATCAGAACTGTGGATCTTCCTCAGGAACTGAAAGCAAATGAAGATCAATATCAGCGAAAATGTAAGGATGTCAGGGACTACCTGAATTATTTTTCCGCGTATTCGTTCCGGAATCTGGTGAAAATGGCAAAACCGCTTCGCTTCTGGGACTCACACCAGTCCGTTGACCGTGAGGGTGCTGCACGCATAAAGTTCGGAAAGCCTGTATATGAATATAAAATATCGGTTGAACGGATGCTTAATTTCCTGATCAAAAACGGTTTTGGAAGGTTTGAAACGATGCCGGATGTGGTGGAATACGTACACGTTGACAAGTCGGTTGTCAGAACAGTGAAACCAGAACATATCAAGGCTTTTGTCGTGTCGTTTTTGCGTAGCCGATTTATGGAAGAAGGACTGATCGATACAGTACACAAGTCCCCTATCCTGTCGGAATCACATTTTACCCAGTTACCTGATCTTAAAATTGATTTTAGGGATAGCTGGTCGAATTGCCAGTTGATGTTTTTTCCAAATAAAGTTATTCGAATAGATCAAAATGAAATTACTGAAATAAAAGGTAGCGCATCGGAGAATTTTGTCTGGGATACTAAGATAGTTCAAAAACCATTTAAGCGGCTAATTAAGGAGCCAATTTTTGAGATTACAAAAGAAGAAAATAAGTTCCGGCTTAAGATCAACAACAAAGATTGTCTTTTTCATCGATTCCTTATCCAGACATCACGGGTACACTGGCGCACGGAACTCGAAGATAATCTGGACGATTTGCCGGACGCAGAACGTGAAGACTACCTGCAGAAAAATAAGTTCAATATTGCAGGGCCTAATCTAACGGAATCGGAACAATATGAACAGGAATTACACCTGATGTCTAAGTATTATGCTGCGGGTTATCTTATTCTTCGATATAAAAATCCAGCACGGTCATGGTCTGTCGCAGCTATGGATGATACGCCAAATACAGACGGTATGCCGCAGGGAGGAACTGGAAAGTCGCTCTTTTTCGAAGCTATAAGACAAGTCCGGCAGATGGTGACGCTGGACGGAAAAAACGAAAAGATGTTCGACGATTCGCACGCGCTGGAACAGGTTAACCGAAACACTGATATCCTATACATCGATGATACTTCAAAGAACTTCAATTTTGAACGTTTGTTTTCATTGATAACGGGCGAAATGACAGTCAATCCGAAAGGTAAAACCCGTGTGTCGCTAGATAAATCAGAGTCGCCCAAAATTACATTTAGTACAAATTATACACCTGGTCAACTATCTGGATCAACACTTCGGCGGATTCTGTTCTTGGGTTTCACAAATTATTACCACGACAATAAACTGGGGAAATTCAGGGAAGAACGCACACCTGTTGATGATCTGGGAAAAGCGCTTTTTACAGAATTCAATGATGAGGACTGGAACAACTTTTTAAACCTGATGATCCAGTGCTGTCACCTATACCTTTCCTCCTCGAAAATAGAAGCCCCTATGAAAAATATCATGGAGCGCAATCTATATGCAGAGATCGGTATAAACTTCATTGCTTGGGCTGAAAACTACTTCGATGAAGTGTCCGGACACATCGATACGGTTATGATTACTTCTGTTGCTATGACAGATTTCATGCGCTTTTCCAACTTGACAAAGTTCAGTCCTCAGGGATTCAATACCAAGTTGGGTTTATATGCGAAGTATCGCGACTGGAAACATAATCCAGAAGAATTGCTGGGCAAATCCAAGCGCTTTACAAAGCAGCTGGATGTCTTCGAATATGATAAAAAACAAATGGCCTGGATCAAACTAAAATCCAAGACATCACAATCGTATTTCTACTTCCAGACGCGTGACGACGAAGGCAATTTTAATGAGATTGACGGAAACAATGTTTTTGATCCGACAATTGATCCTGCAGACCTGCCAAACCCCGAACCAGATAATAAGAAAAAATTACCCTTTTAATCCATATAGAAATGAACATATACATTAAAACACCCGCTTTACAACAGTTAAAACAACATCTTAGAGGTACGCACGAGCCGCGCGAATATTTGGGAGGTCTTGAATTCAGAGCAATCGGAGGTCTTGACCAGATGAAACAAGAAGCACAGCACATTATCGATGTCAACCAATTACCCTTAGAAATTTTCAAGGTAGATATCAGGGTGCGTTCGATATCTGTTCGTGAATTACCGGAACCACATCCAGAAGGCTTTGAACCATGAATACCGCTAAAAAAGTCATCCGATGGCCGCTTGGCTGTCGGTTTATTGATTACACCGGAAGAAAGTTCACAGTTCGAAAGGTTGTGTTCGGAAACGCTGTCGATGGAAATTGCAATACCATTGTCATTGATGAAGGGATAATGATTTTAAACAAAATGGGCGAACCACAAACGCATGTTGGATTTGTTCAGGATGGATCAGATGAAACCGAAATCAACATTCAGCCCATCGAAGTTATCGAAGAATTATTCAGGACTAAAAACATCAGCTATTTGCCTTATGGAACTTAAAATATATTTCACTGGCCCCGAACAGATGGCATTCCTGCACAATCGCGGATGGCATGTGTACGAAAAGACGGTTAACAGGCATGAAAGCCTTCATGGATCAAGGTTTATCGAATTGGAGGAACAGTTATGGTTTGCCCAAAAAGGTGATGAAGACCTTGAAATGGATAGGGCTTTTGTCAAGGAGTTAAAACACAAATTAATATTTGAGTAATGAAACGGATCACCCCACCAGAAGGGAAACTGATATACTGGAAACGAAGGCTTAAGAAATACAACATGTACGTTGATCTTACTTCGAGGGAAGTAGACGTGGCCCCTTATCAGTCTTTTGATAGTATTCCAGTAGGGCCACGATACTACGTAAATCAGCTAATGAAAGCTGGGTTCAACATTCAAATAAAACTTTTTTAGAAAACAATTATGCTAGTCAAATTAAAATTAAAGCAGATTCTAAACAGAATCAAATTAGTTCATAAAAAATCCACCTACAGCGAGGACTACAATAAGGGATTTAAGCATGCCATTGACCTTTTTGCCGTCTCTATGGATATCGAATTCGGCAAATGGTGTGAAGACCAAGATAACCTACACGAACAGATCAGACAGCTTAAGCTGCAGGTACTTGGCGAAAATGGTGAGAACAGCAAACAATTATTCCAGATAAATAGATTGAAGGCCCAGATAGAATTGGTTCAAGTTCTGGAACTGACAAAGTCCCAACAAGGCAAATTGGCCGGGTTTCTATCAATGGCGACCGGATTACCTTATGGAGATGTTCAAAGTAGACTGCTAGACGGGATTAAAATCAAAAGAGCCAATGGAAACAGAAATTTATAAAGAAGAATTAACTGTACTTTCTTTTGGTGCAGGACAGGATTCAACAGATATATTATATAGAATAGTTCGCAATCCATCATTCAAACAGAGGTACGTTAAAGGTAAGTTTATAGTCGTTATGAGCGATACTGGGAACGAGCATTATCACACCTATGAGCATGTACAGTTCATCATAAACTTTTGTGATCAAAGAAATATCGAATTTTATTTTCTAACTAATGGCGAATACCATCCTAGAACCTGGCCTACTTTGGTTTCACAGTACCAAAGAAATGATTGCATCATGTCTTTGGTGGGGCCAAGATCTTGTACTGACAATCTAAAAATAAAACCGATATACGATTTTATTGACCATTATATCGCAAAAGAATATTATTCATATCCTAAAAAGGGTAAGCGACCTAAAGGCAAAAAATTCATCAAGAGATTTGCAACCGACCACGGGAAAATTAACGTAATACTCGGTATCGCTGCAGGCGAAGAACATCGACTAAAAAAATCTTCAAAAAAAGAAAAAAAAGCAATGCAAATAAATGCTTTTAAAAAGTGGAAAGATCCTATTCCAGTATGGTTTAGAATGGGAATAAATAAAGTCTATCCCCTAATTGAAGAAAATATTACGAGATGGGATATCCATGAGCATATTAAAGGTCTTCAATTTATCGACGATCCCAAAAACTGGCCGCTGCCATACCCATCAAACTGTATGTTCTGTCCATACATGACAAAGATCGAAGTATTATGGCTTTATAGAAATCACCCAGACATGTGGGATATGTGGGTGCAACTTGAAGCAAATAAGATCAAGAAATGTGAGGGTAATGGCAAAAAGAATTTGGGTGTTAAAGGTGAAAAATTGTTACCTGAATTTCTAAAAGAAGCGATCATCGAATTTGGGTCAATGACCGACGAAGAAATCGACGATCACAAGATGTCACATGGACATTGCGTAATGTCAACCTATTAACAATTAAAACAGAATATATGAAAACTCAAATCACAGAAAAACAAAAGGTTCAATTCAATTTGATGCTGGAAGCATTAAAAACTATCAAAGCTTATCAATCGCCATCGAGACTCCGAAAAGACAGCGAAAAAGATTGGGGGCTTGAATATGAAGATGCTTTAGAAATGTCTTACGAAAACATACAGGCGACGGCAGCGCTGGCATGTAAAAACATCAAACCAATAAAGTAATGGGAAACAGAGATACAAATATGCCAACAGAAACAAGGCAAGTAACACTCCCGCGCATAAAAGATTGTGAGATTGAAAGTGTTTTCAGTGTAATGTTCGAATTGCAATTATTAAGATCTGATTTATTAAGAGATCCAGAAGGCAATTTGTTCCCACTTGACCAGAACTACTATACAAATCTGGCTTCGTGTTTTGACAAAGATCCTTTTGTTTTTCTGGAACGGATATGCGAATTAATATCATCGGTTCCTATAGAACTTTTTACTGCAAATCTGTACACGCTATTGAATAATTGCGCAAGTGAATCAGATACCCTGGATTTTAACGACGATATCAAAAGAGGCTTAGAACTATTAAAACAGCAGAAATGAAAGAAGGCGATCAAGTAATCTGTATAGATCATAATTTCCCACACATCAAGGAATTCGGCGGTACAGATAAAAAACAAATAACCCCAAAAACAGGCGATGTTTTAACAGTAGATGAGACGCTGGGCGAATTTCTTCGATTCGATCTATTTGATAGCGAAGAAACTTATAACTGGTGGCACAAATCAAGATTTATAAAGTTTTAATGCCCGAAAGATTTGCTGAAGACATTACGGTATACCACAAAATAACATTATTTAAAAAACGTAAATCGCATAAAATATTAACAACATGACAAGAAAAGAATTAGAATCAGCATGTCGGTTCATGATGGCTTTTGAATCAGACTTGAGCATCGAAGAAATTAACAAAACATTTAGCGTTCAACTGGAAGAATCTTCCAGCCATGAGCAGGCTTTATCTGCTTATATAGAAAGCGCTTCCCTACAACTGGACACCTACCCCAGCAACAAGTATAATATAGCCAAAGAAGCGCTTTCGGAATGCGATAGGCAGGTTGAGAAATGGGGCGTTCAAAATCATCATCCTATGGAATGGCAAGGCTTATTCCTTGAAGAGATCGGGGAAGCGGCAAAGGAAGTAAACGAATTTACATTTGTCCAAGATCCAAAAGCATTAGACAGACTGAGATATGAGCTTATCCAGTCCATAGCGGTAGGCATTTCATTTATTGATAGCCTGGACAGAAATCAATTTAAAGAAAGAGAGGTGAAAAATGATAATATCAGAAATTCATAAGCTAGATTTTTTCATCAAAGATGAATCAACTATAGATTGGAATGACCTTACGTGTGAAGCGTATCTTGAAATACCACAATCCAATAATAGAACTTCACTTCGCCAAGTGGAAAATATCCGGCTGTTTATGTATAAGGATATGGATAAACACGAAACGGCCAAATTTGAAATTGATTATGGATCTGGTAGTGTATGCCATTCTGGTTATGATAATCTTAAGGAGTTTTATAAACAGCAGGCCAGTAATAACTGGTGCTACAATTTTAAAGTAGCCACTAAAGAAGAATACATGCTATTTAGACAGTCATTATTTGATATCTATCGACAGCACCAGATGACCAATTTTGACAAAATTATAATTGGCGCAGAAATTCAATAAAAGTCAAGCCTGGATTAAATCCGGGCTTTTCTTTTTTACGTATTTCCCGCATAGTTGAAAACTAATTTTATTAGCATTTTTGTATTATGGAAATATTGGAAATAACATATAAAGGCAAAAAAATAAAAATACCCTACGAGGTTGACCAGTCGGAAATCAGAAAGATAAATCCGGAATATTTGGTATATGGAAAGTCTGGCGAAAAATACACTTTTCGCCAATACTATAAACGCTGGGAACTGATCGACGGCAAACTTCCCGAACCCTTGGCCAATACCATTATCGATGCCCTCATATACAAGTATGAAAAGAATATGATAGCGGTCTGTTATTACGGCGGCGCCCGTCAGATCATATCAATAAATAACCAGGAATATATCGCGCAGGATTTTGCTTACAGTCTTATGGTAAATAACATTGATCTGGGTTCTATTAAGTGGTCGAAGCAATACGGCTGGGATCACGATCTTAGAGTGAAATTGTCTGCCCAGTGGTTTGGGATTGTCGAGGTTGATATTATTACCGATATGATTGAGAAGGGCGAAATACCCTGGGTGAAGCAGATCCCAAAATAGGCTTTTATTTCCCCCGCCCCCTTCCTTCCAACCATAAAAATTTTGTAATTATTCAAAGAATTCGGTAGATCGAAAATACCGAGAACAAATTATTGTTTGAACATGATATGAATACTAAATATTTTAGTATTATTGCATCATTATATATTAAAAAGGAAAATTTTATGAATGCACAAAAGAACTTATGTAAGGAAGAACTGGCGTCATTGCCAAAGGAAACACTTTTAACACTGATTGATCTTCAACAGTCGCAACTCCAAACGATCCATCACATTGCGTCGAACATGGTATCCAGTATCACTTCCGGCCAGATGGTTCAAAGTCGCTTCACAACCGCTGAAATGATGGTTATAATCGAAGGATTTGTATCTAAAGCTTAACCCCTCCCCATCTACCTGTCGAATTTCCTTTCAATAGAATTAATTTCCGGATAAAATCCATAAAAAAGAGCCGCCCCCTAGCGGCTTTCCCTGTTCTTTTTCCCTCCCTCCCTTTTAACCTTTAAAATTTTGTAATTTTGTAATTATTCTAATTCTATAGGGATATTGCATTCAAAATCAAGTTTATATAAATTACATTTTTTTGTAATAATCATAAATTCAAAAAAAAATAATTGTAATTAAATAAGAGAATACAAATCATTACAAAATGGTTTTTAAGTAAATTACAAAAATATCCAAGTGTAAAGTTTTAATAAACAGTCAGTTGCAGGCAAATTACAAAATTACAAAAAATTACACCGTTTAATTACCCACAGCTTCGCTACCAATTACATAACACCACCTAAAGGCCCTTATCCCTATAAAGAAATAATTAATATTTTTTAACCAAAATCTTGATAAAACATATCAAAGATATATACAATACAACATCAAAATATTGTACATAAATAATTGAAAATCATTGTACTAAATGCTGATAATTCATGTCAAAATTCAGTATATTTATACAAATATTGATTTAACTATGAATGTTATCTGCAGGATCAAATCACAGATGTTGCGGGATTATCTAAGATCCCTTTTCGCAAATGAAGGCGGTGCATTGAAAATTGACCGTACAACGGACGTAGGTAAGTTTATCTGCTCCCTGACTAAAGTTTCAGATATTCCACAGCCACAGGAGATCACAGACGAATGTGTTCAGTTTATTTTGCCAGTTACTTCACACTTGCCAGAACTTTTTAGAAAATTCAATTATCTGGACGCTAACGACCAAAAAAGGATTGAAGATCATATCGCCAGTTATTTTAATCTTGATTTTGGTATGTTTTATCTGTATGGCAAACAGCTTGGATTCCAGGAAAAGGAAGTGATCCTAAATTTTATCATAGACCGGAAACTGGATTCCCAGATCGGTGATGTGGAAACACTAAAGAAACGCAAGTATCGAGAATACGAAAAAAATACCAAGAAAATACATCATCGGCTACAGATGCGCGCCCATACAATGAAGAAAGCTTTTGTAAAGGCTTTTGAAAGTATTAATTCTATAAACTATGAATAATAACATTATACCCGTAAAAAAAATTAGCTTCATACCGATTCATAGGCTACATACCTTTATACCGATTGGTGATGAGGTTGAAATTGGTTTCTTATCCCTGGGGGAGATCCCTTTTAAGAAAGGATCAGCAAATTACAGTATAAACAGAAGCCCGAAAAAAGGCGGGCCGTTGTATGAGATCACGTTAAACTGTTCTGTTAAGCCGAATGATGTCCCACGTCTTCCCGGTATCATGTTGATTGAACGGTGCGACGGATCTACAATTGTTGTCGGTGATCCTGAAATTCCGGTTTTTATGAGTACGATTATATCGAATGACAGTCAATCACTGGCATTTTCTATCGAAAGCGGACATTTTCCCTACTTTTTGAAATCATAAAATAGCGGTAAAAAGGCTAATCTATAAGGGATTCCCCGTCCTTTAGTAGCCCCTCACAATTCAATCTCTTTGCATAAACGCACAGTTATGCAAAGAAAACTTTCGGCCCAGTGGCAAATTTCTTTAGTTGATTCCATACTTCGGGGGCAATTTGCCATTGCTCCAATGATGCTTGCCGGGCTATTCCCCCAAATCCAGAATATTCTTACAAACAAAACGTCATTAGCGGAAGGTCAGCCACAATTGACCGAAGCCCCTATTGCGGCCTATATGGAGGGTAATTCCAGTTCAGTAGAATATACCGGAAAAAAAACAGACCAGCCGATTGTTGCAGTTATTCCGCTGGTCGGAACGATGTTAAAATATGGTACCTGGTGTACTTACGGCGCTTTGGAAATCGCCGATATGATCTATGCGGCATCAATTGATCCTAATGTCTGTGCAATCGTTCTGGATGTAGATTCTGGCGGTGGTGCAATTAATGCAATTCCCCCAATCAAACAAGCCCTTTTATATGCAAAATCTACTGGAAAACCCGTAATAGCTCATATTGATGTAGCCTGTTCGGCAGCGTTATGGGCCGTTTCGTTTTGCGACGAACGTTACATCGACAATGATATTTCCGGCATGGTCGGTTCCCTTGGCGTTATGATGTCATTTTTTGACATTATCCCCTATTATGAATCTTTAGGCTATAAACATCATACGATCTATTCCGATTTATCACCAGATAAAAATGATGTCTTTGAAAAAGCGCTGAAAGGTGAATACGAAGCCATAAAAACCGAGATGATGAATCCTGCTGCCCGCCAATTCCAGGATGAGGTAAAAGGCAACTACGGATCATCATTAAAAATCGATACTCCCGGACTCATGACGGGAAAAACATTCGCCGGACAGAAATCAATCGATATCGGTTTGGTCAATGGTTTTGCTACCATCCACCAAACTGTCCAGTTAGCCTTTGATCGGGCAAAAGCAACCGAATTCTTAAAATCTTAATATAAATACCATGTCTAAAAAACTATTCTCTTTCGCATCTATTTTGGCAATGGTAGCCAATGCGGTAGGTAGAACGCCCGCCGATGTTTCAGCTACTGGGTTGACCGAAGATGATAACCAGCTTTTAACCGATAATTTCGGGGCTGAATTCGTAGCCAAATTTGAAAAAGAACGCACGGCAGGAACCCCCGAAGCGTCATCCGAAAACCTGTTGACCTCTATCCGCGCTCACATGGATACAGAAGTAAAAGCGGCTATTGATGGTTACTTTGAAAAATTGGAGGCTTCCAAGAAAGAACAGGAAGGTCTTTCTGCTAAGGTAACATCCCTTGAAGCAGATAAAAAAGCGCTGGAAGCTCAGGTGGAAACCCTTTCGGGTCAATCTGCAGGTGTACCAAAGGCTGAATTCCCTTCCATTCCGTCAGCTAAAGAAAAGCTTTCCGTTGTGAATATCAATGCAAATGCATCACATTATCAGTTTATTAACCAAGCGATGTCTAATCCAGACATGGTGATGGATGCCACTACGGATACAATTGATATTGTTGACGCAAAGTCCGAGTTCAAAAGCTTTCTATCTCAGGATGGTAACAACGGTCTTTTATTGACGCAGATCTTTAAAGGATTTACCTCTGCTGGTGAATTCCGCGTAATTCGTGTAAAAGAAAAATATCATAAATCGGTAAAGGCACAGGTTAATTCTGTAGTCCAGAAATTTTCGAAATACTTCACCCCAAAAGGTGATTTTAAGTTTACACCGATGGTTATCGAAACATTTCATCACAAAATCAACGTTACTTTCACACCTGCTGATATTATCGATAAATACATTGATTACCTGTACGATCAATCCTTACGCCCAGATCAGATGCCGATCACAATGTTCTTGTCAGATGTACTTATCAAACCGAGTGTTTTGGAGGATCTGGAATATCGCATGGTCTGGAAGGGCAAGTATGTCGAAAACAACGATCCTAAAGTAGCAACAGATCCAGAAGACTCCATGAATGGGGTTGAACAGATATTGATTAATGCTAAAGCATTACGGAATACGCCAGCACGTACCGGAATCCATTTCTATGAAAACTACATAGACATTGCTACCGCTACAGACGCACAGGTTATTGCGCACGCACGTGGTTTTGCCCAGTTCTGTAAAAAACACAAACTTAAAATCGATAGAATTTTATGTTCAGAAGCCTATCGTACACGTTATGTTTTCGCTTATGATAACATGTATAAAGGTAATTCCGGTGTTGCTGGGGAAATCAATAAGGATGCTACAATCGATTATAGCCCTTCACGTTTTATCGAGATCGACGGAATGGGATCATCTCCTATTTTGCTAGGGACGGTCAAAGGTAATCTTGTCATGACCCGCAAAAGAAATGCAGAACCGAATATCATCAATGATATTCAGCGTGAAGATTATGATATCAAAATCTTTGGTGAATTCAATACGGGTGTAGGCTTAGAGTTTGGAGAACTTGCATACGCATGCGTTCCAGACAACTACGATCCGCAGGCTGAACTTTCCGATTCTACGGAATTCCCAGACGGGACTAAACCCGCTACTGGCTCAACCCCTGCAGGTTCTGCAGGTGACGGACTTGGATAAAATAAAGAAGTAGAGATTTTCGGATCTCTACTTTAATCTTTTCAGAAACTAAATATTTCAATCATGCCATACATAAAAGCATCAATAAAAAAAGCAAAAGGGGCCGCGGGTGCCGCTAGACCGAAAAACCCAAACCTAATCATCATCGACGTTGAAGATATTGAAAATTTTCCCGGACGTGATGGTGTCGAATCTATTGGAAACCTGACATTGAAAGCAGGTGCAAAAGCGATGACGCTTTACTGTACACCTTCAACTATTGGAAATCCCGAAGAATCTGGCGGAGATCCAGGAAAAGAACAGATCACCGACAAGATTGGAGCGTTCTGCCCCGGAATCGATAAGGTCATGGACGCCTGGTTACAGGAGAAATACGGCGAGGACTTTTTAATCATCACAAAAGTGTGTAACGGCGTTAAACAAACCTTGCTGCATGGACAGGAATGCAACCCAATGAAGCTGCAATACACTAAGCAGGACGATAAGGATGGCAACGGATATACATTGACGTTCACACAACCACAAGGCGGCAAATTCAAGCCATTGTACTATTCGGGTACTATACCGGAAATTGCTGTAGCGGCTGTAAGAGACGAAGACGGATCATCCGCTGGTTCGGCTGGTGACGGAATCGGATAACCTAAAAAAGAAGTTTAATTCTTTGACAAGTAATAGCCCCTTTCGGGGGGCTTTTTGTTAACAAAAAAATAAAAGTCATTATGGCCAGAAAAAATATCGCTGTCGCAAATACCACATCGGCGCCAGTAAAAAAAACAGAAAAACCAAATCCCGATAAATCCAAACAGGATGGGAATACATCTGCAGAACAAAACGTTGAACAAGCTGCTGTAAAATCAGCTGGTGTGACAGCTAGTATCGGAAATGTACCAATCCCTGGCGCAGTCGTTACTTTCCCGGATCATACCGATAAACCGGGCATTACATTTCTACAACCAGAAGTAATTCCGGTCATTATTCCATACCTAAAAAGTGCTGCTGCAGGTGATGAACTTAAGTACGCTATCCGGTCAATGGAAAAAAACTTCAATTTTCCTTTTACCCTTGTGATTGTCGGGGACAGTGAAGACTGGTTCGGTGACAAGGTCGTGCATATACCACACGAAGCGCACATTGTGACCGAAGATTGCGGCTGCCCGAATCCTGCCCAGGTTATCGATCCACAAGCTGACGTAGCCCACAAATTATTGACAGCTATTACAGCTTTGGGCATTGAAGGAAAATTCATTTTGACAAATGACGATATCTTCGTTCTTGAACCTCAGACACTCTCACAGGTCGAAATCCTTAAACGATTGCCAAATTCATTAAATGAAGCTGGTGCCGAAGGATCTGTTTACCGGAAGAATGCTTTGCGAACGGCTGATTTCTTAAAGGCGAACGGCTGTCCTACTTATAATTATGGGACACATACCCCTATGGTATTCGATGCAGAGGATTTTACCGATATGCTTGCCAATATCCCAACGACTGAAAAGGGATATCTATTGGCTTCTTTGTATTTCAATGGGCTAAATCCGAATGCACGCCCCTTGGTTGTTAATGGATCGTCCGCGCACGACGGTGTACTGGGATCGGTATACAAAGCACAACCGAATATGGATATTATCGAACCTGCATTTAAATCACGTTGGTATTTTAATGTCAATACCGAAGGATACAAGGCTATCGAACCGTTATTATCAAACGAATTTCCTGAACCTTCAAGCTTTGAGAAATAATGAGAAATGTAAAGTACATATTTATCCATTGCACCAGTGGCCCGGCTTCGCAGACAACAAAAGCAATTAAGGATTATTGGCGAAAAGATCTTGGCTGGAAACAGGTAGGGTATCATTTTATCATTAATGCTGACGGGACGGTTGAAGTATTGGCCCCAATTGAAGCGATAACAAATGGTGTTAAAAACTACAATTCTGTTTCTGTGCATATTTGCTACAAAGGCGGTATGGGCGGTAAGGATACACGAACACCAGAACAAAAAGCATCCATTGAAAAAACAATCAAAGAGGTGCTGGAAGAACTTAAAAAAACACAGCCCATCGATGGTATAAAAATTCGTGGTCATCGTGATGTCAGTCCCGATAAAAACGGGAATGGTAAAGTAGACTTTTTCGAATGGATCAAGGATTGCCCTTGTTTCGACGTTAAATCAGAATATGGACACCTACAGGGTGTAAAAGCCGCTAATAATAAATCCCTTCCCTAGCCCATGACCGACGAAGTAAAAAGCCTGGTCTATAATTGGCTTATAGCCGGAGCCGATCCACGGATCGGACTTCGGCTATTCTGTGACCACTGTAGACCCAAACAGTCCGTTAAACAATTGGTTGAGCATAATCCCGCTAAACATATCCAGATTATAAAAATCGCATTATGTAGGATTGCTGAAATTGATATGAAATCAGTTTCACAGGCAGAAACAATACAGCCTGTACCAACATCAAGCAAGCCAAAAAGAAAGCTTAGGGACGATTATCCTTTCCTTGCCGATCCAACATGCCCCCCTGAATTAAAAATCATCATAGGCGATAAAATAACAAGCTATCATAACTATTGTGATGCCTATGAAAAATTAAAGCAAGCCAGGACAGATATAGACCATTTGGAAGCGGTGTCTTATCTTGTTGACCAGTATCTTAAAAACAGGGCCATATCCGCGGAAATGGATCACTATAAAGAACATGGTAAAGTTCTGGGAAAACATCCGATATTCGAAGAATACAAGAAGATCAGACAATACAGATCCCTTCCCTTAAAGGATCTTGTCCGCATAAAGATCAATCTGGAAAACAATATCTATCGAAACCATAAGAAATTGAAGACCGATAAACGGGAAGATCTTCGTATACAGCGCGAAGACAACCTAAGAAAACAACGGGTAGAACTTGCGGAAATAGATCGGTTACTGGATTCTTATAGTGGTTGATCGTCCTTTCTGCCCTAAATCTTATCCATCATTTTTGTTGTATGGGAAACATCCGACCAAATATCGTTCTTGATGAAGAAGAATGGGACAAATTGGAACAATTTGCCGGACTTGGTTATTCTTTGGAAAAATTAGCCAGTTACTTCGATCAGGACCTAATTGTATTTAAACAGATTGCTGCAGATCCAAATTCCAAGCTGGCCCGCCATATACAGGCTGGTATCGACCGTCAGCAAATGGACGAACATCTTGGTGTTTATGAAGCGGCAAAAGCCGGGGATGTTGTAGCTTTCAAGGCTATTGATGAAATCAGACGTACCCGCTTATTTACCATATCCAAACTTGATATTTTCGGGGGTTTTGATTCAAAAAGTAAGCTTGAAAAGTTCAAACAATACATCATAAACGGTTGCGTCGATGATCTTACCCTGGAAGAAAACCTATATTTGGACGCCCTTTTTCTTATCCGTGACCTGGATCAGCAATATGGCAAACGTTCAACGATCGAATTCCTGAATAAAAAATTAAATCTCAAACATGAAGACGCAAAAAAGATCTATGTCGAAGCCATAAACCTGTGTTACCACGACGAGGGATTGGATAAGGCTGCTTTGCGCAATAAATACGCGGATAACCTCGATATGGCAGCCAATCACGTCAAAAATAACGTTGTTACGGCTAAAGACTGGGAAATCTATTCGGAGATCAATTACAAGGCGTACAAGATGCGACTACTTGATAAAGACGATGAAGAACAGATCGATCCTAAATTATATATAAGGCCGTATGTGATGTATTCGCTTGACCCGAAAGATGTCAACATGACCGAGATTGACCGGAACAAAACAAGAAAGCAGATTGAAGGCCTTTCTGTTTCCGAAAAGGATAAGACCCGTTTAAAAGAAGATGCCCGTCTTATTCCACTGGATTTCAAAAAACGATTACAGCAAACTAAATCAGATTTTACAAAATAATGGGATACCGCGTTAAACCAGATCTGGATCACGAAGAAATCAATGTCAATTATGCCAACTGGGCAGCACAGACCTGTGGACTGATGAGACCAAAGAACTTGATATTACTAAGTGGCCGTGGTACCACAAAAACAACAGAAATACAGGCCGAACGTGTTGCTGATATGGTTTACGAACTTCCGGGCGCCCCTGTTGCCTGGGTTGCAGATGTTTATACCAATCTTGAAAAGAATATCCTACCAGCACTCGAAACTGGTCTTAAACGAAAGAACCTGTTTGAAGGGAAACATTATATCAGAGGAAACAAACTGCCGAAATTTTCGCGATCCCAGATAGCACAACTTCCGGCCTGGCTTAAGGATCATTTCTGGAACCCTGTTAATGAAATCGGTAAAACACCACAGATTTACACCTTCTTTACCGGGTTTAATATCACTTTTGGATCTATGGATAGGCCGTCATCGCTTGCAGGTGGATCTTTTGTCCATTTTTTTGGTGATGAAGGGAAATATTTTCGTAAGAAAAAAGTAGCAACAATGTTAAAGGCCAATCGCGGGTACCGTGAACTATATGGACATCACCCTTATTATAGGGGTAAAACCTTTACATCAGATATGCCGGACATCAATAATATCGGTGAAGATGACTGGATGCTGGATTATGTCAATGAAATGGATGTGGACGGAATGGAAAAATTGATGGAAGTTTCCCTGATCAGAAATGAAGCATTACAGGAAATGGTACGCTACGAACTCGATGGCAATGTCACTGAGGCTGCAAAAAAAAGAAAGACTTTTGAACGATGGGATGCAGCCTGGAAGGAAATGCGTTGTAAACAAGAATGTCAGACCCTTTTTATGGTGAATTCTTCCTATGTAAACATCGATATCCTATCGCCTGAATACATGGAAGATGCTATTGCGGAAGACATGGGCGATGTGGAACCTGCATTGTTATCCATCGAGCCAAAAGTAAAAGAGAACGTTCGATTCTACAGTCAGCTATCAGAAATACATTTTTATCAGGATGGACTGGATACGGTCTGGGGCGAAAGGTTCAACTTTAACAATGCCCATGATTGTAGAGAACTCAAATACCTTGACCTAAACAGCCCGATAGATATCGGTGTCGATTTCGGTAATATGATTTCTCTTGTCATCGGACAGCATGAAGTTTCAAAAAACACCTATAGGTTATTAAAGTTCATGTACGTTATTCCCAAAGAATGGATTCCGGATCTAGCTAAAAAATTTAAAGAATACTTTTCCCAACACCGTAACAAAACAATCTATTATTACTACGATAGATCAGGAAATAATTACGCTAAACAGGGCGTCGATCATGCTTCTGAACTTGCCCATGCAATCGAGTTTAACATCGACGAAAACGGAAAAGAAGTACCTTCTGATTGGCGGGTGATTATGATGTCGAAAAATCAGGGCATTATCCCGCAACCCGAAGAACATTCTTTTATGCAAAAAATAATGTCCGGATCAGTACCGGGTTTACCAAAATTATTGATTGATTTTTGGCAGTGTAAAGAAATACGTTTGAGTATGGAATTGGCTAGAACTATTCTTGTGACAAACAAGAATGGAGTAAAACAGACCAAAAAGAAAAAGACGTCCGAAAAGCTTGCGGCCGAAAAATTACCGACTGAATCGACCAACCCTTCTGATGCAGCAAAATATATTCTCATGCGTCCATTGTGGCGGGATATAGCAAAACGTTATCAACAGACCAATGTCGGTACCGCTTCGGTGCGCAAATAGAAAATAACTGTCCTTTAATCGGGATTTACATTGTAGCATATTTGTTTTATGACAGTATTCGAAGCAATCAGACAAATGCGGGATCTATCCAAAAAAGGCGAATCATTTTCGTTCACCTTTGCGTCGTACTCCAAAACCAAGAATTCCAGTGACGGCAATATCCATGTTACCAGGGGAATTTTAAGAAAAAGAGACTCAGACGCAAATAATCAATATGCAGATTGTCAGGAATCTTATACAAACCTGGATACAGGCGAACCACGCCGCTTCTGGCAATGCTGTTTATTGGTTTTCAATGGTCAAACCCTAACACTTTCATAACAATGTCCGCAAGCATCGATAAAATAGGTAAGAATTCAGCAGCAATTAAACTGGGAACAGGAAAAGTTTACATGGTCACCTGTGAATCTTACACGAACAGGCATAGCCATTTTTCAGATTTCCAGAACGACTGGGAATCGCATGCGTCGTATGTTCAGGGTAAAAAAATAGTTCCTTACGGGCCTAACGACAATTTACCACAGGTAATAAGGGACGTGATGGGTACAAACCATATTGCCCCAGGTATTATCGAACGACGAAACGGGCTGATCTACGGACAAGGCCCATTGCCTTATGAAACCGTTATCGAAGACGGAAGACCTGTCAGAAAGTATACATTCGACAAAGAAATAGACGACTGGTGGAAATCTTTTGATTCCCGTAAGTTTATCGAAATGTCGATGACTGAATTTGCGCACATGAAAGGTGTGTTTGTCCGTAGGCACCAGTCAAAAGGATGGCGGATCGGTAGACAGAACAGAATCAACGAGTTAATTGTCGTTCCTTCAATAAATGCTCGACTTGCTTTTCCAGATCAGGGAAAAGAACTTCGTCTGGAAAATGTACCTGCAATCTACACGGGGGATTTTCCCAATCTGTGTACAACGTCGGGCATAACAACCTATCCGATTTACAAAAGTTCAGATCCGTTCAGGCATGAAGTTGCGATGAACTATCATAACAGCTATACCTTTGCTTATAACTTTTATTCGATGCCTTCCTTCATGGGGACGCTAAAATGGCTTATGCGTTCATCGGAAACACCAGATATTATTGAATATTTGACCATCAATGGGATATCGGCAGCTTGGCATATCCATTCACCCGCCGAATATTGGGACAACAAGAAGATCGAACTTTACAAGGAACATTCTGGCAAGCCCGAAGAATTCATCAACCAAAAGCTGGAAGAACTTAAAGACGAACTTTTTGAGTCAATTGCCCGTGCCTTGACTGGCAAAAAGAATGCGGGTAAGTTCATCGAGACAGTAGACTTCCTAGATCCTTCCGGAAACCGCTGTCAATGGAAAATCGAACCTTTAGACCAAAAAATAAAGGATTTTATTGAAGCTCAGGTAAAGGTTTCTGATACCGCCGTCCATGCCGCGATGTCGGGCATGAATCTTCACCCTTCTTTGGCTAATGTTATGGTACAGGGTAAGTTATCCAGTGGATCTGAAATGTTATACGCTTTAAAATTGTTTCTCGCAACGGATGTAAGCATACCCGAAGAAATTATTTTCGAACCCGTCAATCAAGCTATTGCGGCAAACTGGCCCGGAAAGAATATCAAAATCGGTTTTTATCGTGATCCTGTAAGTTCCGAACAGGAAACAAAACCGAACGAACGTCTTAAAAATTCAGCATAATGAAAAGAAAAACAAAATTTGACCAGATGGTTTCGGTTGCTGTCACAGAAAATATTCCGTTGTTGGTAAATAAGCTAAAATTCACACCAACGCCTATCGAACCGATAAAGAATGCTATGCTGATGCCTAAAACTAATCTTGCATTGCTGGAGGAGCAATTTCTATATACAGAATTGTTGGTAAAGCCTGAGACTGGCAAAGAATTAAGCGTTGCTTTAAACAACCTACGTGTTGAAGAAATGATTATAGGGCTGATTAATAATAAGTAAATATGGAAAAGTTGCTGATAAAAGACGGTAAAACACTTGCTAAATTAACAGGTTCATGGTATGAAAACAATCTATTTTCCCGTATCGAAACGGATCTTGAAAACGAAACTTTTGAACTGGGTAAAATAATCGGGCAAAATATCATCGATCATGCCTTCACGCTTTTAGAAAACTCAAACCCTAATGATACCGAAAAGGAAACCTTGCGTTTAATTCAGGTTTCAATCGGTCTGATGGCCGTATACCGTTACTTCCAGTCTAATCTAGTCAGCCATGAAGGCAATGGCCGTAAGATGAAGATTGATAGCCAGAACGAAAAGATGGCCTGGGAATGGATGATCGAACGTGATGACAATTCGCACCTGCTTAAAGCGCAACGCGCTCAGGATCGATTGATCGAACATTTGGGAAAAAACGATGTCGAAGGCTTCAACGAAAGTGAAGAACGAAAAGATTTAAAATCGCTTTTCCTGAACAATACCCGAAAGTTTGAATACTATTTTCCTATCGATCTATCCGGAAGATTTTATCATGTTGTAAGCCCTTTGATCCGGGAAATACAGGACACCTATATTGCTGATGCGTTCGAAGACGATTACCTGGCATTTTTGGGTCGATTCCAAAAAGATCAACTGAACGAAGCTGATAAGCTACTCATTGGTTTTGTTTGTCGTGCAGAAGCGCTATACACCATTGCCCTTGCCTGCAGGCGCTTTTCTCTTACCGTGTTGCCACAGACAGTTGTCAAAAAGATAAAGGCAGCTATACAGACCACGGAAGCAACAAAGGAAGCCGCGGCAAAGGAAATAGACCGTTACATCTATGAACTGGAAAAAGATGCGTGCGAGCATTTAAATAAGCTGAAACGGCAGCGATACAAGTCAAGTCCAGAATATACGAAGCGGACATTGCTTCCTAAAAACGATCCAAGACAAAAATTCGCCAGAACGTAACATGCACACATTATTCATCCAAGAAAAAAACAAGACAATCCAGATTGCGGACAATTGGGAGGAACTAGATTCCGGTCAACTTGCTTTTGTCTTCCGGCAGGCATTGCTGGTAACAGAAGGAAAACTGGATTACCCTCATTTCTGTATCTCAGTTTTTAAATATCTAACTGGTTTAAAGATCGGTGCGCAATACATAGCAAAGGAAAAATTGAACTTAAACACGAAGATCAATGAACAGATCTATATTTTGGCAACCAATTTATGTGGCTGGGCATTCTATCAATCAGAAAAGGGTCTGGAACTTGATTATAATTCTTTTGTCAACCCATTCAGAACGATAAAAGTTTCTAGATCAATCGAACTCTATGGCCCTGCAGACCTGCTATCTGACATTACATTCAAAGAATTTAGGTATGCTAAAGACCTTATGGACTATTCAGTTGCCGCTGAAAAAGAAGGTAATATCGAAGAAGCGAAGGTACTTAGGGATCACTTTATTTCTTGTCTTTTTCGTACTGGAACAGGTGGAAAACGAAAACCACTGAATACCGATGAGATTGATATTATTTCAAAAGATGTGAAAAATATTCCTGCATGGCAAAAGCAATGGATTTTGGTTTGGTTTTCCTTTTGTGTTAGTTACATACAAACAGTACCATTCGAAATTGATGGTGTAGAAGTGGATCTGGAAATAATTTTTCCAAAATCAGAAAATGAGACAGACAAGGGTTTTGGCTGGTCTGGTATCCTTATCGATATCACCAAGTCACAGGTATTTGGAACCCTGGAACAGTGCGACAATTATCCCTTATTCCAGGTGCTTTTGTTCTGGTACAAAACACAACTTGAAAACATTAAAGAAAAAACTAAAAACCAATGATACTACTTTCCCAATTCGAAAACATCGCCGAGACCTTCAAAAACTTGTTAGGACTTGAAGAATACTTTGTCACCAGTACAGCGGAACAGACACAGAATCTTTTACAGGATCGTTCTGGAACGGCCCTTGTTTGTGTCATTCCTTCTGCCCTTTTCGAAGGATCAAACGCCGATACCGCTAAATCTATGGAAGAATCGATCATTTATGTTGTACAAAAAGAAAGGGACGGTCAAGGACATTCGAATCAATTACAGCAGTATAGGGAAACACAGGCCGATATCATTAAAATCAAGGATAAACTGTTTGGGACAGACGAGGAAGAATGTAAGTCTTTTCCTTTTATCGAAATCAGATCAATGATGATCGATCCCGAATACAATATCTTCGGCGGATGGATTGGATATTCAATTAAATTTAAATTTTAGTATCTTTGAATATGGGAATATTAAAAAAACTAAAACGCAGTAAGTCAGTAACAATAGGTGATGTAACTAAAGTTATACTGACAATAGATAGGCTAAAGAAAAATGGAATTTTAAAAACAACTGACCTCGGTTATTTCGAAATATTCCCGGATATTATTGAAAACAATGAACATAAACAGGCATTTTGTAAAAACCTGTATTTTTATGCCCGTCAGACAAGGCTTATAAAAGAAGGTGAAACACTTGACCTAATAAATATTGAAGATAATTCGCTAATCGCCTTGATTACTGCAGAAGGAACAACCTTCGTGAAATCCGACAAAAAATAATCCCTATCAAATAGCAACAGAAAAGCCCTGAAATTTCAGGGCTTTTTTTGTTTTTCTACCGACTTAAAAGCGAAAACTACCGAGTTTTAACCCAATTTCTGAATAAAAAAGCCATAAAACATTGAAAAACAGCAAATTATTTCGTTTTTCAAAAATCGGGTTTTGTTTGACACACAATTCTGCCCGGACCACTCAGAGCCGTTTTTGCACTTGCACAGGCCCTTTGAGGGGTGAAATATGAGAAAACCGCCTTAAAACCTGCTTAAACGCCGATTTTGATCTAAATACCAGCTTTAAAGCCACTTGAAGCCCTATAACCGTCTTAAGCCAGATTTCCTGTCCTTTACTACCGAATACCGTCTGGCTAATTTCGAACATGGATAATAACATCGAACTAAGATTCATTGGCGACACCCTCAAAGACGAAGCCCAGCGGCTCTTTAAGAATCAGGCACTGGCAATGACCAAAGAACTGAAATTCCATACATCGAATATCATCGACGAAAGAAAGGCAGAGGTCAAGAACACAGGGCCAGTAAGTGCAACGCTAGAACTTACTTTCACCGGATACACCCGACAGCTTGACATCAAGAAGGAACGTTCAGGGAAGTTAAAAAGCTATCGTATCTATAACCGTTTTGTATGGGGGCATTACTATGCCATTGCCTACCGCCTGATGTATGACCTGACCGATGAAGTCCGTAACAATATCCGCGCATCATTTAATAACCCTTAAGCATGGCTAGCAAACTTACACAAGAAGACTTGGTGTTGAATATCATTGTAAACGGTAATGCTGCTAAATCAGAGATTGGTAAGGTAAGTCGTGAACTGGTTGACAGCAAGAAGAAACTGGAAGCCGTCAACGCTGAAATGAAACAGCTTGAACGCAACAATCAAACCGGATCTGCACGATATCAGGAACTAACAACACAGTCGGAAGCTTTAAACAGATCGATAACAGATCAGAAGCAGCGGCTAGCACAATTGAATGCCAGTCTTAAGCTAGAAGAAAAGTCAACAACTGAGTTAACCAAAGCATATCGAAACCTTAAGATTCAGCGTGATATGGCTGAACCTCATTCGGACAACTGGAAAGCACTGGACGAACAGATGCGGGCCATACGTGACCGACTTAAGGAGATCAATGCCGGATCAGAAGAAACGGGGAACTTCATCACCAACCTAACATCGAAGTACACTAAGCTTACTGGGGCGCTGATTGCTGGTGCTGCAGGTCTAACGGCGGCCTGGTCTGGTATAACCAAAGCGACAGATCACTTTGCAGAATTCGACGATAAACTGTCCGATGTAATGAAGACCACTGGTCTAAGCAAGGAAGCTGTAAAGGGTCTCAACGCTGAACTTGAAAAGATAGATACCCGCACCAGTCAGGACGATTTGCTTGGTCTCGGTCGTATCGCTGGTAAACTGGGCTATACCGACGTTAACGAAATAGCCGGGTTCGTTCGCGCCAATAACGAATTGGTAGTGGCGCTGAATGAAGATCTGGGGGGCGATGTTGAGGAGACAGTCAACAAGGTAGGTAAGCTGATCGATATATTTAAGTTAAAGGATATCTACAGCACGGAAGATGCATTCCGTAAAGTTGGTAGCGCAATCAATGAATTGGGAGCCGCGGGGACAGCGAACGAAGGTTACATGGTTGAGTTCTCCCGGCGCATGGCGGGTATAGCGCCACTGGCTGGTATTACCATTGACAAGATCTTTGGTCTTGGTGCTACCCTCGATCAATTGGGCCAATCCGAAGAGGTATCCTCTACTGCCCTATCGAAACTTTTTGTTAAGATGTCCAGTGATGCCAAAACCTATTCCAAGTATGCGGGAATGCATGTTAAGGAATTTAAAGACTTATTGGAAAAAGACTTCATGGGTGCATTCGTCAAAGTACTTCAAGGTGTTAAAAACTCATCTTCTGGTATCAACGAATTGGCAGGCACGCTTGGGGATCTGGGCGAAGACAGTGGCCGCGTTATTGGCGTACTGGGATCTTTGGCCAACAACATCGATATGCTTCAAAGTTCCATGTCATTATCCAATCAGGCAATGGCAGAAGGAACTTCCCTAACCAATGAATACAATGTGAAGAATGAAAATGCAGCAGCACAATTGGACAAGGCCCGTAAAGAAGTAAACAAGTTCTGGCGTGAATTGGGCGAAAAGCTTTGGCCTGTTTTGGTATCGGGGAATAGTCTATTGACCATTTTCCTGCGTTCGCTAATGATGATTATAAACTTCATTGCAGAACACTACCGGATCATTACTATTCTGGTTACTGCCTACATCACCTATAATACTGTACTGGCACTGAGTAATGCCAATTTAAGCGCCAACATCGTATTGGTTAAATTAAAGGCGGCATGGGATCGAATCGCTAACGCTGCTACTTTATTGTGGGCTGCAGCCACCGAATTACTAGCTGGTCGTATAGTCGGTGCAAATATTGCATTAAACCTTTTCTTTAGGACAATTACCGTTCATCCACTTGGTTTATTGGTGGCTGCAATTAGTGCGATAGTTGCTGGTTTGGTATTATATGGTGACAATCTTCGTGGCATCGTAAAAACTCATGGTGTTTTAGAAAACGCGATGAAAAAAGCCCAGGATAATACCATTAACCAGACCACACAGATTGATTCGCTCAATAGGATCATGACCGATAATACTGTCGCTCAAAACAAACGGCTTGCGGCAATGGAACAGCTTAAACAGATCATGCCGGGGGTGTTAGATAGTTATACCCAAGAAGAATTATTAATAGGTAAAGCTACCCGTGCAATCAAAGAATATTCACAAGCATTGGTTTTAAAATCACAGATTCAGGCGGCCAGTGATGAATTGGAAGAGTTGGCCAAATTGGAAAGAAAGATTGCAAAGGGTGAACTAGGATTTTGGACCGATACTTATCGAGAGATTAGAAAACAAATTGTTGGTCTACCTGCATCAACTGTATTTAATGCAGAAGATAATCTGCAGTCTTTGAAAAATATAGCTCAAGGGCGAAAACTACTGACAGATTCTATACTAGCAAATACAGAAAAACTAAATAGCCTTACTGCTACTAAAACAGGGGGGAATACAGTTACGGGTGGCACAGTGACGCCCGAAGATAAAGAAGCACAAAAAGCCGCAGAGAAGGCTGCCCGTGAAGCGAAAAAAGCGCGTTTAAAAGAGTTGGAAGATGCAAAAAAAGCGTATCAGTTACAGCTCCAAGCTGCAGGGCTATTCCAGAAAGATCGAAGTCAAATGACATCTGACGAATTGTATAAGCTTGCTGAAATAGAATCAGACTATCAGCAAAAAACTAACGAAATCAATCGCAAGTATAACCATTCTTTACAGGAAACTACAAAGGTTGCTCAATCGGAGTTAATAAAACGCGAAGCGGCACAAAAGAAGTTTCGCGAAAAACTGGTGGATAAGACCGATCCTTTGCTGCAACAGGAAAATGAAGCGTTTCAGGAAAGGCTTAAACAAGCTGGTCTTTTTGGTTTGAAAAGAGAGGAAATGACAGCAGAACAAATTCAAGCTGTCGAAATACTCGAAAATAATCACCAAGCAAATCTCAATAAAATTGATGCAGATGCACTATCGAAACGTACAGATCAGGTATTAGAAGCTAATAAATCGATAATAACTGACCTTAAGATCAAGAATATTGATGAATTAAATTCCATCACCAGCTTATCGCAGGCAAAGGAACTTCTTTCAGAAAGACTTAATGCAAAGGAATTAAGCAAGGTAACAAGTCTTGGACAGGCTAAAAAGTTGATCCGTAACCAGCAGGAACTTGCCGAGCAGGAAGCTACCCGCCAGCACCTTGAAGAATTATTGAACATTCTGCAAGAAACAATGCGGACTGGACAATTAGGAGGTGTCAACCTATCGGACTCCATTCTTTCCGACGAAGAAAAGAAATCCCTTGAGAAAAAAATACAGGATCTAAAGCTTGAAATAGCCAGTCTGAAAGGATTGGATAAAATAGATGATCTTAAAGTCGATCAAAAGGGAAAAACCGACATCCTGGGGATGAGTTTTGAAGACTGGGAAAATCTCTTTACCAACATCGGAACCAGCGAGGAAAAATTACAGCGGATGTTCAACGCTGTTACAGCCGGAACTGATATCTGGAAGCAATACAATTCCTTTGTAGCCGCAGGGGAAAACGCAAAACTTCAACAGGACGAACAGGCCAATAAAAAGAAAAAGGAAAACCTTGAAAAACGGCTAAAGAGCGGCAATATCAGTCAAGAAGCCTATAACGCGCAGGTCGAAAAGCTTGACAAGGATCTGGAAAAGAAAAAATCCCAGATTGCTTATCAGCAGGCTAAAAGAGAAAAAAGCGTCGGCTTGATGACCGCTATCATCAACACCGCTACGGGTATAACAAAAGCTTTTCCAAATCCTGTCCTTATGGCTCTTGTTGCTGCAATGGGCGCGTTACAGGTCGCTACAATAGTCAAAACACCGCTTCCAGTTATCGAAGGTCGCGAAGATGGTGGTTTTATTGATGTACGACGCAAACAGGATAATAAACCGTTTAGGGCTAAAAATAGACCAAGTATGCGCGGGTTTATAGATAAGCCTACAATTTTGGTTTCCGAAGGTGGTACCGAATGGGTGGCGAACAACGAACTTGTTAATAATCCAGTCACGGCCCCTGTGATTTCCTGGCTTGATTCCGTTCAAAAAAACGGTAGTATCAATCCGTCGATGTTATCTTCTGTCATCCAGTCTTCAATCCCAGGAAGGGCGTCTGGCGGAACGTTCAGTGGTTCGCCACTTAATATTCCTGCCCCGGCGCCATTTGTTTACGACGATTCAAATATGGTAGCGGTGATAACGAAGCTGAATAGCAAACTTGATAATCTTAAAGCCCAAGTGGTCTTATTGGGTAAGGGTGGTTTTATCGAACAGATGGATGAACTTCAACGCGACCAGTCCAATGGATCGCTGTAATGTCCTTTAAAAGAGCACAGCGCGAGGGTAATTTCGTGCTATGCTTGAAGTAAAGGTGAAAAAAATAAACGTTGATCTTCCCTCGGATGTCAGTATCGCTATGACTATCGAAAATCCGATGCTTACAGAAGATCGACTGCCCATCCCCTACGGCCTAGCCTGGGATCTTCCGATGACACCAAAAAATCTTTGGATCTTCGATTATCCAAACCGTTTGGGAGCGCATAAAGGAGACAACAAATTTCGGTCGTATCCCTGTCAAATATATTTTCAGGGCATCTTGATCCAAGATGGTACCGTTAATCTTGTTGGCTGTGAAAATACGATCAAAATAAACTTTAAGGGTGTCGATTTTAATGAAAACCTTGATGTTGCAATGTTTTCGAAAGATGTTGGGGAAGTTCAATTTGCCGGGAACACGGTTTTTGATTTTGAAGATTCCCAGTCCTATTTAAATTCGTACAAAAATTGGGCTACTGGATTGGCGTATAATGTAAATCCAAACTACATTGCGGCGCCTATCCATGTACGCACAACCAATAACGAGTATAGATATTTTCAGGATGAAATCAGGTCTTATTATGACCGAATCACTGGTCTAACGTATAGGTCGTCCTTAACGAATCCGCCTGTATTGGAGTTACAACGCCAATATTTGAATTGCTTTAATCCATCGTCGCAAAACTTCCTTTTTAAAGATTCAAGCAATAGCGATCAGGCACACGGTATTATTTACCCCGTATTTAGGATGAAATATCTGATTGATAAACTGATCGGCTCCAACCTGATCGAATCCCCATTCGAAACAACAGCCTTGCGAGACATTTTAATACCGACATTTTACCTTAAAAACCTTTTTGTCACCTGGAACAAACCTAGACCGATAACAAGTAGCCCATTGGGTGAAACACCCGCCTTTTTAAAGTTATCGGACTGTTTACCGGATATCAATGCAAATAAGTTCCTGCAGATGATCCTAAACTTATTCTGTCTGACTTTGGTAGCCCATAAAGGGAAATTTATTGTTAAGGAAAATAAAGAGGTATTTGCTGGACCAGTTAAAACCAATTGGTCATCAAAGCTTCAGGGTGTTCTGAATAAATCAAAACAGGATGCCCAGTACTATGATTATGGCTTTGAAGATCCTAAGTATTTTTCCGAAGAGGGTGCAACCTTTACAGAAGTAGCTACGCATACCGAAATGCAGGAAAAAGAGTTCGAACTACATGGTAACGACGATTCTTACAGCGAAACATTTCTGATTACGTCAACGCAGGAAATATTTATAAAAAGTGCCTATTACCAGTATTACATTGTTCAAAATGTCGAAGGATACGAACTTGTTATCGGTTATGATTTTAAGGGCTACAAGAAGCCGAAAGCTAAACCTGAATCCGGGAAGCGAAACAAGTTTAATGCAAAATCAGATATAAAGCAATTATACCTATCCCCTGCCATTTATTGGAATAGTTTAAACGATGATCCACTGGAAAAAAAATTCTGGCTAGTTCCTAAATGGGATCCCGATAATATCCAGAATATCGATACAAGAAACATTCGTCCTACTAATCTATCGTTGTTAGTCTATGCCGGACAGCGGACTGTCGGCAGTAAAAACTATCCCTTTTTAAGCCCATACGGAAACGAAAACATATCGCTAGCATGGGATGGCCCCGACGGATTAATAGCGAAATACCATAAAGATTTTAAGGACTGGATCGAAAAACCCAGACTTAAGGGATCTGGCGTGTTCCTCTTGACAGCTCTTGAATTGAACAAACTATCGATCACAGATAAGGTTCATGTCGATGGCCGTAATTTCTATATAGAAAAGCTGCAGTACACCATACGCCGAGACCGAATAGATCCTGTAGTCGCGGATCTGATCGAAGTTTAGTCCTGTCCTTTAGTTTTAACCCATATAAAAGCACTTTTGAACATGATTAAGATATTTCAAACCATTTTAGCCGGATTGCGAAAAGATGTAAAGTTGACGCTTTTGGCACTTACACTTGCCGTCCTGATGTCGTGGGGAATATGGGGCGAAATTAGGATCAACCAAAGCCAGGAAAACTGCAAGGAAGACCGGGCGAACGACATCAAGGAAAATCAGCAGTTACAGGCCGAAATAAGGGCCGTTAATAAAAAATTCCAGGATGCTTTTTTCGAACGGGAACAAATGCAACGTAAAGCATCGGAAAACGATTCGGCGATCAGGGAAACAGCACAAAAAGACATTAATAAAGTATTACCATGAAAAAAACAACAAGCATCATCTTAATAGCAGCTTTAATATTATCAATTGTTGCTATTGTTATTTTACTCAGGAACTGGATAAAATCAGAAAAGGAATATAGTACGCTAAAAAACTCCTATGAACAGGCTTTAGCGTCAGGCAATGGCGCACCGCTTATTATCCGGGATACCATATACGATAAGAAAGCGGGTACCGTAAGCTATATATTTAGCCCCATACAGACCGAAAAACCTGTAACAAATTACGTATCGAAGGGTTTAGCGGATACACTAGCGAAGGCCCTAGGTGTTGCAACCGAAAGGATTGACCGTCTGCAGTCCGAAATTGTCAGTATAAAGGGAAAAGGAAAAGGCGAACGTTATACGGACACGATCACTAAAACCAAGTGGTTAGCAATGAAAGATCCCGTGTTTGACGTAAAGGTCAATTTGGACAATGATTCAATTTATCCGGGGGCAACTATTGCGCTTGATCGTGCTTATGCTCCCTATAAAAAGAATCTGTTTAGCCGATATGAATATCGCAGTGTCATCCGGGCAAGAGATCCGCGGGTTACAATTTCAGGATTATATGATGTTAACAAGGTTCCAAAATCGCCGCGCTGGGGTCTAAGTGCCTTTGGTGGCCCGATAGTGACACCCAGGGGACTATCTTATGGTTTTGGATTGGGTGTGACGTATGATTTAATATCGTTCTAACATGCTTAAGATAGTTTCATCACCCCAGGATCTTAACTATTCACTGTCTTTACCGCCATTGGAAGTACTTACGGATCAAACGGAAATAACTGTCGAAATCCGCAATACAAAAGATTTGACAAAAATTATTATTTCAGAGAATTACTACCCTTTCGATGCTAACACACCGCTTGTTTTAAAATATGCGGGTTTCATTGATATTCTGTTGTCGAACTCTCGTCCTACAGGCGATAAAATAACGATTCAGGACAAAGGAGTAGCTGAATATGAAATAACGATCACGGCAGGAACAGAAGCCCCCTTAAAATCGACGTTTACAGTTTTGAAAGGATTTTACTATCGTCAGCCCATCGATCTGGAATTCATTACGGCAACAAGCTGGCTGAATATTGCAACCCTTCCCCAGACTGTGAAAACACATCAACCTGTTTACCTGACGGCTTATCCAGACGAAAAGGTTACGGTAAAAGTGGATTGCATTTTTATTGATGATAAGACGATGTCCCTGAACTATGCCACACTGGAAGCCCTGACCCTGCAAACCTTAGATGTATCGGCCTATCTGATCCAGCAGTATTCGCCAAAGCCGCTTAAGCGATATACTGTTTATGCCGTCAATGCTCAGGGTACCGTAATACTAAAAAGGCAGATTTTCAGCGTCGAACAGTACGACCATTCTGTCGATGAATTTTTCGTTTTTCAAAATCGCCTGGGGGGATTCGATAGTTTGGTGATGTCCGGTGAACAAAAAGAAACGTTCAAAAACGAAACCGCTACCGCGATCATGCAGGAAGAATATATCGTAGAATATGCCGGAAACCGTTTACGAACCGTAAAAAAGAACACAGGCTATATTCAGTCACGGCAGCACCGCCAGTTGTTGATCGATTTCATTTTCAGCGATAAAAGATTCCATGTACTTGATGGTGCGATGCGTCAGATAAACCTGAAAGATCCTGCTATCGATCCAACCAAGAACGCTTTAAACGACTTCGATATCGAATTTACCTATCAGGACACCATGCTTGCCTATCCTTATATCGTGCAAGCCCCTAACTTTTTAAAATACTAACACTATACTACAATGAACGACAATTTATTAGAAGCAAAAATTAACTCCCTTCCACCAATTACCGATTGGCAAAAGGTGTTTATGGTACTTCAACAAGCTAATGAATCCTTTTTGAGGGGGGCTACTTTAAAAGAATTAGGCGAACAGCTTGTAGGTGATATTGAAATCCAAGGGGCCGATTTTTATGATCTTCCAGTTGCAACATCTTCAACGCCTGTACCACTACCAATTCCTACTACATCAAAAAAATTTGGTTTTTTGGCAAATGGTAAATATAGTCAACCAACCGGAGGTACATTGGACTATTCTGCAACACAATGGGGTATGACTTTATTCGATGGAACAAAATGGATAAAGAAGTTCACGCTTGATATGCCGCAATCTCCTAAAGCTGATAAAGTTGAAAAGAATAACACCAATCCCGTTGAAAGCAACGCGGTTTATAATACTTCACTTGAATTAGCAAAAGGTGATTTAAAGGTTAAATTCCCCTATGATAAGTCAGCAATATTGTTCGATGGTGGAGCAATGAGCCTTAATTATTTATACTGGAATTCAAATATTGTTTTTTCGAGAGATGAAAAGGTAAAAAGAGCATTTGTTCTGCCTTCAATTGCGGGTCAAATTGCTTTATGTCTTGTTCATGTAAACGGTACAAATGTTGAAGTTATCTCGCGTGTCAACGTTTCAGCAGCATCTGGAAGCGTGAATGTATTTGAAAATATACCCTTTGTTTATCCAGATGAATCCAAACCGAAAGATTATCAGTTTTTCTTAGGGGTCGGACAGGTTCAAGCGAATGTTTTAAAGTATAAAAATCAGACAACGGGAAATGCATTTGTAGCGCCTATTTCTGGTGGAGCGATTTCCACAAGTAACGGTAATTTTGAGTTCCCTATTTGGTGTGAAAAGATGTATCTGATTGATGAACTTCAATCAATAAAAGATACCGGATTTAATACGGCAAATATGGTTGGGCAAAATGTAATTTCGGCTGTACCGTATAATAAGTCGTCTGTTTCAGCAACAAGTAATGCGTCATCTGACTTTTGGTTTGGCGATCCCGATACTTACTTTGGATCGGGTAAAAAATTTGTGTCTGCAAAATTCAATATGCATTGGGCTGGCTGGATAAAAATTCGTTTTGCTATAATCAATGGGAACACTTTTAACGTACTTTATGATTCACCTGTTTTCGAGATTACCAACGCTCTGGTTGATGCCGAAAATAATGTAACAATTACTAGAGAAATGTTAACAAATCTTCCCGTAGGCGTAGATAACAACCCTAGAGTCCAAGTATTCTTTTCAAATGAGCCAGGATCTACTAACACACCAATAGGATACAAATCAGACGCAACAAAAACAGTTGGGTATTATAACATTAATAAGGCAACAGGCGTGTTAACACGTGTAGCAGCTTCCGCCACATCCGTAGTGTTATGCTATCATATAAACGTTGAAAAGGTAGCCTATAATCCACTAGTATCAGAAGTGCTTGACTTAAAATCAAAAATAGGTACCTCAGCAAAATTCAATGATTTTTTGGAAGCTGTAACAAACCAAGATTATATTAGAATCCATGGGAATATAGTATTAGAACAAACTGTTAGCATACCTGAGAACCGATTTATTGTAGGTGACGGATCAGCAAAACTCATTCTGGGCCCTGGAGTCAATAAAGGGCTTTATTTGAACGCTTCTTACAACACCATTCTAGAAGGGTTCAAGATTAGCGGGGAATGTCCTCAATTAGACATCCAGGGAACTTCTATATTGCCAGATCGATTAGATATAAACACTAATGTTGGTAGAGGAACGAAACAGGGAGTTCATGTTATCCAAGGAAACGGCGTAATTATTAAAGGGGTCACTTTTGAGAATTTCGATGCCGAAGGATTTCTGTTAGAACAGACTGGTGCAAACGGCACCCTTCCTCTTAGGTTTATAAAAGGGCTATCTATGAGCGACTGTTTTGGGAGAAATTGTTATAAAGCTTTTGAAACTGCTAATACAGGCGAATACAGTAGATTCTCAAATATCAAGGCAATTCATTCTGTTGTCGGGTTTTCGGTAAGGTCTGGTAATATCACCGTTTCAAACGGGCAATTCGAGCAAAATAGCATTGGTACACATGTGGGAAGTGGAAGCAATAACGCGCACGGTTCTTTTGTTGGGGGGACATTTAACCACAACTACTTAAGAGGAATTCTAGTTACTGATATAACTAATGGACATATTTTTAGTGGCTGTAATTTCTTTGACGGACACATGGAGATTTATAATTCAATAGGTGTTTGTATTACAGGGTCTCTTATCGCTTCTGAAATAACAGCAACCTTGAATGCTAGCCAAGGTAGTATGATATCGAGCAATATATTTAGATCGGATGGCGCATACAATTCCGGAGTAATTAATAAATCTGGAGCTGGTATTCTCACAATGCAAGGCAATACTTTTACAAGTGGAAAAGATGCTACTTTGATAAATAGAATTATTTAATCATCTAATATGGCCGAAAATTGCAAATATAAAATTGGAGACATTATAGTTCCTAAATATTCTAGGCATAAGAACATCTGGCCCAGTCGCCGAATTCTAGATTGTGTTTTGGATAAAGGATATCTATGGGAATATACAAGTCTCCAATCAGGGCCAGACAATGTTTTTTCATCAGAGAATAGTTGCGATCCATTTTTTTTATATTACTGGGAAATAAGTTGTAATTTGTAAAAAGATATTATTAACAGCGATTTTATGAATAAACATGGACTTTCCAGAACAATACCGGAAAATGTAAAATTGAAAATACGCCAAGATGCAAAATTTGGTTGTGTAATTTGCGGATTAGGGATATTTGAATATGAGCATATTGATCCTGAATACAGCGATGCTAAAGAACATGATCCTGATAAAATGACTATTCTTTGTCCCTCTTGCCATGCGAAAGTAACAAGAGGTTTCTGGTCAAAAGATAAGGTTTGGCAAGCAAAGGCCAATCCTGTCGCATTATCTCAGGGCTTCGCAAATGAGTGGTTCGATTTTGGCCCAACAATGCCTTTGATTAAATTCGGTGGAGCAACCATTGAAGAGTGTAGAATTCCTATTCTTATTGCAAATAAGCCGCTATTTGAAATTAAACCTCCGATAGCTGAAAAAACTCCGTTTCTATTATCAGGTACATTTTATGGAGAAAATGGATACAAAATGCTAGAAATAATCGATAACGAATGGAGGGTTTATAATCATAATTGGGATTTAAGTGTTTTAGGCCCTGTTATGAAAATAACAGATCACGCAAAAAATGTTGTTCTACAAATTCGTGCCCTCCCTTCGAGTGGAATAGCTATCGAGAAAGTAAACATGTTTGTAAATGGACGTCATGTTGTTGCGGATGTTGATTTATTAACAATATACAATCCAAATGGTTCATTTGAGGATTATACAAACACAATATCTTCTCATTGTATAATTGGACTTTCTATAAATTGATATAAAACACCATCTGTCATTTTTCATGCTATTACTTTTAATTTAGGCAAATCACTAAATTCATCATTGACCTTCAATGCCAAGTCAAGGTTGTCGTCATCATCCAAATGGGCATACGTCATCGTTGTTTCTATTTTCGTATGCCCTAAAATTTTCATTAGAGCCAATATATTACCGCCAAACTTCATAAAAAGATGTCCGAATGTATGCCGTGCTGCATGGCTACTGACCTTTTTATTGATCTGGCATAACTTCATTAAAACCTTTAATGTCCGATTGTATTCCTGTTCTGTCGGAAGATCAAAGAATTTACCCTTATTATTTGAAATGAATTTTTTGGCTATCGGAATAAGTGGGATGGTAATCGTTTTAGGTTTATTCTCCGAATTCTTTACCATCAAAAATTGTAGAAAATTATCTGAAACCATCCACTGATATGTCGAATTATATAGATCCGAGATCCTGAACCCCGTAAAACAACAAAATAGAAATGCTTTAAGAACCTGGTAATCCTGTGACCCAAGAATACCCTCATCAAGTTTATTGATTAATTTGATAACTTCCTCTTTTCGTAGGTAGACGGCTTCTTTCTTATGGTATGGGTTTTTCACCTCTTTAGGGCCAAACTCCTGTACATATACACCATGTTGTTCACTGGCGATTGTCAAGTAAGCTTTTATATCCTTTATTCGCGTCCAAACAGTATTGTCAGAAATTGATTTCTTTATAACTTTTCCGTCCTGCTTGATTTCCGACTTTAGGTAGTTGCGATAATCGGCAAACCATTTCTTATCAATTTGCGAAAACTCTGTCAGCGGTCTAAAATCTATAATGGAATTGATCGTACTCAGATGGTTCATATAAGTACGCTTTACAATTTCCTTACTTTGGTATCGTTCTTTCCTTGACAACCGCATAAACGCTATAAGTGATCGGGAAGCGTCGTAGTATAGCAGTTCCCGTTCGATCATCTCATTAGTAAGCATACGGTTCTGCAGACGGAACCGTTTAGCAATTTCATTAATCCGGGATATTTGATCCCGAATAATCATATTGTAATCGTTTACATCCTCATCGTTTTTATGGCGCTGGCGCAATTCATTTTTACCAAAGTCGATTCTATCGTGCGGCCATTCCAGATCGATATTGAATTGCTTGCGGTCTGCCTTTTTTCCCTTAACAGCTATATAGGACTCAATATAAAGAGCCGACATGCCATTCTTTTGAATACGTGCCGTCCACGTGAACAGCTTTAAAGAAATTTTGAACATTTGTCCGGGTGATGATATAGGTTTACTCATAACCGTAATTCTTGTATACGCGATGTCTACAAATATTTCGGCTTGTTAACTAAATCACCCGTGTCAAGGTGTGGTTTTATGTTCCCAAAAGGGCATTTTACTAATAAAGGGCCTTATGATATATCATCTTAAGACCCTTTTAGTACCCGGAGCCGGAGTCGAACCGGCACGGTTTCCCACTGGTGTTTGAGACCAGCGCGTCTACCAATTCCGCCATCCGGGCATATCCGTTTGGGATGATGCAAAAGTAAGGAAAGTTTTTATTTTTCCAAACTATC